>Ga0181527_1000538_pt1 | contig 43505 bp, 38 predicted proteins | sample PEATcosm2014_Bin_30_FD_119762 | JGI IMG/M metagenome (GOLD analysis project Ga0181527, IMG submission 119762) | Peatland microbial communities from MTU Mesocosm Facility, Houghton, MI, USA - PEATcosm2014_Bin06_60_metaG | ecosystem: Environmental > Terrestrial > Soil > Wetlands > Peat | place...
CAGCCTCACGGTTGAGGTTACGTTCACACCCACGGGAAAGGGGACCGACGACGGATCGATCGCGATCACCAGTGACGCGACCAGCGGGAAGACCGGCGCGACCGTGACTCTGAAGGGGAAAGCGACGCAGAAGAAAGCGACCCCGACGGTGACTGCGACTCCGACTGCGACGCCGACTCCGAGTCTGACGCCGACTCCGACATCGACGGCGACTCTGACGCCAACGCCGACGGTCACGGCAACTAAGACTGCAACGCCGACCCTTACGCCAACTCCCACGGCGACACCGACCGGCGTTCCCATAGTGGTTTCGACCACCCCACCGATCACAGGCTGCGGAGGCCAGGGGGTGCCGATTAATTCGAAGATCACGGTGAGCTTCAATCAGCTGATGAATTCTTCGACCATCAACACCTCGACATTTTTGGTGACAATTCCGCCCAGCACCACTCCCATCGGGGGAATCGTGACCTACGACGCGACCAACAACACCGCGACCTTTGCGCCCTCGAGCCCACTCGCGCCCAGCACCACGTATAAGGTAACGATTACCACCGGGGTCGAGAGCGCCGCCGGAGTTTTCCTGGCAAGTAATTTTGTATTTACCTTCACCACCAGCGCGAGCTCGGCCGCGACCGAGCCAACTCTCATCTCCACCAACCCGGCTGCTGGTGCCGCCGGCGTGGCTACCAACCAGAAGATCACCGCAACCTTCAGCGAACAGATGGACTCTACAACCATCACTGGATCGACCTTTACACTCACGGGGCCTGGCCTAACGCCGATTGCTGGCACGGTGACCTATTCCACCATTGGTGCAACCGCGACGTTTGCACCGAGCAGCGCTCTGGCGGCGGGCACGTTGTTTACTGCGACGATTACAACCGGAGCCAAGGACCTCGCAGGAAATGCGCTCTTGGTCGATTTCACCTGGACCTTCACTACCGGTTCGGGGACCGACACCAGCGCGCCCACAATCACTCTCACGACGCCTGCTAACGGCGTCACGGGGGTGAACACCAACGCATCCATCAACGCAACGTTCAGTAAGGCGATGGACATTTCAACGCTCAACCCGGCAACCTTTACGCTGGTTGATACGACCGCCTCGACTCCTATAACCGGGAAGATCACTTATGATGCGACGAATTTTATCGTGACGTTTACTCCCGCTATCGCTCTCACTGCCACTGATTCTTTTACTGCCACGATCAAAGCCGGGGCCAAGGATCTGGAGGGCAATGCGCTGGCAGCGGGCCTTGTCCCGAACCCGTGGAGCTTTACCGCCGGTTCAACGACGGGTCTTTCGCCCACGACGATAGACCTTGGAGCGGCCGCCGGTTTTGAGGCGCTGGCTACAAGCACGGTCAGTAACACCGGCTTTACCATAGTCAACGGGAATATCGGTTTGAACGCAGGCACTTCGGTGACTGGATTCCCGCCTGGAATAGTAAACGGGGCGATTGAAATTGACACTACGGACGTCGCCGCGGCTCAACTCGCCTTGACGGCCGCGTTCGGCGTCGCCGCCGGGTTGCCGGCAGCTAGTGCGAACGAAAACCTGGCCGGACTTACTGTCTACCCCGGCGTCTATAGAAACGCGGCGGGCTCATTCGAGATAACGGGAGGCAATCTCACTCTCGACGCCCAAGGTGACGAGAATGCTGTCTGGGTCTTCCAGACGGCGTCCACCCTCACCCTGACCACCCCCAGCTGCGCCGTTATCCTGACCAATGGGGCCCAGGCAGCCAATGTCTTTTGGGAGATTGGGAGTTCAGCCACTATTGGAGTGGGCTGTGCGATGGAAGGAAATATAATGGCTAGTGCGTCCATCACGCTGGAGACCGGCGCATCGCTGGACGGCAGAGCGCTGGCAGGCGAATCCGCGGGCGCAGTTTCATTTGACGACAATGCCGTTTCCTCGGCTGGCGCCTGCAGTCAATAGATGTTCGCCGTAAAACCGGCGACATGGGCCGAACTACTGCTGGCAAGCTGGGCTCTCCGGTGGCGCCATGAGAAACCGGACCGGGTCGGCTGGCTGCCGAGGTTCCTCAAACACGCGCCGGCGCGCGACGTGCCGCCGCTTGCATCGACGACCTGATCGGGCGCCAGAAGATGGCCGGGCTTGGTGCGGGCATGGCGAGGTGATGCAAGCGCGGCGTGCATCCATCTAGTCTGGCATCGGTGACGGCGCGGCGGCGCGTGAGAGCGCCGGCGCAGGGTCGAAAGTCGCCGCCGGCAGCGCTATAAAGGGGCCTGTCCTTTCAATTCTTTTGCCGGATTCCTCGAGTTGAACCCGATGAACATCCACGACCTTCAGACCCCGGCGCTGCTCGCAGATGCCGACGCCCTCGAACATAACCTCAAGACCATGGCGGCTGCTGTGCCGGGCCCGCGACTGCGCCCGCACATCAAGGCCCACAAATGCACCGCGCTTGCCAAGATGCAGGCCCGCGCCGGCCATAAGAGCTTCACCTGCGCCACGATCCGCGAGATCGAAGGGATGGCGGCGGCGGGACTCGGCGACGATCTGCTGCTCGCCAACGAAGTGCTCGATGCGCGCCGGCTGTCGGTCGTCAGGGCGCGGGTCACGGTTGCCGTCGATTCCGCGCCCACGATTCTCGCCGCGGCGCAGGCCGGGATAAGGGAAGTTCTCATCGACGTAAACGTGGGCTTGCCGCGATGCGGTTGCGCGCCTGGCGATGCGGGCCGGTTCGCGGAGCTGGCGCGCGGCAAAGGCCTCAAAGTCCGCGGCGTGATGGGCTACGAAGGACACGTCGTGGGCCTCGACGATCGAGCGACTCGCCAGACCCTGACCGCGAACGCAATGGAATTGTTGCTTCAAGCCCAACGGGCTGCTGGCGGCGACGTAATATCGGCGGGCGGCACCGGGACCTACGACATCAACGTCTGGGCAAATGAAATCCAGGCCGGCTCCTACGTACTGATGGACACGACTTACGCCAAACTGGGCCTGCCCTTTCGTCAGGGGCTCACCGTGCTGGCCACGGTCATCTCCGTCTCGTCCTCATATGCGGTGGGGGATTGCGGGTTGAAGGCGCTTGGAATGGATCATGGCAATCCGTCGATCGACGGCGGCCATCAAGTGTTGTTCGTATCCGACGAGCACGTCACTTTCGTGCCTTCTTCACCGGTCAAGCCGGGGGACAGGATTCGCGTCATGCCGGCCCATATCGATCCGACGATCGCCTATCACGAGCGGATACATCTGGTCCGCGGCGAAGAGATCCTCGAAACATGGCCGATCGACCTGCGGGGATGGTAGGGCCGTTGTCGCTCGCGCCGGATCAGTTCTTGAGGAACCACTGCCGATGGCGCCACACGTAAATGATCAGGAACGGCCCGAAGGTGAGCGAGAATAGATTGATCATGACTTCGGCCGCCATCGCACCATCGATCGACGCATACTTGCCGTTTTCGAGATTGTAGAGCGTGTCGAGCAGCCCGAGGTAAATAAACGAGCTGCCCGCGACCAGTCCCCACAACAGCGCACGCGGGTCGCGCCGCGCAAGCATCAACGCGGAGATCGCCGCCGCGATCACAAGCCACGCATCTGCCGCCGGAAACGCGCGCTCGAAAGCGAGGTAGGCGGCCTCGCTGCTGGTCTGCACCGCGCCCGAGGTGAAGAACGTCGCCCAGTACAGCACCGTGGCGCCGGCGCTTATCCACAGCATCACCGTTACCGCGCGCAATGCCGCAGGCGCATCCGCCCCTGTCTCGCTCGGGCCGATTTGTCCTGCTTGATCTCGCATGGCTCTCCGAACTATGGCGGCCGGCGCTCATTCATCGGCTGCCAGCGCCGGTATAATCTATGCGACAGCATAGCGTTGCTACAATCGTTCTTTTGTTTGGCGTCACGGCGAAGTGAGGTTGCGCGATGATTTTGAAAGTTGCCCGTCTCGGATTTCCGTCGCTGAGGACCGAAGCTAGTCCGGTGCCGGCCGATCGGATCAAGAGCAAGGAGTTTCAGCGCCTGATCGACGACATGATCGAGACGATGTACGAGTACAACGGCGTTGGGCTGGCCGCCCCGCAGGTGCATCTTCCGATTCAACTCGCGGTGCTCGAAGTCCACAACCATCCGCGCTATCCCGACATGCCGGACGTGCCGCTTACGGTGCTCGTCAACCCCGTGGTAACGATTCTCGACCGGACCTTGGTCGAAGAGTGGGAGGGATGCCTCAGCGTGCCCGATCTTCGCGGCCGGGTACCGCGATTCAAACATCTGCGCGTGACGGCGCTCGGCCGCGATGCGCAGGCGCTTGATTTTGTCGCGTCGGATTTCCACGCGCGGGTGATACAGCATGAGACCGACCACCTGAAGGGCGAAGTTTACTTGGACCGGATGCCGGATATGCGCGCGCTCGGGTTTCTCCAGGAATGGCAGCGCTTCATGCTGAAGCCGGAAAGGGAAGAGAAGGGCGAGTGAGAGCGCGTGCCTACTTGGGTGGCGGCAGATTCACGGGCATCTTGCCCGTGGCCTTGAACGACGCGATCGCCTTGCGCATCTCTTCGTTCTGCGCGGCGAGGATATTTTGCTCGCCCTGGACTTTCGCCAGCTCGGCTTTTAGCTGCTCGTTTTCATTTTGAAGCTTGAGCACCTCGGCGTTGAGCTGCGAGGTCTGCTGGGTCTGCTGCTCCAGCCGCGTGCGATAACTGCTCGAATAGAGAAAGAACAGGATCGCTGCGATTATCGCGACGATCAATCCGCCTATCAGCACTCGTGACATCTATGCACCCCTTCCTCCGGAGTCACGCGCGAACGTTGCCGGCGCGCGCATCGGACAGATTAGCCGATTGGCGCCCGGAAAAAACTGAATTGACTTCCCTGGCCAGCCGCCCCTAAAATGCCATGGATCGCACTTCTGGTCGGGCGCCATTTACACCACATTGAGAATTATGCACGATACCCCGGCGCCGATGAACGCGGGGGTCGCTGATTTTAGCGCACCGGCTGAAGCAGGCTTTTTTTCATGATCGAGGTCCAGCAGCTAACCAAGTATTTCGGCGCCACGCTTGCCGTTGACGACGTTTCGTTCAAGGTCGAGAAGGGCGAGATCATCGGATTACTGGGCCCCAACGGCTCGGGCAAGACCACCATCATGCGGGTTTTGACCGGATTTTTCCCGGCCACCTCGGGACGCGCGCTAATCGGCGGCCTCGACGTCGCCGAACATTCGCTCGAAACGCGCCGCCGCGTCGGCTACCTGCCGGAGAACATGGTGCTGTATCCCGATCTCAGCGTCGATGCGCTGCTGGAGTTCGGCGCCCGCGTGCGCGAGATCGATCCCGCGACCACGCGCGATCGAATCGAATATTCGCTCGACACCTGCGGGCTCAAGGACGTGCGCCGCAAGCTTATCGGCAAGCTCTCCAAAGGCTATCGGCAGCGCGTCGGAATCGCGCAGGCGATACTCAGCGATCCCGAGGTGCTGATTCTCGACGAGCCCACCGTCGGACTCGATCCGCGCCAGGTGGTCGAAATCCGCGACCTCATCCGTTCGCTCGCCGGGCGCTCGACGGTGCTGCTCTCCACCCACATACTGCCCGAGGTCAACATGACCTGCCGCCGCGTCGTGATCATCGACCGCGGACGAATCGTCGCGCAGGACACGCCCGAGCACCTGACCGCGAAATTGCAGGGAACCGACCAGACGATGATCACGGTCGCCGGCCCCTCGCCGGTGGTGCGCGAGGCGTTGGCCGCCGTCAAGTTCGTGGAACGGCTCGAGGATCGCCCGGTCGAAGCCGGCGCGGCCGGCGTCTGCGCATTCGTCGCGTACTCCAGCGGCCACGGCGAGGAAGTCCGCTCGGCGCTCGCCGCTTGCGTCGTGCAGCACGGATGGAATCTGCTCGAAGTCAAACCGATGGCGCTCAGTCTCGAGGATCTGTTCATGCGCCTGGTCACCAAAGAGGAGCGGGTTTAGATGCGCCGCGCGCGAAGTTCAATCTGCGTTGAGGCGGTGGTCGCCGATGTCTAACCGCGCGGGCGCGATGGAAGTCGCCGCAGGCGCCACCGAGTCGCGCCGCGCCGCGATCCGCGCCGCGGGCACCGGCTTTTCGATGGGCAGGATGCTTGCGGTCACGCGCAAGGAATTGCGCTCGTACTTCGCCTTTCCCCTGGTCTATGTGCTGTCGGGCGTGTTCCTGGTTTTGGCGGGATACTATGCGTACACCGACCTGGTCTTCTTCGAAACGATCGCGTTCGCCCGCGACATCATCCAGAACTACTGGTCGTTGCTGTTCTCGGATATCCGGCTATGCCTGCTGCTGACGCTGCCGTTCATCACGATGCGGTTGTTCGCAGAGGAGCGCAAGCTCGGCACCATCGAGTTGCTATACACCTATCCGCTGCGCGACGGTGAAATACTTGGCGGCAAGTACCTCGCGTCGGTCGCGATCTTCATCATGATGCTCGCACTGACGACGCTCTACCCCGTTTACATTTACACCATCCACTGGTTCCCGCTGTTCCCGCTGGTCGCGGGCTACCTTGGCCTGCTGCTGCTCGGATGCGCATTTATCGCGTGCGGCGTGTTCATTTCGTCGCTGTGCGAGAGCCAGGTGATGGCGGGGATGGGGACGATCACGCTGCTGCTGTTCTTCTGGATTCTCAACTGGAACGAGGCCGCGTTCACCAACTGGTGGCTCGAACTGCTGCGCGCGTTCTCCTTGTTCGATCAGTTCGGCAGCTTCGCCAAGGGTGTGATCGATCTCGATCACGTTACCTACTTCGTCTTTTTCATCGTCTTTTTTCTGTTTCTCACGCAGCGCTCGATGGAGGCACGCAAGTGGACCGGCCGGCGCTAAAGAATTCGTCCGCGGCCGAGCGCCGATCGATCTGGGTGAACTACGCGGTGCTGTTTTACACCGTGATCGCGTTCGGCGCCGTGCTGTTCGTCGCCAATGCGATAATTTCCGTTCCCAACATCCGATGGGACCTGACCCCGGAGAAACGATTCTCGCTCTCGGATTTCGATAAGCGCGTGCTCGGCGGACTGACCCACGAGGTCAAGGTGATGGCGTTCGTGCGCACCGAGGATCCCGCCTACCTCGAACTCGCGGATTTGTTGTTCCAGGCGGCCGCGTTCACCCCGCGCCTGACCTACCAGGTAATCGACGTCAACAAGGCGCCCGGGATGGCGCGCGAGTACGGCGTGTCGAGCTACGGCGAGGTAATCGTGGAATCGCAGGGGCGGCGCCGCGACTTCGACAACGCGCGCTCCGACGAGCTAATCCCCGCCATCCTGCAGGTCTCGACCAACGCCAACAAGCACATCTATTTCACCATCGGCCACGGCGAGCGCGACCTGTTCGATTCCGATCGCAGTCTGGGCTACTCGCAATGGCGCGCGCTGCTCGAACAGAACAACTATCAGATCGATAACGCCTCGCTGTTTGCCAGCGGCGTGCCCGAGGACGCCAGGGTGGTCGTGTCGCTCGGGCCGCGCAAGGATTTCCTGCCCGAAGAATTGGCGGCGCTGGCGACCTTTTTGGGTCGCGGCGGACATTACATCGCGGTCATCGATCCCTACGGATCGCCGGCGCTGGTCGAATTCCTGAAAAAGTACTACCTCGATTTTATTCCGCAGGTCGTCGTCGATCCCGCCTATCGCCTGACCGCCGGCGAAATCCTCACCACCCAGATTCCGCTGCGCTCGGAAGAAAATCCGATGAGCCGCTCGATGTCCGCGCCTGCCGTCTTCTCTTTGGGGCGCGGCGTGATGATAACCGGGGCGGTCGGCGCCGGCGCGCCCGACGGCTTGAAGATCGCCCAGGAGGACAAGTTCCTTTCCTCGTCGCATGAAAGCTGGGCGTCGAACGATCCCAATGCGTTGACCACCGGAATCACCGAGTACCAGGCCGGTCGCGACATCAAGGGGCCGATTCCGGTCGCCTCCGAAATCGACTTCGCTCCCGCGTCCACTCCCCACATCCCGGTGCAGCAGATGACTCGGCTGGTCGGGATCGGTAGTTCCGCCTTCGCCTCGAACCAGTTTATCGAGATGCTGGGGAATCGTGACCTCGCGGTGAGCCTGATCAATGAGCTGGCCGGCGATGAGATGCTGATCGCGAGCCGCGAACGGCTCAACAAGAACGAAACTTCCGCCTTCTATATCAGCGACCGGGACGCGCGTCACATGCTGATGTTCGGATCGGTCCTCGAACCGGCCATTCTGTTCCTGATCGCAATCACGGTCATGGTGCGCAGGAGGTTTTTCGCGTGAGCGCGCGTCCTGCAATCTTCTACACCATCGTTTTTTTCATCCTGTTGCCGGTATATTTCTGGATTCAGCCGGGGACAAAGGCGCCGACCGCCTTGGAGCAGAAGGAAGAGAGCCTCTTGAAGCTCGGCGCCGGAATCGACGCGATCTCCGTTTCGAGCGGATCGGAATCGCTGCGTTTTCAGAAGACCAAAGACGGCAAGCTCTACGAGCTCGTCGCCCCGCCGGGAAAATTCATCCCGCGCGACCTGATGGACGCGATGGCGTCGCTGCTGATGAATGCGAAGTCGGTCGAAGTGATCGCGGACAACGCGAACGACCTCGCCCAGTTCGGACTCGACCATCCCAAGTCCGTGATAACCGTCGAGGGGCCCGGCCTGCCGCAGCCGATCAAGCTCGCCTTCGGCAATGAAAATCCCACCCATACCGCCATCTACGCCCAGATCGAGGGAATCCCCAAAGTGTTTCTGCTCGGCGAGAACATCGAGTACTACCAGTCGCTGATGTTCCAGTGGATCGAGGGCAAGCAGGGCAAAAACGCCTAACCCCCTCTTCGATTGTTTCCCCTCCCACTATGGGAAGAAGGGTCAGGGGAGGGATGACGCAAAGAGTATTAGGTTTCGGGGTCCCAATCTGAATATAATCCGGGTAATCCGGAGGAGCGAAGACTATGGGCGCATTTATCCTCGGTTTGATTATCGGCGCCGGCGGCGCTCTCGCACTCTTCATCTACGACGAGGGCGACATATTCCTGAAGCTCTCACGTCAGATCAAGCAAACGGCGGAGCGCTACAAGCAATCGCCGTAGCCGCACTGGCTTAAGCCGCTCGCTCGGTCCAAATCCATTGTGCGGCAGTGTTTTGTGGCGGCGCGCTCGAAGATTGGCGCGAAAAGAAACTTGCCGTGCGGCGCAAGCTTGCGTAAAATGGGTTGATTAACCTTCGTTCCTTATCGAGAGTATCCACACAATGCTGATTCAAGCGACGCAACTGCGCCCGGGTATGATTGTCGAGTACAACAAAGACCTCTATCGGATCATGACGATCACGCATATCACGCCGGGCAACTGGCGCGGGATGGTGCAGACCAAGCTGCGTAACGTGAAGACCGGATCGCAAACCGAGAACCGTTTCCGCTCGGAAGATCGGGTCGAGCGGGTGATCCTGAACCAGAGCAAGATGCAGTTCCTCTACCAGGACGGCGACGATTTCCATTTCATGAACACCGAGAACTACGAGCAGATCACGATTCCCAAGGAACTGATCGAGGACGTGGTGGGATTTCTGACCCCGAACCTCGAAGTCGAAGTCGAGTTCTATGAAACCACGCCGCTCAACGTCCGGCTGCCGAAGACGGTCGCGCTCAAGGTGGTGCATGCCGATCCGGGAGTGAAGACGGCGGCCGTGACCAACACGCTCAAGCCGGCGACGCTGGAGACGGGAGTGACGATCCTGGTGCCGCATTTCGTCGTCGAGGGCGACACGATCACGATCAACACCGAAACCGGCGAGTACCTGTCACGCTCGAAGTAGCGGGCGCGCGCGAGCCGGCATTTGATTAGCGCGCGCCAGACGGATCGACGTGCCGGGAGCGAGCGCATCGCTGGGCTGAATCGCAAGGCTTTGCCGGAGCGCGCCGCGCCGCATCCGATCCGGCTCACGCCGAATCTTTACATCGCGCATACGCAGCCGGGATTCGAGGGGATCGCGGCCGAGGAAATAGCAGGACGAATCCGCGGCGCGCGCGAGATCGCGCGGCGAGTGATCCCGGATCGCGCCGGGATGACGATTTTTTTCGCGCCTACCGCCGGGAAACTCGGCGCGATCCGGACGGCTGAGGACCTGTTCGGGCTGTGCGGTTACCGCGCCGGGCTTGGGGCGTCGAGCGCCGCGCTGGACAAAATTCGCGCCGCGGCGCGCGAAGCGCCGCTGGTCGAGGCGGCGCTTGCGGCGCGGGTCAAGCTCTCGCCGGGGACGCGCGCTGGGCGCCGGCTCAAGTTCCGCGTGATCGCCAGGATGGCGGGCGAGCACGAATATCGCCGCGTGGATTTTCAACGCGCGGTCGAGCGCGGAATTCTCGAGCGGGGCGATCACACCTGGCGGCTGGAGGAAGAGGACGCGGACGCCGAGTTCTGGGCGAGCATGATCGACGCCGAGTTCTTTCTGACGGTGAGGCTCAGCGACGACCGCATGCGCCATCGCGACTACAAGGCGGCGCATCGCCCGGCCTCGCTGCGCGCGTCGAGTGCGGCGGCGCTGGCATGGCTGTCGCAGCCGCGCGAGGACGACGTGGTGCTCGATCCGTTTTGCGGCGCGGGAACGATCCTGATCGAGCGGGCCCATCTGGGGCGCTACGCGATGCTGCTGGGCAGCGATCGCGATCAGGCGGCGCTTGCGGCGGCGCGGATCAATGTCGGCGCGCGCTACAAGCCGATCCAGCTCGAGAACTGGGACGCGGGAGCAATCCCGCTCGGCGACGCCAGCGTAAATAAAATCGTCACCAACCTGCCGTGGGGATTGCGCTACGGGTCGCACGGCGAGAATCGAAAACTCTATCCGCAGTGGATCCGGGAGTTCACCCGCGTGCTCAAGAGCGGCGGCGTGATGGTGATGCTGACGGCGGAGTGGCGGCTGATGCGCGAGCTCGAGCGCACGGGCAAGATCGCGCCCAGCAGGATCATCCGGGTGTCGGTGCTCGGCAGGCCGGCGGCGATTTACGTGTGCCGCAAGGAATAGACGCGCTACCGGGCCGGGGAAAAGAAGGCGAGCACCGCGGTTGAGATGCGGCGGGGCTCGCTGCCGTCGATCGGCACAATATACACCGCCGGCGGCGGCGTAAAACCGAGCGACTGTTCCGGCGATCCCGCCAGGCGCACGCCGGCGTAGATGAACGACGATGAATCGGGCGACCAGATGGTTTGCGATACGGCGAGTTGGTCGAAGTAACGGTAAGCGATCGATTCGTCGGGCGTCGCGAGAAAGTTGCCGAGCGTCTTTTCGGCACCGGTCTTAAGATCGATTACGGACCAGGTGTAGTAGGGTTTGTCTGCGGGAACCCCGATGTAGGCGAGATGGCGCGAGTCGGGCGCGAAGAAAAATGCGGCGGCGTCCTTGTGGGTCAACCATTTCGAATTCGCGCTGGCGACGTCGACCAGCTTGATGCCGTGATAGGTGGGATCCTGCGGCATGATCGCCGTCGAGTAGGCAATATGCGCCGAGTCGGGCGCCCAGACGAAACTGTTCTCGCCCACCGGCAAACTCACGACCGAGCGCGGATGACCGGCGTCGGCGTCGGCCACCACGAGGTTCGATTCGGCGTGGTTATTGGCGATGTAGGCGAGATGCATCCCGTCAGGCGACCAGGCGGGAGTCTTGAAGGGCGTGCGTCCGCGCGAGAGCAGCTTGACGACGTTCTGGCTGCTGGGCGTCAGGCTCATCAGCGAAACCTGTTCGGTGCGATCCGAATCGAGCGCGACCATATGCAACGCAAGCTCGCCGGGCCGCGCGCCCCAATCGAAGTACAGCGGCATCCCGGTGGCGACGATTCTGACCGGCGCCGATTCCTTGAGCTCGGCCAACACCAGGCTGAGTCCGCGCGGCTCGCCGAGCAGAAATGAAAGATGCTGCGCGTCGGGCAGCCAGTCCAGGTACAAAATGCGCTCAGAGCGGCTTTCAAAGATTTGCACCGTTTGGCTGCGCGCGAGATCGTAAACCCACACCGCGAACGAATTTTCAGCCTGGCGCTGAGTCACGGACGAATATGCCAGGCGCTTGCCGTCGGGAGAGAAGGTCGGCAATCCGTACTCGGTACCGGCGGCGGGACCCGCGTCGGGCGCAGGGTCGGCCACCGGCACGATCGCATCGTCGCGCCGGACGTGAATCGCGGCCGCCTTGCAGGTGATGCATTTGGGCTTGGAACATTTCGCGTCGCAGTAGTAGATGTTGGAATCGGTGCCTACGAAAGTGATCGCACCCGGCGCCGTCGCGCCGTGGGCAATCGTGGCCAGGGCGAATTGAAGCACGACGGCCGCGGCTGCCGCATTTCGCAGGCATGCACGGACCGAGCGCATCACCGAGGTCGTCATCGCGCTTAAGAATTGCGCGTGCGAGGGCGCCAAGGCAAGAACGATCCCGCGCGACGCGGTGGATAGCGATCGCGGCGTGTTGACAGGATGCGGCCCAATCGCGCAAAGTTGACTATATGCGACGAGCTGCAATTATTTTCTGCGCCGCGCTCTGGATCGCGCTGCCCACAATTTCGCGCGCGCAGTACAACGACACCGATCGGCAGAATCCCAAGGAATATCACGACGAGGATTCGCAGCCGCTGGCGATCGTCGCCGACCTGCTCTATCCCGTCGGCTTCGCGGCCGAATGGATGCTGGCGCGTCCGATGCATTACTTGGCCAGCGAGAGTCCGGCTGCGCCGATTTTCCGGCCGGTCGGCGGCAATGACATGACGCCGCCGGCGCCGATTCCCGTTATTCCGGACAACACGGTGGAGTCGGCGGCCTCGTCGACGACCCCGCAGGATTGGTCTCCAACGAGGATGCCGGTCACAATGAATGCGACCGAAATCAAGTCGGCATCACCGTCGTCGGCAGCGCCCCCGAGCAATCAGCCGGCGGTTCCCTCGTCGACGGCGCCCTCGACCAGCCAGCCGGCGCTTCCCCCACCGGCGGCGCCCCCGAGCAATCAGCCGGCGCTTCACTGAATCGTCCGTCTCGCTGTGGAACACCGGCATCGACGCAATCTCGCCAGGCGTTCGGGGGCTATCTCGGTCCTTTAATGTTGCATATCTTTGAGCAATGGAATTCTCGCCAATCGGATACGTCCCGGCGTAGATGAGCCAATGACAGGCTTGTCCCAGGCCGGGAGCTAGCATCACTTGGATGGCAGTTGCACTCAAAGAGAAGGCTCCGACCAATCCCGCCGAACTCGAACGGCGGCGCGGGGACGGGCCGGCGAAAGGACCGGCGAAGCACGACCCGGAACAGTCCGAGCTTGCCTCATTGTGGAGCCGGCGCGATTTTCTCGGTGTGCTCGGATGGGCGGGGTTCGGCGCATTCTCGCTGATCGGCCTGCTCGCGGCGATTCGCTCGGCGTTTCCGCGCGTGCTCTTCCTGCCGCCATCGAAATTCAAGGCCGGCCGGCCCGACGATTACGTGGTCGGCGAAGTGAGCGAAAAGTACAAGCAGGATTTCCGTACCTGGATCGTTCGCACCAAGGCCGGGTTCTACGCGATCTTCGCCAAATGCACGCATCTGGGATGCACGCCGCGATGGTTGAAAACCGAGCAGAAGTTCAAATGCCCGTGCCACGGCTCGGGCTTTTACATCAACGGACTCAACTTCGAGGGTCCGGCGCCGCGCCCGATGGATCGATTCAAGATTTATGTCGGCGACGACGGACAGTTGGTGGTCGACAAGTCGGTTGTGTACACGATGGAACCGGACGCCGACCCGAACGAGCAGTATCCCGAGAGCATCTTGAAGCTCGCCTGATGGAGACCTGGAATTGCGTGCGGCGGACGCCGCTCGGAAAAGGGCCGCGTCCATTTTTTATTTTTCCAACGGGAGTAAATTTCCGCGATGCCATTAATCAAAGCCGGTAACATCAACCTCCACTACGAAACCTACGGCGAAGGCGAGCCGTTGCTGCTGATCATGGGATTCGGGATGTCGGGCGACGCGTGGATTCCGTCGTTGCCGTTCCTGAGCGGCTTCAAGTGCATCTATTTTGACAATCGCGGAACCGGACTAAGCGACAAGCCTGACGGTATCTACACCGTCGAGGCGATGGCCGATGACGCGAGCAACCTGATGCGGGCGCTCGGAATCGCCAAGGCAAAAGTGTTCGGAGTATCGATGGGCGGGATGATCGCGCAGGAGCTCACGCTCAGGCATCCCGAGCAGGTCGCCAAGGTGGTGCTCGGATGCACGATGGCGGGAGGGCCAACCGTGAAGATGGCGGCGCCGGAGGTCCTCGATAAGCTGATGACCGGGAGCAAGACCATGGCGACCGATCCCGAGAAGGGCTTCGACATCCTGCTGCCGCTGCTCATCCCGGCCGAGTTCGCCGCCGAGCATCCCGAGATCAGGGCGATTATGGTCGCGGGCGCGAAGATGATGCCGCCCACGCCGCCCGAGACCGCGGACCGTGCGATGCTGGGAGTCGCGCAGTTCAACGCGTACGACCGGCTGCCGCAGATCAAGTGCCCGGTGCTGATTGTGCACGGCGACAAGGACGTGCTCGTGCTGCCGGAGAACTCAAGCCTGATCAAGAGCAAAATCCCGCAGGCCGAGTTGTACATGATTGCGGGCGCGGGACACGCATTTCAAGCGATAGATCCGGTCGGGATTCACCAGAAGATCGCCGACTGGCTCCGAAACTGACACGCGTCGAACACGCTGGCGCGCGGTCCGCTGCGTGGAGCGGCTTATGAAAATTCCGGAGCAAATTCTCGGCTCGGTCGCCAGATTTTGTAAACGGATTTCGAACTCAGGGCACTTACGCTATGGGCGATTCTGCCAATGCAATGCTTGCGCGGTCGCTATCGGCGCCTGAATCGGGAAGGGCGTCGCGCGCGCGCCACAACGTCGCGCTTGGCTACCTGCGCACCTTCGCCGTGATACTGGTGCTCGCACACCATACTTCCCTCGCCTACTTTCCAAAGGTGCCGCTAAAGAGGACCTCCCTGCTCGTGCAACCGCGAATCTGGAAGGCGTTTCCGATTCTTGATAGTCACCGCTGGACCGGCTTTGCGATACTCGCCGTATTCAACGATATGTTCTTCATGTCGCTGCTGTTTTTTCTCTCGGGCTTGTTCGTGTGGAACAGCCTCGAGCGCAAAGGCACGCGGACCTTTATGCGCGATCGCATGCTGAGGCTGGCGCTTCCTTTCATCTTCGCAGTAGTGATCATCGCACCGCTCGCATACTACCCGGCGTACGCCATCAGGAATGACGACCCCAGCGTCGCCGGCTTCTTGCGCCAATGGCTGTCGCTTGGCGAATGGCCGTCGGGTCCCGCCTGGTTCATTTGGGTGTTGCTGGTGTTCGATTGTGTTGCTGCCGCGCTCTTCGTGACGTTGCCGAAATTTGGCGAGCAGCTTGGAAAGTTATCGTCGAATGCGAATCGCCATCCGGCGCGATTCTTTCTGCTCCTCCTTGGAATGTCCGCGCTCGTTTACGTTCCGATGGTCATCCCCTTGGGCCCGGATTACTGGACCGTCATCGGGCCGTTTCACTTCCAGACCAGCCGCATTTTTCACTACGCGGCCTATTTTTTCATGGGTGTCGGCGTAGGCGCATATGGCGTCGAGCGCGGCCTGCTCGCGCCCGATGGAATGCTCGCGCGGCACTGGCTGCGATGGACTATCGCGATGGCGCTGGCATTCGTCCCGGTCCTGGCCTGGGTCATAGGCGCGGCTTCGCTCTCGCGGATGGTGCCACCGATCGTGTTCGGCTTGATCGGAGGCCCGGTATTGCCGCTGTCGTGCGCGGCGTCATGTTTCGGTTTCCTCGCGCTGTTCGTACGCTTCGCCAACCGGCGCTCGCGCGCGCTCGATAGCCTGAGCGACAACGAATACGGGATGTACTTGATTCACTACGCGTTCGTGTCATGGCTCGGATACGCGATGCTGACCGCGCCGCTGCCGGCCGTGGCGAAGTTTGCGCTGGTATTTGCGGGCGTGGTGGCGCTGAGCTGGAGCACCAGCGCCGCTCTTCGAAGGATCCCCGGCGTCGCACGCGCGGTCTAGCAAGTCGCGCGAGGACTTTTCCGGCCCACAATGGTCTGCTCGCGGTTGGCGGCGGTGCAGCTGCTGTCGCTTACGCAATCGGGGCCTGGCTTCGGGCCTCACCGGTTGATCCGGTCAATCCCGCCCGGTTGACTAAAGACTTTTTGTTTTTGGCGCCGGGGGCGGAACTCGAACCTGTACTGAGTTTTGCTGCCGAATCTCGCCAATACCCTCGTCGCGCCGCGGATCGAGCTTCGCGTTTGCCAGCGTCGCGATGTCGTGCGAGAGTGAATCCGCCGACGCGGGTCGCCAATCCAAAGGAGCATGTCAGATGGAACCGAAAATCCGCCCTGCTGAACTCAAGGATGTACCCTTCATCGCGTGGGTTGAGCTGCAAGCCGCGCGCAGCCATCTTCCCCGGGGAATCTGGGACGTCCTGCTGGAGCGGCCGGAGAAAGAATGCCTCGCCTTCCTCGAGCGGATCGCGCAGACTCCCACGCGATCATGGTTTCATTACTCCGCTTTCACCGTTGCGGAGGTGGACGGCCGCGCGGCTTCGGCCATGTGCGGATACGACGACAAGGAACTCGGTGGCGAAACACCTTTCGTCGCGGCCCAGGAGGCGACCCGCATGATCGGTTGGAGCGACGCCGAGTTTCAGCGGATCAGCGAGCGCACTCCACCGCTGTTCACCTGCAACTCTGAAACGGCGCCCGGAGCATGGATCATCGAGAACGTAGCCACGCTTCCGGAGTTCCGCCGGCGCGGGCTGACGAACAGACTGTTGAACCATATGCTCGACCTCGGCAGGAGCAAGGGCTACCGCCTCGCGCAAATCAGCGTGTTAATCGGGAACACCCCCGCGCAGCGCGCCTATGAGAAGGCCGGCTTCAAAGTCGTCGGCGAAAAACGCCATCCGGACTTCGAGAGGTTGATAGGCGAGCCCGGCACGAGGCGATTGCTGCGCGACATTTGAGCCGCTGACGGACGCACCGTCGCGCTTTTCGGAGCGTCCATCAAACCGGGGCAAGCCCAGTTTTTCCTCTCCCTGTTAGGGAGAGGATGAAGGTGAGGGTCCCTATCCAGCGAGCTATTTCGCGCGCGATTCAGGATTCTGCCTTCACCCGGAATGCGCGTTCTTTGTGTCATTCTGAGCGAAGCGAAGAATCCCGGATCTTCCTCGGCGCAAGACACTTCGACTTCACTCGCGCCATGCGCAGCCGAGCTGCTCCGAATTCAATCTGCGAATGCGCAAAGCTCTCCTGACAGGGCGAAGCCCGCATCTTTCTCTTAACACCGGGTGCAGGGGTCACCCCTGCTTCGTGTTTCGTTCTCCTGAACTAAAAGGAGATTATCCGATGCTTGACACTCACAGTGGGGAATGCTACGGTATTTGACATGAATACGAAACAGAAAACCCTTGGCGAGTTTCTCAAGCAGTTCCCTGATAACGAATCCTGCAAGGCGTTTCTGGAAAAGAAGCGCTGGCCGGATGGCGTGATCAAATGCCCGCGTTGCGGCGAGAAAGCCTACCGGCTTCCGGCCCGACCGTTCTATTATCTCTGCAAGAGCGGCAAGCAATCGACGGAGCCGGAGACTGGCGCGGTCCTTACTTGTCACAAGCGCAACGGCTACCGATTCAGCGTCATCAGCCGCACAGTATTTGAGAACACTAACTACCCGCTGATCGTCTGGTTTCGAGTAATCCTGCTGATGCTGCACAGCAAGAAGGGAATGAGCGCTCATCAGATTCATCGCACGATGGGGACCGGCTCATACGAAACCGCATGGTATCTCTGCCATCGCATCCGCGCCGCGATGCAGGACAACCAGTTTGTTCAACTGATCGGGGAAGTTGAGGCCGACGAAACTTGGATCGGCGGCCTAGAGCGCAACAAGCACCTCGGCCAGCGCGGGAAACGGGCGCAACAGGGCAAGACCGAAGTGATTGGGGCCATCGCTCGCAAGGGAAACGTAGTCTGCCAGATGATCGAAGATGCTGGCTTCGATACGCATGAGAAATTCATCCGGCAAGTGGTCTCGCCCAAGGTTTCGCTAGTCGCAACCGATGAGGCTTTCCATTATCGCCATCTTGCCAAAGAGGGCTTTCCGCATAATCAGGTCACGCATTCGCGAGCCGAATACGTGCGCGGCAGAGTCCATACGCAGACCATCGAATCGTTCTGGTCGCTGCTCAAACGCGGCATCATCGGAAACTACCACAAAGTGTCAAAGAAGTATTTGCCTTTGTATCTCAATGAGTTTACATTTCGATTCAACAACCGGAAGAATCCTGACATCTTCGATGCGATCATAGCAGGATGCTGAGGACGCCACGCTGGCGACGGCCTCAGCCGAAGATCGCCAGCAAGCCACGGCAGCTAGGATTGCCGTTAGTGGAGCGGGGATGGTGCGGAAAAAGAGACGTGCCCGAAGAGGTGCGACAGTTTACGCTACCGATGAAAAGTTGATCGCGTACCTGGAAGAGCACGCGCCCGAAGTGCTGCGGTCAAAGGTGGCCGAATCTGCATTCGACGCTGTGGTGGAAGCCGTCTTAAAAGAACCGCCTACGACTGAGGTTCGGCATTTCTATTGCCGCAAGTGTGGAGAATATCACCTAAAAACACATCCTCACCATGCTCAGTGATGCCCCTGCTGGATTCTACGCGTTGGGCGCTCTCGGCGCGTTGCTGATGTATGCCGCAATAATCGCATTTGTAACCGGTCAGCGCCATCGAAAAACCCGCTACTATCAGAGGGACTCCAATCAGCATGAGTCCAAATCCGACGATGGCACGAATCGGTTTACCGCCGTTGAAAAACAAGACACTCCAACCGATAGTGAGGATCAGAATTCCTACAACTTGGAGCGTGACCGATATGATTTCATTACACTTGGCATCGGACTCGTTGGCCTCATCGTCGTGATCTATTACACGACGATCAACTACTGGTTGTATTCCGTCACGAAAGAAAGTCTGGTCGATGTTCAGCGAGCCTATGTCGTTTACACAGGTTTGAGTCCGTTCGGATTTCTTGACGTTCGGAACAAGCGCACTCCCACGGTTCAAATCAATCCAGTCTGGGCAAACACCGGCAAGACGCCAACCAAAAATTTGCGAATCTACGTGAGCACGCCGAAAGAGATAGTTGCGCCCTATAAAGCTTCTGATTTGAATTTTCGCAAAGAGGCCGATGTTACGTACACGCAACTGTACATCGCTCCAGGCCTTACCGTTCACGGAGGCGGCAAAACCCTTTCGTTGGATGATCTGCACGCAATCCGCGACGGGAAAAAGCAAATGTATGTCTGGGGATGTGCTTGGTACGATGATGTTTTCCCCAGGACCGCACATCACGTCACAGAATTTTGCGACGTAATTGATGCTGCCTATTTCGATCCTAAAGATGAGACGAAACCAACTGCCGTAGGCACCGATTTCTGCTCGGTTCACAACTGCGCTGACGACGAGTGCGCAGATAAGTGCGAGTAGCGGCGACCACGCGATAGACCCCCTTTGACCGAGCCTGCCACGCATCCTTCGCGGCGGACGGCACCACCGACCTGTCACGCCGCTTAGATTAGACGCGGGTTTGACATGGGTGTCAAACATCGGACAATCCCCAACTAAAAAACGTTTCACGTGAAACGTTTTGGTAAAAACCCCAGCACTACAGCACCATTTCTGGCCACTTCTCGAAAATTTGACTGCCATTGCGCAATCGCGGATCCGGGTTTCTTCGCTTCGCTCAGAATGACAGAAAGAAAAGAGCGACCCACCTTCGCAAACCCGTTCGAATAGGGCCCTTCGAGTACTCAGGATAAACTCCGCCCGCATCCCGCGGCGGGGGTCGCGCGCGACAACGGAGCGCGGCCTTAACACTGGGTGCAGGGCTCAGCCCTGCCCGTGGCGACGGCAGCTCAGTATTAAGCCTTTGGCAGGGGCCGCGCCCGTCAACGGCGGGCGGCCTTAACACTGGGTGCAGGGGTCACCCCTGCACCCTGCTAGACCTGAATCAGTACCCCGTTGTGGATCAGGAAACTCAGCACGTCGGCCCCAAGGCGGCCTGACTCCGCCTCCGGGCTGTGCTGGCGAAACTCACGAATCTTTTCGGCGTAATGGGCACGCCATTTTACGCTGATTACCCGCTCACCGTCGGACTTCCGAATCCGAAAGCATCGCCCGATAATCGTATCGGGATCCTCGCCCACGAATTCGCAGAAGCGCGCGAGCGCCTGCAACTTCTCAGGCTCTTCGGCAATCGGGTCGCCGCCCCACTGTTCGCTCAGATCGCGCCGCCACGCCTTGACTGACTCGTACCCTTCGATCGTCTGCTCGCTCATCATCACCATTCCGGAAGGCTATTCCCGCTCCACGGCCCGCTTGGGATCTAAGGATCGACCGTCGGCGACCGGTGAAGCGATCAACTCCTGGTATTTCGCCTTGTTCTACCTCGAGAAAATGTGAACCGACATCGCCGCGGCATCGCGTCCCAGAAAGCCGCCGCCGTTTTCGGTCAATCCCACGCGCGCGCCTTTCACTTGGCGGGCATCGCATCGCCCGCGCAGCTGATCGACGATTTCCACGATCTGCGCGATTCCGGTGGCGCCAATCGGATGGCCCTTCGAAAGCAGTCCGCCGCTGGGATTGCAGACGTGGGCTCCGCCGAGATTCATGACGCCGTTCGCCAGCATCTTGGGACCCTCGCCCCGGGCGCATAGTCCGAGTTCCTCGTACGAGATGAGTTCCGCGGGCGCCGCGGCGTCGTGGACCTCGAGCACGTTGATGTCTGACGGCCCGATGCCCGCGACTTCGTAAGCGCGCTTGGCCACCCGCTCGAGCGCGGTCGGCTCGTTGTCGGCGCGATCGCGCCCGGAAAAGAGGACCGACGCGCGCACCTCGACCGGCGTCGCGATGCCCATCTTGCGCGCATACTTCTCCGACATCAGCACCGCCGCGGCGCTGCCGTCGCCGATCGGCGAGCACATCATTACGGTCAACGGCGCCGAAACCTCGCGCGAGGCCAGGACCTGCTCGCGGGTGACGCGATCGTTGAACTGCGCCTTGGGATTCATCGCACCGAAGGCGTGGCTCTTCACAGCGACATCGGCAAAGGTCTCTGCGGTCGCGCCGCTGATCTTCATGTATTCGCGGGTGGAGGCCGCGTAGATATCCATAAAGAACGATTTCTTTTCGCCTGCGCCCTCGATTCCCGGTTGTTTGTCGCCGGCGCTCATCCGGGCCTTGAGTTCGCGAATTTGGTCCAGATCCACGGCGGTGCCGATCGCCCTGAAGGTGAGAGCTTTATCGGGATGGGTCATCTTCTCCGCGCCGACGGCGAGCGTGACGTCGTAGAGTCCCGATTGAATCGCCATCCACGCGAGATGGAACGCGGACGAGGCGGACGCGCAGGCGTTTTCCACGTTGAACAGCGGGACACCAAGGAGTCCGGTGTTCCGCAGCGCGACTTGTCCGCGGATCATTTCCTGGCCGGTGATCAATCCGGCAATCGCATTGGAGAAGAAAACCGCCTCGACGTCCTTCGGCGTGATGCCGGCGTCCTTGAGGGCGTCGCCCACCGCTTCTTCGGCCAGCGAGCGAACCCCGCGGTCGGAATACTTGCCGAAGCGCGTCATCCCGACTCCAGCTACTGTCACCCGTTCTCGGTTTGGCATTTTACCTTCTCCCTGTCAGTCGTGAGCGATGTTGATTTTTCTGCGTCCCGGCGCGGGGCTACTCGGCCGCCGCGCGTCCGGTCGCGCCGTTGCGATTGAGAATGTGGCGCGCACCCGTGAGGCTCAGGACATCGTTGGTGCCGTCCTCGATCAACGAGGCGCGCGCGTCGCGGAAGAGTTTCTCGATTCGGTACTCCTTGCTCAGCCCATTGCCGCCGAATACCTGGAGCGCGTCGCTGGCGACCTCGAACGACGCCTGCGTGCAGAACGTCTTGGCCGCGATCGCGTACTCCAGTGCGGGAGCCGTCGAGGTTTGATTGTAGATCATTATGGCCCGTGACAGCGCCCGGCATGCCTCGACCTTGGTGAACATCTCGAAAAGACGCTTTTGGACAAGTTGATGCTCGCAGATCGGCTGCCCACCCTGGACGCGCTGCATGGAGTAGTCGAGCGCTTCCTCGTAAGCGGCACGTGCGACACCGGTGAACGCCGCCGCCATCGCAGAGTTGGCAAATGTGAGAGTCCGTGTGAGCTCGAGCTCGTAGCCGTCGGCCCGGGTCAGCATCCATTTGCGCGGAATCCTGACGTTGTCGAAATAAATCTCACCCTGATTGAGCGCGCGCTGGCCGAGTTTGTTGAGCGGCTTGCCCTTCGACACGCCTAGCAGGTTGAGCGGGACGAAAGCGATACCGCCGCCGGCCATGCCGGCCTTGGGCTCGGTCGTCAGATAGACCGCCGCATGGGATGCGATCGTTCCGTTCGAGACCCACGCCGCCTTCTGCCCGTTGATTACGTATGAGTCGCCGTCGGCGCGCGCGACGACCTGGCCGGTCACGCGCGGATTGTGGAACTGGGCCGAACCCAGCATCACCTGATCGGAGCCGTGCTGAGGCTCAGTGATCGCCCAGCATCCGATGAGACTGCCTTCGCGATCGGCGATATAGGGCTTAACGAACTTTTCGAAGAGCTCCGGATCGCCGCTTGCGGCGGCGGCAGAAAACGGGAAGCCCGTGGCCAGAAGGCATATGGCCAGATCAACCGCGCCCCAGCCCCACTCCTCGATCAGCACATGCATCGCGAGCCCATGCAGTCCCATGCCACCGATTTCCGTGGGAAGGCCGGCGACGTGGTATCCCAACTGGTAGGCCTGTTTGAGAACGCTTCTTAGCGGTGAACCAAGAGCGATCACGTCGCGCGGATCGTCCATCCGGTCGAGTTTCTCCCCAGCCGGGCGAAGGACGTCCTTGGCGAAGCGATGAACGCTTTCCTTGATCGGCTGGAGGTCTTTAGGGAATTCGGCGTTCAGCTCGTGGTAGAGGTCCATTCCATGCTCCTCGACGGTCGTATCCTTGCTGCTCGATGGTCGTACTGAATGGGATGGGAGATGTGTAGCATAGGTCGTGCCCGGAATGAACGATCGTTCAACGGAGAGTTTTCATTCTTCGAGGTGTATCCAATCGCCGCAACGATTCTTTTCGCGACAACTCAAGTGGCGCGGCGCGTCTAGGCGAATACGGGTCGTGGGTCTATAAGCAAATAGAAGGAACCCGGCCGATACTTGGCGAAGGGGCGCCTGCAGCCTGCTCAACAGAGGGAGATTCATCAATGGCAAAGATTGACGGTGGCGAGATGCTGGTAAGGACGCTCGAGCAAGAGGGCGTACGCGAGATTTTCACGCTCCACGGCGGCCATCTCGATGCGATTTATGCTGCGTGCCGCGCACACGGCTTCCGTGTGATTGACACTCGTCACGAGCAGGCAGCGGCGCACATGGCTGACGGATGGGCGCGCACGACGGGGCGTCCGGGCGTGGCGATGGTGACTGCGGGTCCAGGAGTCACTGACGCGGTGACCGGAGTCGCCAACGCTTTCATGGACTCAATCCCGATGATCTTGATCGGCGGCCGAAGCCCGCTAATCGAGGATGACAAGCTGCCGCTGCAAGCGGTCGATCAGATGGGCATCCTGCGGCCAATCACCAAGTGGGCGCGCAGTGTAACGCATACCGAGCGGATTCCAGAATACCTGGCGGCCGCTTTCCGCCATGCGGTTTCAGGCCGCCCCGGGCCGGTCTTCTTGGAGCTGCCGATTGACGTGCTGTTCGCGCGGGTTGATGAGGAACGAGTCGAGTTTCCCAGAGATTATCGGTCCAAAGAACCGGCAGGTCCGGGCACAGCCGCGCTGGCGCAGGCGCTCAACTGGCTGCGCGAGGCGAAGCGCCCGGCGATCCTCGCCGGCGGTGGAGTTTGGTTCGCGCAGGCCGCGGCGGAGTTGACGCGCTTTGCCGAGCTTACCAACACCCCGGTGATGACCAACGCCAAGGCGCGCGGCTCGATCTCCGAGGAGCATCCGTTATGCTTTGGAGGCTTCGGCGCGATTCATCCTTTGATCCATGCGGCCGGCGGCGGCAGCGCTGATCTGGTGATCCTGCTTGGAACGCGGATTGGCTTGTTCACCGGCGGGCGCAACTCGGTGATCCCTGCCAACGCTCGCGTAGTTCAGGTCGATATCGAGCCCGAGGAGATCGGGCGCAACCGGAATATTGAACTCGGCATCGTTTCCGATTGCGGCGAATTCCTCCGTCAGGCCTGCGAAGCGGTGAAGAACGAAAAATTCGACCCTCACGCGCAGTGGCTGGAGCGGTTGAGCGCGGTCCGCAACGCAATGCGCCATCGCTTCGACGATGCGCTCAAAGACGGGCCCGGCCCGATTCATCCGGCGCGGATGGTGCACGAGATCGCCAAGACGCTGAGCACCGACGCGATCGTGGTCGCGGACGGTGGCGAGACCGCCTCATGGATGTCGAATGCGTGGACGGCGCGCCACCCGGGACGATTCCTGACCCATGGTTACCTCGGATGCCTGGGGACCGGGTTGCCGTTCGCGCTTGCGTGCAAGGCGGCGCACCCCGACAAGCAGGTTTTCTGCATCATCGGCGACGGATCGGCGGGACTTAATTTCTCGGAATTCCACACCGCGGCGAAGAACAACTTGCCCATCACCGTCGTAGTCAACAACGACCAGCAATGGGGCATGTCCAAGCATGGGCAGGAGCTGATGTGGGGAAAGGGCCGCAGCATGGCTACCGAACTCGGCATGGTTCATTACGAACGCGCCGCCGAGGGTCTTGGTGCGCAGGGCGAACTGGTCGAGCGCGCGGAAGATATCGGGCCGGCGCTCAAGCGGGCGCTGGCTTCGGGGCAGCCCGCTTGCATCAACATAGTCACTGACCGCGACGTGATCGAGCCGGGCACTCTTGCGATGTATAGCGCCGGCCTGGCCGGACCCGCGAAGGAAAAACCGAAGCCCGAGGCTGGCAGCGAAGGCGAAACTACGCTGCCCTATTACGGCAAGCGCAAGCTTGACTGAGGAGATCGCGGCACGTCTTCATCCCAGGATAGGTGGGCGAAACGCCAAGGGGATCATCAATGAAGCAAATTCTGATCCTGGCCTACAAGCTCTTGGTCAACGACAAGGGCAAATATACCGCCCTGCTGGTTGGAACCACGTTCTCGGTATTTCTGATCGTCCAGATGACCTCATCCTTCGCGGGCATCCTGACCAAGGCGTCAGCTACCGTCATTAATATCGGCGCCAGCATCTGGGTGATGGACCCCGCGGCGACGAATAGCATTCTTAGCAACGTTCCGATGCCGGATTACGTCCTGGACGCGGTGCGCAGCATCAGAGGCGTCAAATACGCGGTTCCTCTCTACTCCGGTACGGCGCTGGTGAAGCTGCACGACGGCACCTATCAGGCAGTCAGCGTGATCGGGCTTGACGACAGCAGCCTGGTTGGCAGGCCGAAACTGCTGGAGGGGGATATCGATGACATCTTTGCGGAGAATGGCTTCATCGTGGTCAAGGATGAGGAGTTTCCCAAGCTTGAAAATCCGAAGCTCGGAACAGAATTTGAACTGAATGACTATCGCGGCGTCATCGTTGGCATCGCTACGGTCCCGACCGGAGCCCTGTACGGCACCCCCACGCTCTATACTACCTACTACAGGGCGATTACGTACATTCCGTCGATGCGGTTTACCATCTCATACGTTCTGGTGCAGCCAAAGTCCGACTCCGATATCCCATACATTAAACAACAGGTTGCGCGGCTAGGCTACCTCGCGCTGACGAACCGCGAGTACCAGGATGCTATTTCGAGTTACCTTGAATACAAGACCAGCATCGGCACCAACACGCTGCTGATGACGGTAATCAGCTTCCTGGTAGGACTCTCGATATGCGGTCAGACCTTCTATACCTTCATCATCGAGAACCTTGAACACTTCGGTGCGCTCAAAGCCATGGGAGCGAAGGGGCGCGAGTTGGTCTACGTGATCCTTTTCCAGGCGGGCTTTACCGCGCTCGTGGGCTACGGTCTCGGGATCGGTCTATCGACGCTTCTTATAACTGCGGCGAAGCTGAGACTCCCGGAATACTCGTCCCGCGTCACGTACACCAACCTCGGTCTGGCTTTCGTCATGGTCCTGATGATTGCAAGCATCTCCGGGTACGCGGGAGTGCGCCGTGTGCTGAAAATCGAACCGTTCGAGATCTTCCGAGGTTGAAATGCCGAAGGGGGCAATCGTAGCCGAAAAGCTCACCAGATGGTTTGGCGTAGGCGAAGCCAGGACCTATGCCGTCAAGGAAGTGAGTTTCGAGGCGAACTGGGGCGAAATGCTTTACATCGTGGGGCCTTCGGGCAGCGGCAAAACCACTCTGCTTAGCATGATCTCCGGAATCCTCCGGCCGAACTCCGGTTCGGTCGCAGTCGACGGCCGGGATCTGTGGAGTTTGTCGGACGACGAGATTGCCGACTTTCGGTTGAACACCATCGGCTTCGTGTTTCAGGACTATCACCTCTTCCCGCGGCTTACGACCGCCGAGAACGTAGCGATTCCCCTGATTCTGCAGAAACGAAACTGGAGCGAGGCACTTAGCACCGCTGCTCAATGTCTGGAGATCGTCGGCTTGGGCGACAAGGCGCAACTTCCACCGACCAAGCTGAGTGGCGGCGAACAGCAACGCGTGGCGATCGCGCGCGCCATCGTTCATCAACCCGAGATCCTTGTATTCGACGAGCCCACTGCATCGCTTGATGGTGAGACAGGGCGTAAGATCGTGTCCTTCGTTAAGACGGATATCCTGAGCGCGAAACGCTGCATCATCATGGTCACACATGACAGCAGAATCTTCGAATACAGCAACAGGATCATGGAGATGGAGGACGGGCGGATAACCGGATTCCAGCAGGGGCAGACGGTATGAGGCCCAGGATAGAGCTACTGCTCGCCTTTCTCGGACTGACGGCCGGCCTGGTCGTAGCCTGGTTCTATGGACTCCATGCCGTGCCACAGCCACCGGCGTTTAGTCCGGCGGCAAACCCATATACAAAGGGCATCTACGCGGAAGGCATCGTCGAGAGTTACCAAAACAACGGCGAGAACATCAACATCTACCCCAACGTCGCCGGGACCATCGTCGAGATTCCGGTCCACGAGGGTCAATTGGTCCGCAAAGGAACCGTCCTGCTTCGCCTGGATGACTCGACTCAGATAGCCACCACCGAGCAACTGCGGTCGCAAGCCGAGGCCGCACGGGCCATGCTCGAAGAATTGCGGGCCGAACCGCGGCCGGAGACCTTCGAAGTCTCCAAGGCTCAGCTGATCTACGCCCAAGCGCAATTGAAGAACACGCAGGACGAACTCCAAAAGCAAGAGGCATCTTATCAGCTGGATCCCAAATCCGTAAGCAAGTACACACTGGACGACGCGATAAACGCCGTCAAGGTCGCCACAGCCAACCTCAAGGTAGTGCAAAAGCAGTACGAACTCACCAAGGCCGGGGCCTGGATCTACGATATCAGAAATCAGGAAAAGACCTACGAGGCCGATGAAAAGGCCTACCTCTCATCCAAAGCCCTGCTCGCCTGGTACACGCTCACGGCGCCGGCCGACGGCAAAATCCTAGCGATTCAGGCAGCCGTCGGAGGCTATGTCGCCCCGCAGGGCATTTACGATACGTATACGCAGGGATCCGATCCGGTGATCGTAATGGGAGCCTCACAAGAGTATGTCAGCGTCCGATGTTACATCGACGAAATACTCATACACAGACTGGCCCCAGGACCTCAGATGCGGGCGCAAATGTTTATTCGAGGCACGAACACCAGCGTTCCACTGGAATACGTACGAATACAGCCGTACGTCTCTCCAAAAATCGAACTATCCGACGAGCGGCTCGAAAGGGTGGATGTTCGAGTGTTGCCGGTCATCTTCCGGTTCGCGAAGCCCAATAACCTCGCAGTGTTTCCGGGTCAGTTGGTGGATGTATTCATTGCTGAGAAATAGCCGCACAGGTTCTCACCGTCGGCTGGCATCCGATCGCCTGCTAAAGGCGCTCTGCGTTGTTCTTTCATGTTGTCTTACTGCGTGCGCGGTGGGGCCGGACTTCGAGCGTCCTGTGGCACCGGCGGCCAAGCGTTATACCTACGAGAAAGAACCTACGCAAACGATAGTTGCGGAGGGTGGCGCACAGCAGTTCGAACAGAGCGCGAAGATCGCAGCAGACTGGTGGCGGCTATTTAGCTGTCCCAAGCTGGACGCGGTAGTCATGCAGTCCACCGCTAACAATCCCACGCTGCAGGCCGCCCAAGCCAGCCTCCGGCAAAGCGAGGACAACCTTCGTGCCGGCTACGGAATATTTTACCCTCAACTCGGCGCCAGCTTTCAACCGACACGCCAGCAGTTCTCGCCATCCCGATTCGGTCAGACTACCGGGCCTAGTATCTTTAACCTTTATACCTTCTCGACGACTGCCAGCTATGTACTCGACGTATTCGGCGGTGAACGACGCACTGTGGAAAGCCTGAGCGCGCAAGCCGACGTTCAATACTATAACGCTCAGGGAACCTATCTCACATTGTCGGGCAACATCGTCAACGCGATGGTGGCCGAGGCAGCGTACCGGGCTGAAATCGAGGCGACCGAAAAGATGGTCGGGTTTCTGGAAGAGCAGACGAGGACCACCTCTGCGCAGGCTCGCGCGGGCGTCGTTCCCTACTCAAATTTTCTCAGTATCGAAACTCAACTGGCCACAACCACGGCGACGCTACCGCCTCTTCGCCAGCAATTGGCCCACACCAGGCACCTGCTCGCGACGTTAGCAGGGCAGGTGCCTGCGGATTGGGCGCCGCCACGAGTGACGCTTTCCGAACTCAAGCTCCCTGACGACCTGCCGGTGAGTCTCCCTTCCGAATTGGTGCGTCAACGTCCTGATATTTTGGTGGCCGAAGCTCAGCTACATAGCGCTAGTGCCCAGATCGGGGTAGCAACTGCGGCTATGTTCCCGAGTTTCTCACTGAACGCCAGCTACGGTTTGAACAGCACGACGCTATCCAGCCTTTTCGCGAGCAACGCTGCTTTCTGGACCTTGGGGGCCTCCCTTGCTACCCCGCTGATCCAGGGACCCGCGCTGTGGTTCCAGCGAAAGGCGGCAATCGATGCCTATCAGCAGTCTCTGGCAAACTATCGGCAGACCGTCCTAGGAGCACTCGCCCAGGTTGCGGACGCACTGGATGCGTTGCAGCATGACGCCCAGACTCTCAGTGCGCAGACTCAGGCTGTCGAGGCGTCGGCCGAGGCTTTGCACCTTTTACAATCAAACTATCAGGCCGGCACTGTAAACTACCTGCAAGTCTTAATAGCGGACTTCCAATACCAGCAGGCGGAGCTGGGCTATATCCAGGCGATGGGACAACGGCTACAGGATACCGCCGCGCTTTTCGTCGCTCTGGGCGGAGGATGGTGGCATGCTCCTGAAAATGCCATCGGCAACGCATCAGGCAAGAACGCCGGCAACAGCCTTATTGGGCAGGCGGACTGGCAGAGGGTCGGCGCGAATCCGTTATAGGCCAACGAACTTCGAACGTAACGATCTGAAAGGGGCGCAGATTCAACTCGACGGAACCGTCGCGGCGCCGCGTGAGCTTGACGCCTTTCAAAGGCCGGCCAGCGAGATCGATCAATCGGGCTCTCCGGCCGTGGCCGAAGCTGAAGCGCGCGGTCTCCGGTAATTCCGAAGCGCTAAAAGCGCGTATGACGCAGGCGCCGACGGTCGGCGTTGCGCGCGCGGTGGAAAACACTACTCGCGGGTTGTCGCAGGCGCAAAGTCGATTCTCAGTCACATCTATCGCAGAGCTAGCCTGGAAGACGCGTGGTGGGTAGGCATAGGCCTGGCTTAGCTGAACGACGCCGGAGTCTGCATAAGAACCGTGCCAGGTCGTGATAGCCAGTTGAAAAAGATGCTGGCCGATTTCCTGGGCGTCGGGCGTTTCTAGCTCTGGACCCGCATCACCACGGCGCATCTTCAGGTCTCCGCGCGAAAGCCATCCTACACATCGCAAGAGCGTCAACAGGATTGTCGCGCCGCCGGCGTCTCGCCTGACCTCGGTCTCGTAGATTCCACGGCTCATCATGGCCGCCGAAAACTCCGCGGACTGCACCGCGGTGAACGTGCGATGCGGCGCGGTCGGATAGGTATCTTCCGTGGCGCCTGCCGGCTCGGTTGGATCGAGGGGGCGGCGGACGATTCCGAAATTTGTGTCGGAGAGCGATTCCATGGCCGCGATCGGCGTGGATAGCGCGACGCGGATGCGATGGTCCCGCGCGCGATTATCTACCACCGCGTCAAAATCCACACGCTCCAGTCCCGGGTAGATGGTGGCCGTCAGTTGTATCGGAACCTCGACGGTCTGCGGCGCACGCGCCGTGCGATCCGCCGCGAGCGTGCACGGGAGACTGTAAGCCAATGAAAGGGCGATGCGGCTTCTCGCCGCCCCGCGCTCGACGACGCGGGCAGTGATCGATACGGGCTTCGAGATCGGCGCCGAATCGGCCACGGGGTCGAAGTTGTATTCGTCGCCGCGATCGCCGTCATCTTCGAAAAAAATTTCAAGGGCTTCGTTGTTTTTCAGATCGTCGATTTTCAGGCCGCGCGGCGACGGGCTGAGCCTAAAGTATCCGTTTTCGATCGATTCGAGCCCCGCCGGATTTGCCGGCGTATTAGCAGCGAGTTCGTGCGAGCGAACGAGCCGATAAGAGCTGAAGCCGGCCTGCGTTAGTGGGTCGGCGACGAAAGTGATCTGCGCCCGTGCGGCCTCCGTAGCCTGGATTTGAAGGATCGCGTCATCAGCCAGCTCCAGAATTCGCCGGCGAAAGCTATCCGTATCCAGGTCGCCCGCCGGGCTACTGCTGACGAACACGCGCAGATCGAATCGGTTGTCCCCGACCGGTTCGAGTTCGAACCGGTTCACATACTGGTCCATCACCTGAGCGCCGGTGATCAAACCTTTCAGGTCGGCCGCCTTCAGCTCGATTTCGAACGGCCGCGCCAGCCGCGCGACATCGATTGCTACGGGAATCCGGCGCCCGTCGCTATCCATCGCGACGTAGCTCGTATGGGGATCGTCGACTTCGGTTTCACCCGTGATGAGCGCACGGTGTGCGAACGTCGGATTGAACACCGCGATCGCGGCTTCGCCGCCGTGTCGCGCTGAAAGCACGACATCCGAGGCGCGGCGCGCCACGAACTCGCCGATCATTGCGGCCTGATCGAAGCGGTAGCGCATGTCCTGATGGACCTGATCGATCGAGCATCCGCAGATCGAATCGTGCGGATGGTTCTGAATCTGCATGCGCCAGGCAACCTCGAGCAGCGCGGCCAGGTCATCGGCCCGATTTAAGGGAAAAGCGAGCGCGGCAAGCGGATCGGCAATCCGCTCGAGCAGGTATGAGTTCTGGAAGTCACGCTGCTTTATCCATGCTCGCGCCGAGGTGACGCCCGGCGTGATATTCGAGCGTGCCGGGGATCGCAATTCTCCGCGGAGGCGAGGCGTGCCGTCCCGGGGAAGCTCGGAAAGCCGCTTCGCGTAATCGTCGAGCGTGCCGACTTCAGCAGTGAATGGCGCGCGTTCGGCTGTTTCCTTCAGGCGCTCGAAGACGATCGGATCGGGTTCCGCGTGATCGTTGCCGTTCATCACCAGGATCGGAGCGCCGGCAGCGAATTCGCGTTCGCGCGAGGCCATCTCGTTCAATCGCACGATCATTGCATCAGCCGAGTCGGTCGGCAGGCTGGCGCCGTTGGCATAGCCGAACGGCAGAAAGATCGTGAACAGCGGGCTGCCGTCGAGCGCTTCCCAGATGAATCGATTGCGATTCACTTCGCGTCCCACGCCGCGGAAAACGACCGCCGCCTTGATCCCGAAACCCGACAGAATCTGCGGAAGCTGTGCTGCGTGACCGAATTGATCGGGCAAATAGCCGGTCTGTGCGGACTTCCCGAATCGCCGCGCGATACGGCTGCCAATCTCAAGATTGCGAATCAGCGCTTCGCCGCTGGCAAGAAAGCTGTCCGCGAGCAGGTACCATGGACCGATTTGGAGCTTGCCGGCTTTCACCAGCTTCGCAATTCGGCGCGCGCTCTCCGGCCGTACTTCGAGGTAATCCTCGAGCACGATCGTCTGGCCGTCGAAGTGAAAGCATGGGAGCACTCCGCCTTCGAGCAGCGCAAGCATCTTGTCCGTCATCGTCAGCAGCCGCGCGCGCATCCGCTGAAACGGCTGATACCACTCGCGATCCCAGTGAGTGTGAACGACGAAATAAAGATGGTCCATGAATCGCGCCTCGCCGGTTAGAGTTCCATCGCGACGCATAGCGCCGCAACATCACCGATACGCTCGCCCAAGGATGCCGGCACTATCTGGCAAGACCGCGCTGCCGCAGGCAAGGCTTCGCGCGCCATCACCTCGCGTGCGGGTCCTAGCATCATCTCGCCCGTACGCATCGCCAGCCCGCCGATCACAATCCGCTCTGGATTGAGGATGTCCACCAGAATCGCCAGAACCTGGCCGAGTCGCTTGCCCGTGGAACGAACGATTCGCATCGCGACCATATCGCCGCGCCTCGCCGCCGCGCAAACGTCGCGAGCCGTGAGCGTCCCGCGATGGGCTGCCAGAGTAGTGCTGCACCCGCGCATCCGCGCGTCTGCGGCGGCTCGCTTCGCTACTTGCTCGATCCCGCCACCGCTTGCCCATCCCTCGGCTGAACCGCGCTTGTTATGTCCGACCGGGCCGCCGCGGGTGAGCCGCACATGCCCAATCTCTCCGGCGAGATCATCGGTGCCGCGATAAAGTCGCCCATCGACGATGATTCCTGCGCCAAGTCCCGTGCCCATCGTGAGGAAGACCATATTGTCGAATCCATGGCCCGCACCGTAGCGATGCTCGGCGACGGCACCGGCGTTTGCGTCATTCTCGACGTTGCAGCGAACGCCGAATTGCCGCTCGAGGATTGCTTTGACTGGGACATCCACCCACGTGGCAAGATTGGGCGGCGACTGGATAATCCCGCGCACTCGATCAAGCGGGCCGCCACAGCTTATGCCCATACCGCGGATTGCCGAAGTCGGAAGCCCGCGCCTCCTAAGGATGGCGCCGACACCCTTACCGATCAGGTCGAGCGCGCGGTCGGGGCCCTTGGAGGGCAGGGTAGCAAACTGGAGGCGCTCGCTGACATCCGGCAGCCGTTCAGAGACGACGATCGCCGTCTTCGTGCCACCAATATCGACACCGATCCAGACTTTTGCGGGCACGCGAACTCGCCCTCGACCATCTTAGCAGCGCGCAAGCTGTAATGAGGTCTTGGGGTTGTCCCCTGTCCGATGCACTGCGATGACCGGCGCTGGTTTGCTACTTTCCGGCGGCCACTGCTGATTCTTCCAATTCTTCCAATTCGGCCGGTTCGTGGCGCCTCAGAATCTTGTAATAGGGATCGCGCAGCGCAGCGGTGAAGCCGGCGGCTTCGATGCAGTTCACCACGTCACGGATCATCGCCTCGGTTGGGTCGCCCAAATCCTTGCCGGACGCCGTGATGCAAGCGTTAATCGCGTTGATCGACCCGGTGCCGCAGAGATCGTTTGCTCCCGACCGCAGCGCCCGGCCCGCGACCTCGAAGCCCATCGTGCGCCAGACCGCGCGGTGATTATCGATATTGTCGAGCGCAAGTCGCGCGACCGCCACGTCGCGCAGGTACTCATTGACGATCGCATCGTTATCGGCAGGGGCAGTGGCCCCGTTGAGGCGGGTATGCTCAAGGCGTGCGGGCCATACCTTGTACGCCGAAAAGCCGCGACCGTAACGATCTAATCCGCGATCCTGTTGATCGCGCAGCGCGATCAGATGCTGAACGCGTTGTTCCAGCGTCTCGCCGAATCCGATGACCGTCCCCACCCACGGGTTGTACAAGCCGGCCTTCATGGCCGCGTCGATGATTCGGAGCCAGTCTGCGGTCTTTATCCGCGTCGGCGCGGTGCGTTCGCGCACTTCGTCAACCAGGATCTCGGCCGACGCGCCGGGCATGCCATCCATTCCGGCATCCTTGAGCTCGCAGAAAATATCCGACGCATCGCGGCCTGTCAGCCTCTCCAGGCCGAGAATCTCCTCGGGGCTGAACGCATCGATGTGGATCCCTGGATAGCCGGATTTTAGAAACCGCAGCAGATCGAGATACCAAGTATATGGCAACTGGCGATTGACGCCGCCCTGGATCATGACATCGAGACACCCGATCCGCCGGAGCTCGTCCATCTGCTCCGCGATTTCATCGAAGGTGAGTGTGAAAGCGCCCTCCTGGCGCCTGGCACGATAGAACGCGCAAAATCTGCACGCGACTACGCAGACGTTGGTGTAATCGATATTCCCGGCGACGGAATAGGTCGCCAACTCCGGGTTGCTCCGGCGCAGGCGCAATTCGTGAGCCGCTGCCGCCAGATCGCTGGTGGGCAAATCGTAGAGGCGGCGTATCTCGCCGGCGCTCAGCCGATGTCCGGCAACCGCGCGATCGAGCAGCTTGAAGGAAGCGTCGCCGTGAGTTGATTGAGTCATCGTTGGTTCTCCCATTTATCCTTTTGCTCCAGCAGGAATATCTATGCTCGGCGCTTGTCCGCGAACTCGGACCACGCGCTCATAAACTTATCGGCTCCGCCGCGCGCCATCTTTGCGAGCGCGAAGCGTTCATCCGGATCGAGAAGCGACCATCGCTTCTCCGGCAGCTTAAGCTCGGCGATCAGCCGCGCAACGTCCGGCGGCACCTGGCCGGCTTCGGGCGCAGCGTCGGGCGACGCGGGCTTTATGGTCGCGAGCTCAGTTCCCGCCCGGGTCTTTACCACGTCGCGCAGAAAGGCCGCCAGCACGCCGCATTCCTCCGGGGATGCGACCGGGAAATGGCAGATCACCTGGCGTTCCACCCGCGAAAGCGCCTGCCATTCTTTCAAATGGAGCTTCACGCCGGCAAGGTCCAGTTTGCGCCGTACCGAGAGCGGAATAAACTCCAGCGTCTCATATAATTCCTTTTCGAACTCGAACCGCCTGAACATCGGGCTTCCCTGGCGCAGCTCACGGCGCAGCCGCAGTGAGCGCCTGGACCGTGAAGAAACTCTTGTCCACCGCGCCCATGTTGATGTACCAGGACTCGTGCTCGTTTGTGTCCTGTGAGGGAAGGTAACACATCGTGGCGAATCCGGCGGGCAGATCATCGATGCTCGCGCCGACCTGGAACAGGCGTTTGAACGGGAAAATCGCGATGCGCGCGTCCGGCACGGCGCGATCGCGATATGCCATCCAGGTTACGTAGTTTTTCCAGAGTTCGCCGGCCCGGTTGTAGAAATCCTGGTACATTATGTACTCCGCCTCGGCATCCAGGTACATGACGTGGCGTCCGTACAACTCTTCGGGAACGCGGTCGCGCCGGGCGAGACCCTCGACGATGTACATCCGGCGCATTTCCCAGCGCTCGGGACATGCGCTGGCGCCGCCGTCGGTCGGGCAGGTGACTTCGGGCACGTGAGCCGCGGCTACGGAAGCAAGCATGGGTTTCTCGCCGAGCAGGCGCCAGTCGTAGTTTTCATTCTTGGCGGCAAACCCCTGAAAATTGTCGTTTGACCATGTAATCGCACCGGCCGTGGATGAAAAGAACGTCTCGCTAAGCCTCCTGATTCGCCGATTCCCGGGGTTCCAGCCCCAAGTGTCGTCACCCCTGAGAGGATCGGCATATCGATAGCGGACGGTGCCACGGCCACGCTCCTCTTCCGGCGCCAGAAATGGATAGAAGCCGATCAGCAAAAGCCGCCCGCTGGTCAGGAAATCGGGGTCGGTGGGGATCGGCTCGACCTCGGTGCGGCCGACGAGGTTGTAACTGGCCAGATGGCCGAACTCGTAGTAGTTGATCGGAGCGTACGGCCGATTCAAGCCCTCGTACTCGCTGATGCAGGCGAAATCGCGCGCGTCGTAATCATCGGTGGAAGCCGGCCGGAAGGTGTTGTTCCACATGATTTTGGTTCCGGCATTGGGATCGTTCGGGTCGATGAACGGGAAGGGCAGGCCCGCTACGTATCCCACCAGGCTCCGATGTTCATTGGAAAGCCGGACCTGCGAGGAATATTTCTCGGTGGCCTCGCGATACGGCGGCGGCCATTCGATGCGTTCGGTTGGCACGATCTGCATGCTCATCCCACGGGTTATCCTGAGATAAACTCCGGGCGACACCAACTCTTTTACCTTGTACGCGTTGCCGGTGGTGATGAGGTCTCCGGGCCGCACCTGGGCCGCGGCAGAGTTCGGCCCGGCGAGTTGGTTCAAGAGAGCAAGCAGCATGATCGCAGCCAGTCGAACGAGCGTGCGCCGCGCGATATTGGGTCTGTTCGTTGTGTTAATAGGGGTAACCTCTGCTCACTGGATTCAGCCCCCGAGCACGTGCATCCCCACATTTTTGCGGTCGGTTGACGCGGACTCTTCGACGAAGCCGGGTGACTTGTTCCAGATCGCCGCTTCGATCCGCGATTCAAGCAACTCTGGATCGACCGTCGGGCGCAACGCGCTCTTGAGATCGGCGCCCGCGGCCGCGAACAAGCAGGCGACCAGCCTGCCATCGGCGGTGAGCCGGATGCGATCGCATCGCGCGCAAAACGCATTGGAAATTGTCGAAATCACACCGAGGCGGAAGTGTCCGTTCAAGAGATAGTAGCTGGCCGGTTCGTCGGTGCGCGCAAGCTGCTTGACCTCGAACTGGCGGGCCAGGAGATCGACGATCTCGCGCTCGGTGAAGACCTTGTCGCGACTCCAGAGATCGCGGCTGTCGAGCGGCATGAACTCGATGAAGCGCAGCGGGATATCGGCGCGATAGGCCCATTGCGCGAGTGCCGGGACTTCGTCGTCATTGGTCCCGCGCATGATCACGGCGTTGAGTTTCAGCGGTATTCCGGCCTCGCGCGCGCTCTCGATCCCGCGCAGAACTTCGTGCAGATTGCCGCCGCCGGTAATCTGGTGAAATCGGTCGGGAGAGAGCGAGTCGAGGCTGACGTTGGCGCCGTCGAGGCCAGCCTCGGCGAGTTCCCGCGCGTGGCGCGCCAGCAGGGCGCCGTTGGTCGAGAGCGAGACGCGGCGAAGGCCCGCGGCGCGCAGACCGTGGAGCATGGAGACGAGCCGGGGCGCACCGGTGCGGAGCAGGGGCTCGCCACCGGTCAGGCGAATCTGCTCGACGCCGAAGCGAGCTACGAAGACGGAGGCCAGATGATGGAGTTCTTCGAGGCTGAGGACGACATCCCTGGGACCCCAGACCGGACACTCCGGCATGCAGTAAACGCAACGGAAATTGCAGCGATCGGTCAGCGAGATGCGCAGCTTCTTCATGGTGCGCCCGAACCGGTCGCGCAGGGGCGACGGCTGGGTTCGGACGGTTGCGCTTTGGTTATCTGATAGCACGAATCGTCTATCCAATTCGCCGCGCGAACCGCGCGGGAGTCAAGAGAGATGAGGTTGCGGACCTTGGCGACAGCATCTCAGAATGGAAAACCTCCGAAGCGCAGAAAACCGCCGATGAGTATTATGACCGTCGACGCGATTACGTTGTAGCGCGCCAGAGTCTTCATCCAGTCGGCATAGTTCATGGCGTCGGTACGAGAGCCCTCGACCTGCTGACGGCTGGCATCGTAAGGAAGTTTCACCACGACGCGCGGGCGCAGGTAAAAGGTCAGGATTGTGGCGGTTATTACCAAGCTAAACCAGAGCGTAATCATACACGCCAAGGCGGCGCCGTAACCGGTGATGTAGAAATTAGGGTCGAGCAACGACGGCAAATTGCCCAATCGCCACAGCAGCAGGAGTCCGCTGAGCGGGGAGCCGACCAGGGCCATCCAGTTCAGCCAGGCGAAGTCGGTGCCGAGCTTGTCGCCGAGCCGCGCGGCCTGGCCGGGCGGAATCAGGTCGAGACGCGGCGTCAAAAGGTAATCCAGAAATATATTGGAGCCGACAAACACGGCCGCAAAAAAAAGATGAAACGAAGCCAAGATTTGTAGATCGAGAGATTTCACCTGCCACTCCGATAACTTCCGACTCGAATGGTTTGTACGTCGTCTGCGAGCGCCTGGGCGCATTGTACTGGTTTGCCGCTGACGTGGACGGCGCGTTCGGCCCAATTTCCGCAATAGTCACACTTGTTGCAATCGAGCAAGCAATGGTCGTCCTGGAAGAAGCGGATGAACCCGTCGAGCGCCGCGCTATCGATTCTTACGGCCAACGGCTCCGGCTCCTCGCCGAAGAGTTTGTGAGGCGGCTGGACGCCGACGAGGAGGCGGGCGATGTCGTCGCAGCGCCTCGAGTGGTACGCATTGGCGACCATCGCGATCCAGTCGGTGTGCGAGCTAGGTCCCTCTTCCATCTTTTCGCGGCCGGCAACCTTGAACAGGTCGATCCCCAAGTTTTCGTAAACGGCCAGATCTGCGGGTCTGACCCATGGCGAGCGAAGATGCTCGGCGGGGTCGTTCAGCTTGAGCAGCGAGCAACGGTAATAGCAGTAGTCCACGTAGTATCGGCTGGTGATGCTTTCGCCCGAGTGGGAAATCATATTGGAGTGATACTGGCGGATGGGACAGCTCAGCAGGCAGCCTTCGTTGACCACCACCGAGATACGGCATCCGACGGCCTTGCGAATGGCCTCGAGATGGCGGAAGTCGCGATTAATCTGGGGGTCAAGATGAATCACGGTGGCGCCCAGGTCGTCGAAGAATTTCGCCTTGCGTGCGTCATTGACGGATGCGAGCACCGAAATGTGGAGTTCGAGAGCGGGAAAATGCTCGCGCACCAGCTCCATCACGAACGGATTCGCGGTGACCACGGCCGCGGCGCCGATATCGACCAGCCACTGGAGACGCTGCAACAGCTGGCCGCGGCCTTCTTCGGAGTATTCCTTGTTTCCCAGGCAGGTGGCATTCATGACGTAGACGAGACGAATGCCGTGCTTCGACGCCTGTGAAACATGGAGCGCAACATCGTCTTCGCTGGCGTCCGACAGCATCTGCGACGAGCGAAGCGTAGCCTCGCTGGGCAGGCTTCCGTAGATGTAATCGGGCTTGAACGGCGCAATTTGCCCGATGAGTTTGGGGTCCCAGTTGGTCGGGAGCATCAGTTTCATCGGCGCCTCCATCAATTCCGGGAGATTGGTATTTCGCGAGCGTCGAGCACCTGGCGGAAACCCCAGTTGACCCTGAGGTCGCCGAGCCAGACGATGTTGGCGGCGGCGACCGCGAGCTGCCGGCGCAGGCGCTCTTGCAGCTCGGCCGGGTCGTGCGCCTCGCCTTCGACGGCGACGGTCAGGACGCCGGCGCGGGCGTTTGCCTCACGGATCAGCAACACGTTGCGGCCCACCAGCGCGGGGTCTTCCTCGATGCACATGCGAACGTCGTAAGCGGTAATCAGGCGGTCGCCGACGAGCACGCTGCTCTCGGGACGCCCGTAAATCTTGAGTCTGCGAAAGCCGCAACCGCACGCGCATTGGCCGGGCGCGAATGCGGCAATGTCACCAGTGTCGTAGCGCACGAAGATGCTCCCTGCGGTGCTGAGCTTGGTGACGATCAGGCGGCCGCGCAAGCCGGGCGCGACTTGAATGCCGGCATCGTCTATGACCTCGAGGTAGCAGACGTCCTCGTGCACGTGGGGAGCGGTATGGTGCTGGCATTCGTCGATCGCAGCACCTTCCTGCGTACCACCGCGTTCGAATATATCGCCGACCCCGAGGCGGTCGCGAAGGAACTCGCGCATGCGCGGGGTGAGCGGCAAGCCGACGACGACGACCGAGCGTACTCCTTTGAAGAGCTTGTGCGGCTGAACGGTGGCGGCGGTGTTCCCTTTAATCAGAGAGAGCAGGAACGGCGCGGTGGTGGTGATGAACTCCGGGCGCTGCGAGGACAGCGTATGAAGGAAGGAGTCGGTGAACTCGGTTCCCATGCTTCCCCAGAAAAAGGCGCAGCGCCCGCCCAAGCGCGCGATCGCGTGCGCCTCGCAGGCCGCCAAGCGGTGCCATACCGGGCTCATCAACAGGGCGGTCATCCCGGGCCGGAACCCCGCCCATCGAAAGCCGCGCATCGTCGGCTGTATGTAGGCTTCCTCTTCCTCCGCGCTCAGCCATACGAGCAGCGGAGCACCGGAAGTGCCGCGCGTGCTGAACGCGACGGGGCCCTGATCGGGATTGGTCCAACCGCTGCCCGCTTGTACAAGGTCCTGCTTTGAAATCGTAGGGAAACGCGCGAGATCTTCGATCGAACGAAGCAGCCCCGGTTCGATGCCGGTCCTGTTCCACAGCTCGCGGTAAAATGGAACCTGCCGGTAAGCGTGGTCGGCGACCTGGCGCAGGCGGTCGGTCTGCCAGGCAGTCAATTGCGCGCCCGAAAGGGTCTCGATGGCGTCGTTTGGTGTGTAGCTCGAAGTAGTGTCACGCATCGCCGATCAAACACCTTGTCCGCGAGCTGACCAGCCGATACACCAGTCGCCGCTACCCGCGGCACAGTGCGAAGGCGAGAACAGTTCGCCGCGCGACAGGTCGTGGGCCGGCGCGGCGAGCCGGAGGTTGCGAATGACGCGTCCGTCGACCTGGTAGAACCCTTCGCGAAGATGGAAACAATCGCACTTGACGCACTGGGGCGCGAGCAGAAGCGCGTTTTCGACGTGCATAAAATGGCGCGACGGCTGGAAGCGGCCCGGATTGCAAGGCGCAGGCTCGTCGCCGAACACCACAATTGTTTTCATCGTGCGCTGTGCGAGCGCCGTAAATCCCTTTTTGTCCAGCTCCGCGGAAAGCAGCTCGAGCACGTCTTCTCTGATCACGAGCGCGTCGACGTCCAGTTGCGCCAAGAGAGCGGGGGTGAGCGTCACCCGCTCCGCGGAAGCGTCGAGGCAAATGAAGCGGCCCTCGATGCGTTCGGCGACTCCGCGACGAAGCCCCGGCATCAGCAGGCTGGAGCCGAGGAACGATATGGGGCTGCTGCCGAAGTCCTGAACCGCGACGGTTGCGCCGTCCCCGACGCCCATCATGTGGTAACACCAGGCGAGATGCTCCGCCCAGATGTCGAGGTCTCCGTCGCCGAAAGCAAGCCGGCCGCCGGGAACGTCGAAAAACAGGTATGCATTCTCAGTTGCCACCGGCGGCTCCCAGGCCGTCGAATGGGCTGCCGTGCAGGACCACCACGCCAACATGATCCATCGCGGCGACCTGGCGGGTCCTCAAAGCGGTGCCGATTTTGGCGCCGACGTTGCGCTCCGGCTCGACGTAGCCGACCATCGCGGATAGCGCCTCGACGCCGACCTCCGCCTGGTCGAGCATCTCCCACGGCACGATCGAAACCTTGCCGCTATTCGGATCGATCGGAATAAGAGAGACGTTGACCAGCGGAAATCCGTGTCCATGGGGCGGAATCCACGTGGGATGAGCAGCAACCAGAGGTCCGACCTCGGGCAGTCCCCAAAGCGGAAAGATCGGGCGGCCACAGAACGACTCCATCCGGCGGCGCCATCGCGGCGTGAAAGATCCAGTGGATACGAAGACATGAGCAGATCGACTCATCATCGGCGGCGTCCGACCGTCCGCCAAAATTGCGTCGCCTTGGCTTCGTTGAATGATCATATAGGCGTCATTGGTGAGGTCGGCCAACTCGCCGGTGTCGAACTGTTCGAGGCTGGCAAATACAACAGGCTTACCCTGTGAAATGGCGAGCAAAATACCTGTCAGCATCTCCCAGGACCCGATTGAAGGTTCGGTGCATACGAACGGAATCTCGCGCAGCCGCGGAATGAATGCCGCCATCGAGGCGGCCATCGCCGACAGAGAGAAATGCGAGTGCGCGATCAGTCCATGGCCGCTGGGAAGCAGAACTGCGGGCTCCGTCGCGCGCATATTGGTGCCAGCTTCGCTGAAGGTCCCTTGCAGGTCTCTCCTGGCGACCATTTTGACGTCCGCGGCTTGCGCGGGGCCGGTGCCATCCAAGGTGATCAGGGCAGAAGCTTTTGCCTCGGCAAGCCGGGCCGCGAGCTGCTCGGCAGAGTCTCGCGGGTCTGCGAGCAATACGCGTCGCCCGGCGAACAAAGCGGCAAGGCACAGGCAGAGACTCTCGAGCGGATCAGGATCGGAGATCGCGATAGTGCCGGTGAGGCCGGCGGCTTGGATACCGCCGGCGAGACTCAGGCTTTGCTCGAGCAACTCACCGTAAGTGATGCGGACATTCTTGTCCGCGGCAGCGATTCGGTCCTTCATCGTCGCGAATCGCTGCCGGAACAAACGGCCGAGCGGCTGCTGTGCTACCGGAACTCGACGCGGGATGCCTGCAGGCCAATACCACGATGGCAACGCACCGCCGACTTTGGACATAATTAACCCTGAAAGCTCGCCTTCTCGTACGCGATGTTGGTTTGCCGGTCGCTCTGCGACGGCGCCCAGCTAAACAGCGTGTACTCAAAATGCCGATAGCCGCCGGCAAAGTGGAGCCCTTTGGGCGGGCCGGGCATCAGGCCGTCAGCGGGCATGCCATTGGGATGCTGATACGGCTCCCAGGCGTGGTAGATGACCAACTGATCAGGCCGCACGCAGGCGGACAGCTTCGCTCTGACCAGAAATTCGCCGTAGTCGTTGTACACGCGAATGAAGTCTCCGTCCTCGATGCCCTTTCCGCGCGCGGCAGTGTTATTGACGAACGCGAAAGGCTCGCCCCGATGCAGCTTCATCATTTCGAGCGAGGTATGCCAATTGGCGTGGATACTCCATCGGACGTGGCCGCCGGTGATTCTCATGGGCTGATGACCGCCGATATCGGGCGGCCGCTTGAAGCGGACAAGGGCCTCGTCCGCCTCGACGAAGTACGGGTGGTCGATGTAGAGCTCCATTCGCCGGGTGGTAGTCGCGTACGGGACCTTCAGTTCCACCTGGTCTCTCATCGGCACATGGACATGGCGCGCGACCATGTCGGAACTTTGGCATACGATACCGTGCCAGGGCGGACGGCCGCTCAGCCAGGCCTTGCCGTTCTTGCGCATGTTCGCGAGGCTAAGGTCCTCGCCATCGAGCGTCGTAAGCCAGCCCATCTCGCCGAGGGAATGTAGGCAGTCATCGACCATGCGCTCTTCGTCGGCGTTGGTCTCGCCATAGCGGTCGCCGAAGGTGGCCCGCCAGTACAGGTCGTCAACGATGATCTCGCGATCGCCCGACGCGTATTTCTCGATGCCGCGGGCCTTCAGGTGCTTGGCGATGTTGCGCAACACGCCGAGAGCAATCTGGCGGTCCGATTTCGACTCTCCCTGCATCGGCACCGACTGGTCGGTGAAGCATAGCAGCCGCGTGTCGGGCGTCGAGTACTTAACATCCGCGTACTCATAGTAAGAGGCGGATGGCAATACATAATCGGCGTAGAGGCCGGTAGTGCTCCAGCGAGGATCGAACACGACGATCGTCTCGAGCTTCGGCCACAGG
>Ga0181527_1000539_pt1 | contig 43450 bp, 44 predicted proteins | sample PEATcosm2014_Bin_30_FD_119762 | JGI IMG/M metagenome (GOLD analysis project Ga0181527, IMG submission 119762) | Peatland microbial communities from MTU Mesocosm Facility, Houghton, MI, USA - PEATcosm2014_Bin06_60_metaG | ecosystem: Environmental > Terrestrial > Soil > Wetlands > Peat | place...
ATTGATCGTATTTTCTCATGTGCTACCTCTGTTTTGTGGATAAAACTAGTAGCATTGATTTTACTTCAATTAGCTTCTTTTTTTAACCACCCCAAAAGTTGCACTTGTTATTTGAATTCAGGAGTGCATTTAAAGATTTTAAGATGTACAGTTCTTTTTTTATTCATTTTATGTACGCATTGCATAACGTTGCTCCAAATAAGTATGCCATAAATATGGGTATGCTTTTTGTATCCACTCATCCAATAATTTATGAAATTCAAGTGATGTTTTTTTACTATGAAAAAGCGTGTCAGCGCCTTTTGAAAGACTAGAAGGATAGAGCGCCAAGCATTGCTGTCTATGCATTTCATATTTATCCATAAACTGATCGAGTCGCGTCAAGGGTTCATCTAAAAAGTTGAGAATATGCATGAGTGTTTCGCGTGGTGAAGTAAGAAAATCTTCATAATAAATCAATAAGCGCATGTGAGCAGGCCAAGCATCAAATAACTCAAGTCCGTCAAAATAGGATTGCGCCTCGTAGCCCAAGCCTGCTATGTGATTATGCATGAGGGAATGCCAGGTCGTATGTTCGATACGAGCAAATGTCTCCTTTGGATTGCGCAGAATAAAAATGAGCGTATCAGTTTCAGGATTTGGAGCTCGTGATTCAATATTGTTATGTCCAAGAAGCATTTCATGATATGCATGCGCTTTGATTATAGGGGCCTTACTTGTATCAATTACAAATCCAGCAGCCCATCCAAGGGGGCGCTGAATATCATAATAATGACCAACTTTGCTAAAGCTAGGGCGTTGCGTCAGAAATTCGAGGCAATACCGTAACCAAGTGTTTCCCGAGCGTGGAAAGGAAAAAAGGAATGTGAGCGGTCCAGAATACTTGCTCATTTGAGCAAGTGCGTGAAACTGCTTCGGAGTTGGTTTCTGTGTCATCGCCGCATCGGTCCAGATGAGTAATGCAATGAGCGGAAAGAAAAATCGCTCAAGAAATCTATTCATTTTTCTATCACTTTCACAAAAAGTAGAGTCATTCATAAAACTACATTGATTTTAGGAAGCCGCGAAACAAAAAACAATAAAATCGAGATCTTCGCTTTTTTACTGGTTTGAGATGGATAAAAGTCATTTATTTAAAGCGTTTTGACCTTTTCCCTGAATCAACGTATGCTGTATTTGAGTATTAATTGCGTAAAATAGTGCATTTGTAGGGGGATTTATGGAAAAATATGGAAAAAATATCGTTCTTTTTTTGTTATTGGCAGGAATGGCGCCAGCCGTTCAGGCCGAGAATGAACCATCAAGGGAATCAAATGAGGAATATTATGTTTCTGATGAATGTTGTCCGCGAGTGGCAGTGATAGATTTCGATAATGCTGTTGATCTTAAAAAGCTTGAAATGAGATTGCTTGATCTTGCAAAAGATAAAAATATACACGGCATTCTGTTGGCCGTTGATCATTGTGGCGGTGGTCCAGAGGTTGGGGTAATCCATGATCTTATAATTAGAATTAAGAGAATAAAGCCAATCGTTGGACTGGTCAGAGGTGTAGCACTTTCTGCAGGATATCACGTTGCAAGTGCGGCTGATTATCTGATTGCGCATACCTGTTCGGGAGTAGGTAGTATCGGAGTCTGGCGCGAAATTCAACGATGGGATGAAAAGAATGTAGATGCAGAAAGAAATGGATTGAAGGCACATGCCAGAATATATATTTTCAAAGCGGGTAAATATAAAGCGCTTGAAAGGCCTTGCGTCGGTGAATTGTCGGATGAAGAGAAGGCATATATCCAAGCAGGAATTGATAAAGATTACGAAGAATTTATCGCTGCAGTGGCCCATAATAGAGGGCTTGATATCGCTCGCTCAGAAGATTGGGCGGAAGGAAAAACGTTCACTGCTGCTGAAGCGTTAGAGCTTGGGCTGATCGATGAGATCGGTACAGCGATTGAAGCTGAAATCATGCTGATCAAGCTCATGCGCAAACGAAATCCGAATAAGATCATCAGTATAGATGTGAGATATGTTTATTCTTGATTTCGCAAAATCTTGATATTGAAGCCTCTCTTGGGGGAGGCCTTGCTTTTCCATCTTGTAAAAAACATTGAAAAAAAGTGGCTGCATTGTGTATAGTTGATAATAATATAATAGTACTAAATGATTTTGGGGGATAAAAATTATGAAAAGATCATCAATATTAATGTGTGCAGTTGTGCTTCTGATGCAATCGCACGGTGCATATTGCGTTCTTTGGAAGAAAGTTCCAGGTATCAATGATGCGATTGCATGTAATATCATTAATAATGAGGTAAGATACGTGCATCCTGCCGCTGATGATAAGCCACTACCTCGGGGCTTATATTATCTACAGAATAAGAGTGGCAATCAAACCGTCGCAACGCCTATGGGAAACAATTTAAATCCCGTTTTCCAGATCACTAACGACAACGTATCAAATGCACCATACGTATACAGTCGTACCGTGTTAAGCAAAAATCCAGCATCAGGTGGTTATGTATATTGGCAAGGAGCTCAGGGAACTGATTATGTACCAACCAGATTCATAGATCCATCGCCTGCATTGGCTTCATGGCGTGAGCAATCAAATCAGGCGTTAGCAGCGACGGCATCATCGGGTTCATCGAGCTCGGCTAGAATACCACAAAGGCAAGGGCAGCCTCAATTCGCACAGCAGGGTGGGATGCTCAATCGAGATCAATTATTCGATAATATCATGGGAATATCTGAAGATGTATTCAAGCAGCGATGTGGAGTACAGCCAGGCGTCAATCAAAAACCAGCAATTGAACGCGCTCGGGTGGCTATAGGTCAGCAGCAACGGATCTATCCTCGCGCTCAGGCAATTACCAAGGGTGAATGGTCTCAGCCAACATTAGATGCATTAAGAGATAATCGTGCTGTTCAGGCAGTACTTCAAGGAATGCGTAATCATAAGGAAGGCACGGGCCAAATTGCCTTATTGGTATATGACCCCAATAACCCAGGGGCTACCGATATTCGTGCCCTTCACGAAAAATATCCGGGAGCCTACTTCCAGATAGCCTCTAATTTTAATGCATTAGAGGGTGGAATGGGAGATTATAGGAAGAATCTATCTGACATGAATGAGACTCCGGTGCAAGGAGAAGAGGCAGTAATGGCCACTATGCCGGCTGCAATTTATAGACGTTATTTATTGGATCCTATAAATCTTTTGCAGAATCTTGGCAATCTATTCAATCTTGGCCGCAATAGATATGGCTCACCAATTATAGAAAGTGAAAGAACTGGTCGCAATGGAGAAAAGCAGACATTAAATGCTCAAAACATGGGCGGCATGACGGTTGGGGTTCATAGAGATATCGTAGTCTCAAGTGGCTATAACGATGATGGTAAGATGGTGCGTCGTAAGCCGAACGATCCAAAAGATCAAAAATTGAAGCCTGCGTACAATGAGGAATTGCCCGTTAGTGGTCCCAATGCTATAACCGTATCTCATATTTATGTAGCGGCTCATGATTTAAAGCATTATCTGAATACGCCGCGCTATGCAGAGCATGCGGCAATAGCAAAAATGATATTAAAAGCAGATTATGAAGCAACCATTTTGGCTGCAACGGCGTATGGAGCAAAAGAGTTAGTGCTTACCATGGTTGGATCTTCAGCATTTCGTAATGACCCTGCTTGGATCATAGAAGCTCTGAGGGGTATGCTTTATTTCCTTGCGGCATCAAATTTGAATATTTATGTAGTGGTGCGCGCGGCGGATCAGCAGGCCCAAAAAAGCTTTGAGAACGATATGATAGAGATCATAAATACTATTGATACAATACGGGCCGTATGGAACTCTTGAAAAAGAGCCAAATTCCAAAAAGAATCGTACAGCTCTTTTTACAGTGTTAGCTGAGAGCCCCTCTTTGAGGAGGGGCTTTCCTGTTTCTAAGGTTCAAAGGCATAATCGCCAGAAAAACCGTTGAGATAAGGACTTTATAATGGTAGACTGGATTCATATGGGTTGAAGCCCAAAGTCTATTATACTTCAGCATATCACCGTAAAACAGTTCAAAATAGAGCATCAGGCAAAAAATGCGTCTATTGATATTTTTTATATATTACTAGGATAAAATTGAATAAAAAACGTAATTATACTCCATCAAGAGACGGCGGATCGCGCCGTGATGGGGATCGTCCCGATTCGTCGGACAGGCCAAGTAGAGATCGTGGCCCTCGCCGCGATAACGGGTCAAAAACCAGAGACGGCGGGTTTTCATCATCGGACAGGCCAAGCAGAGACGGCGGTTCCGGCCGTGATGGCAGACCAAGGCGCAGTAGTGGCGGACCTCGTCGTGATGGTGGCGCGCCAAGACGTGATGGAAGCGCTTCAGCTCCAATGCGTTCTCGTCAGCAAGGTCGTGCACAACGCAATGCTGATAAAAAATTCGATCCTTCACTTTTTATTAAAAAGGTAGAAGAGCAAGTAACAGAGCCGGTCTATGTTCCCAAGCATATGTTTTCTGACTTTTTGATCGAGCCTCAAATCAAAAAAAATATTGAACACAAAGGGTATAAAAATCCTACACCAATTCAAGATGCGGTTATTCCGGTACTCTTGGAAGGTAAAGATGTGATTGCAACAGCAAACACCGGTACTGGTAAAACGGCTGCATTCTTGATTCCATTAATTCATAATGTACTCACCAAAAAAACATCGCGTGTTCTTATTGTTGCACCAACGCGCGAATTGGCTGATCAGATTAATGCTGAGCTGATCGAATTCAAAGATAAAACTGGCATTCTTTCTACGCTGTGTATTGGAGGCGCAAGTATGTCTATTCAAATCAGAGATCTTAAAAAGAATCCTCAGTTTGTGATTGGTACGCCGGGTCGTTTAATCGATTTAGAGCAAAACGGCATGCTGCGATTTAGCGGTTTTGATGCCATCGTTTTAGATGAAGTTGATACGATGCTTGATATGGGATTCATTAAGGATATCCAATATATCAGTAAAAAATTGCCTGAAAAAAGACATTCGCTCTTTTTCTCTGCAACGATTCCTGCGGCTATGAATGATCTTATGAAGCGATTTTTACATGATCCGGTGAGTGTGAGTGTTAAAACGCGTCAATCATCGAGCAATGTAAACCAAGATGTGATCAGGGTTTCAAAAGAAAATAAAGTCGACGTGCTGCACGATCTTTTGATAAAGCCGGAATTCAAACGGGTTATTATCTTTATGAGAACCAAGCGTTCTGCGGATAAATTATCAAAAATATTGCGCGAACGCGGCTTTGAAGTGATTGCAATTCACGGCGATAAAACGCAAGGGCAGAGAAAGAAAGCATTGTCTTTATTTAAAGATGGTGTAGTAAATATTCTGTTGGCGACTGACGTTGTTGCGCGTGGTATTGATATTGATGATGTATCGCACGTGATTAACTTTGATTTGCCGCAGGCATATGAAGATTACATTCATAGAATTGGCAGAACAGGCCGTGCGGATAAAGTTGGTCAGGCGATTACATTTATCGAATAACGAGTCGTGATATTTAAATATACGCGATTTTTAAATATAGAGGCCCATCGAGGTACATTTCCAAAAGAAATAAATTCGGTGGGTTTTTTCAAGAGAAAGGCCTTCAAATGCAAAGAATAATGGCATTAAGTTTATTGTGGTTGTGTACATTTTCTGCTTGGGCAATGGATTTTCCGCAGACAAGAATGAAGCAACGTTTTGCGGCAGCTGGCATTAATATACAAAAGAGTATTCCTGTTTCGCTTGAAGATAATGCTACCATCGGAAGAAGACAAAGACCGGCGAATATAGGGGCGCTTGTATCGATAGATAGCGAGTGTACGCCCGTAGGCGACATGCCAAATGAAAGTGAATTGCCAAGAACCTATCGCTATGAAAGAAAAGACGATATTCAAGAACAGATAGAAGTGAAAATTATCAAGCATGAAAACAGAGACACAACAGGGCTTTTGCAAAATGAGATCGATGATATTAATAGGTGCGGAAAAGATGATAATTGGGGTTACACAACTGCGTGGCAGGAATCTAAGCTGAGACCTAAGCTGAGCAAGTGTATTAAGGATAGCTGCATGGTGCACTTATATAGGGGAAAAATGCCTGCAACTTTAGCAAAAATAATATGCGCTGCCGGCCCAAAGGTAGATGTTATATACCGATCTATCGTTACAGTATCACCAGATGAAAAAAGTTTGCAGCAGGCAAAGAATCAGTTGAACAAAAATATGGAAAGTCGTGTATTATTGACTGGGAAATTCTTAGATTCTAAGTAGTAGTACATATTTAAATTATAAAATCCCACCTGATTTATTCCGCCCCTGGAAATAGATCAGGTGGGATTTTTGTGTTGATCAGGTTTTATCTATAGTAGCAGAATTTTTTTGCCTTTATGGAGAACAGATTTATACTAACTTCCCGAACATATTATTAGTAACCGTATGCCTCATGTTAAAGCGGGACGCGGTTGAAGACGAAGGATCTATGCATGAACAAAAATAATTTATCTCTTATTGCTTTTGCACTTTTAGTTGCACACGCTACTCATGGTGGGGTTATCGTCGGGTTGTCGCTTCCAGAAGTGGTAAAAGCGGTGGTTACCAAGAATCAAGAACAAATTGTAACAGTGGTAGATGAATTTAATGCACAAAATGGAACAAATTATCAGTTTCAAGTGGAGCAGTATTCGCCGCATAAATCATTATCATTTGTATCTGTAGATCAATTATCGGTGGATCAAGCAGAAGCAAAATTTCCTGGTATCACCGCAACATTGGAAGATGTGGCAGCAAAACATACCGCTTTAGATCTAGCGACAAGTTTTAAAACCTTGAATACACAGGTTTGGGAGAATAAGACCGCATGGGCTTACAAATTTCAAGATGGCAAGACAAGAACGAACTATCACAATGTTGTTCTGGTAGCAGGAGAAGATGATAAGTTAAAGGCGCTTGTAAAAGATGTACGGGATGGTCTTGCATCATTTAACATTAAGGACCACAATGCATTTGCTGGACATCTTACGCTCGGTAAAATATATCTTGCAGATAATGCCCCTGTGTCACAAGACGCAGTTGATGCACTTGTGAAATATCAAGCAGTGGTTACCGCTTTGAACAATGATACAATCACCATTAATTCATTTAAATTAATGGGTCATGATAAATCAGAAAAAGTATTCAATCTAGCTCAAAGCAAACAATAATACGATCTTCCAGATTATATAAAAAGCCCGTCGGGGCGCATTTCAAAAAGAGATGTAATCCGACGGGCTTTTTTTAATGCGCTGTACATCATCGCCTCTTGCATGATATGACTGATCTTCAATGATTGAGAGAATTCAATAAAGCAGTCCGGAGTGATTTTGTATGAAGCTGAATAGATATTTTTTGGGAGCGCTGTTATGCGCATTTACAGTATGTTTGAGCGATACAGTTGAGATGAGCCAATCGCTTTTGACATCGCTGCGTGCAAAGCGGGATGGAGCGTTAAAAAAGATCGCTGCTCAAAAGTTATCTGCAAATGAAATAGGGCATGAATTGCTTTGTTTGCTTGAATATGCTTTCAAAAGGGGCATTCAAGAGCGTCGCGTTCAAATGGGTAAAGATCCGCATCATTTTAGTCATTTCACGAATGTTGCCGCAATAGTAACAGCGAAAGTAGCGCAGGTGATGAAGGGAAATTATCTTTATCATTCCCTGCGGCCTGAATATATAGGAGTGCTTGATGGATCACGTATTTATTTTGCTCCATTTTGCCAATTATTGTCGCCATTATTGATGGTTTTAAATCCAAACGAAATTCCACCTTTGAAAAAACGTTTTCCGCAGACGAAAGCGGTGCTCTGTTTTGATTCTCGAGCAACAGTCAATCGAGCTCAGTTGGAATCTGCGGTAGGGCATGAACTCGCTCACGTAATGCAACCAAAATGTAGTGCGAAAGAGCGGCATACTTGTGTGTTACTCTATAATGAGATAGATGCAGACATCAAAAATATATGCATCCAGACAAGAGATCAGAGATGGCATTTGCGTGATGAATCTCTTTCACTCGTAGAGCATACATATGAGCTCATGACGCAAGAGAAAAATTATGTGCTTAATTACTTGATGCAAGACCTTGACGGTGCAGAAAAAGGCAACATGGAAACATTTCTTGATTTGGGATTACATGCCTATTATGACACCCATCCGATGCCAGACGAGCGGAGGCTGTATATGTTAGAAGTGATTGATCTCATGAGTTATTGCGATGGGGGCATGCGTGATAATGAATTTCGCGCGATGATCGGAAGTATAGCAACGCGACATTGCAATACTAAACGGATTCCCGTAAACACACATTTTTTAAAATTGACGCGAACTTGATTCAATCATTATCAATACGTTTATTCCGCATGGCTTTAATTGAGCCGCGTTTTTTCTTTTCATGCAAACGTGCTTCGGTTGCTGATTTGGGAACTTTGACTTTCATACGTTTTTTAGGGATATATAATGCTTTGCGTATTTTTTGCGCAAGCACATCAAGTGCAAGTTGTTTGTTTTGCGCCTGACTCCGTGAGCTGCTATTGCTGACAAGCAGATCTCCTTCGCTGGTGATTTCCGATTGAAGCTGTTCTAACACGCGCAATTTTTGTTCATCATTGAGTGCATGCGTTTGTTGTACATTCCAACGCACCGTAATGCGCGAGCTTGTTTTATTGACGTGCTGCCCCCCGGGGCCACCCGATCTACTCGCCGTTATTTCCAGTTCATGGCTTGGTATCACAATGCCATTCTTGATTGGTAAACCATCTTTCATAATAATCCTATTGATTTTTTGACATGCTCGGGATGTTTCTACATGAGAGCAGCATATCTTGAATTCATATATTCCTTCAAGGAGGTGGTGCATAAATATGTTTATAGAATACATCATAGAAAAATATATAGATCAAAAAAATAGGGCCCCATTTTCAGGAGCCCTATAATTACTTACGTGTTATAAATGCGTAAGCACATATGCATGCAGGAACCACAAATTGCGATGTAGTTATAACTGGCACTAATGGTGGCGTTACTAACCCTAATGTTGTAAGTAGTGCAAAGCCATAGCCCATTTCTGATGAAGGTATCAGATAGGATAGGGCAGCTTTTGCATGTTTGAGATGATCAACTTCTTCTGGAAGAATTGCATAACTTTGGCTAACTCCCATGATTGATAATCCCATAATAATTGTTTTAATGTTCATCATAGTTTCTCTTATTAATAATGATAATCGTTTGGATAAAAGTATTCTAACTACCCGATTTGACGCGATTGTTTATGGTATCTAAATGCTGCAATAAATATGGCTATAACGACCAATGTGCTTATTTGCGCATGCAAATATATAAACCCGCAGGTAGGATATTCGCCCGCAAATAGTATTATTGCTGTTATCCAATAATCTTTTATGACGTCTTTCAAGCATTTTAGATAACGCATAATACCCTTATGGTAGGAATGGACATAGAGTTGCGATAGCACCGGCAGTCGATGCGGCTCCTTCTACAGCTGCAACATATCCAGCAGCACCATTTGCGGCCGCTGTTATTGTTCCCATAGCAGCGCCTGCTGCTTCAACCCCAATGGTGGTAATAATAACCTTCCCCACGCCAACACCAGCTGCTGCTGCATTAGCTATGGGAGCTCCATATGGAAGAGCAGGAGCTGCACTTGCGAATCCGCTGACTACAGGGTTCACTAGAAAAACAGGCGCAGTGCCAACGGCTTCTGCAACAGCGGCTGTATAAGCAGTTAATTCAGCAGCAGTAGCGGTTGCTAAAGTGTATCCTGCTGGAGCGGCGCCTCCAAATCCAATTACTGGTAGCGCTGGGATACTTGCAAAAGCAGTCGACATACCTGGCAATGCAGTCATTACTGAAGCAGTGGTGCCAGTCTGTACAGCAGCCATGCCTAGTCCCAGTGAGTTCCCTACTGCCTGGCCGCCCACTATTCCTGCAGCGGAACCTGCTGCGGTAGCACCAACAACTATTGGTACGCCATAACCAACGCCTTTCACCAACCAGTAACAGAATGCGCCGAATAATGGCCCCCCGCCATTCAATCGTCCACCAAGATGCAGTGAATAGGCATCGCAATCTTTCATTTTATTGATCTTGAGATATGCACCAGCGGTAGCAAGTTTTGCAAGATTCTCTTCCGATATTCCCCGCAAATCTTTATCGATATAACATCGTTGAATTGGAAAGGTTCCTTCATTAGTTTCCACACTGAAATCATTATTTTTGTGAATAATGGCGAGTTTATTTTGCATTGCGCATAGGTTGAATGCCGTAAGCATAGATAAGGCTATAAGGCCTTTTTTGATTTGTAACATAATGTTACTCCGTATAAATGTATGATTAAATGTATTGCTTAAGCGTCGAATTCATTGGGTATTTTTTTTACTCAATAATTCAATCTTCTCTTCTATCGCTTCAATTACGAGATCTCGCGTACTCTTTTCAACTGTCGCACATATGATCTTTAGCTTCTTATGCAACTCGGGCGTAAGATCAATTGTTAGACGAGCGAATTCCTTTTTTAGTAATTACGCATAACAAGATAGCCATATTTACAGAAACAGCAATCGATATGAAAACTTAGTTTTTAAGAGTAATTGATTATTTTGAATTTAAAAAATATGTGATGTATATCTTTAGAGCGAAGAGCTCCATTGGATTAGGGCCGTATGGCCTTCCTTCGGCCCAATAACCCTTTTTATCTGCCCCCCAGGTTCGAGTTCTCTGGAACACTGATTGAATGGGGGCTTTTGACGCACCAGGCCCCCTGTGTTATCCTATTAGAAATAATGGAATAATTAATAATGACTATTTATGGGGGGTATAGGCTAATGAATAATATCAGTAAGAAATCGCTGAAAGGCGTTTCGTTTTTAGTATTGCTTATGATCACATTCGCAGGCAAGAATGCGTGCGCGATGGAAAGTCAGCTTGAGAGTGCAGCAGGCAAAACGCTTGTAGCGAAAGAATCTGGCATTATGACTGATTCGCAAGCAGGTGATGCGCTTGCTAAAGCGTGGGATAATTATGGGATTGATGAGTCATCAGATCGGCCGCATTATTTTAATTTTGGTGACATGACTGGCCGTGAAGCAGTCGAGGCGATTTCTGATATTCAAATAGCAGATGTGAGCAAGAAATCGCACGATCGCAAGCCAACCTTTTTAGGCAAGATTGGTTTGGATAAAATCAGTAAGAATAGAATAATAACCAATTATGATCTTGGTTTTAAGAATCTGCAAACGCATTATCAAGAGATGCGTAGAGATTTAGAGCATACCATAGAGCCAGTTGCATGGAGCGACACGCGACGAAGGCTTTGTCGTCGGGGGGAAACAATTGGTCTCCTTGACTTTAAAGATGAAAAAATAGGAAATGAAATCAGGCGGTCTATAACATATTTTGATATTTATTCTGATGAGACTGATAATGCAGTTATCTATATCAACAAATTTATTGAGCAAGCGCGCCGTGAGGGAGTCAAAGAAGTTAGAATGTTGGATGTAGCATCTAGCGAAAGAGACTTACTTTTAAAACTAGGATTCACATTAACCGAAGTACTGGTTTCGGGTGATCAACGTATGAGCATGAAGGTAGAGCCGCTTGCGCCGACCTCAAATGAAATAGATCTATCATGCAGGAATTATGATTTCATGCATGAGGGTAAACACATTGGCCGCGCTACTTATTATGACCGTGGATCATCAGATGGTAACGGTATTCGGCGTTATATATCAAGGCTTGATGTGTATGATGGATACCGCGATCAGGGTCATGGCACGCGCCATATGAAAGCATTTATAGAAAAAGCACGTCATGAGGGAGTGACAGAAATTGCATTATGTGCTTTAGCAAGACCCGTTCCTTTTTACCGAAAGCTTGGCTTTGAAGGACGGCGCCAGGAAATTGGGACATTGCCGATTGAATTACCACAGCCTAAAGTTAAACGAGAGGAAAAATTAACTCATCAAGCTATCGCGGCAAGGGCATTCAAAGAAGTGGTGATACCTATAGAATCTGCGCACGATAATCCAGAATTTAAGAAATTATTTTATGTAGATAATAGTAGTACGCATGTAGGACTTGCTGAGATTTTGACGAATCCCACTATGCAACCAGATATCGTTGAAAGAGATTATAGCGAAATAACCTATGATCCTGCTGGTATTATATTTTCGAAAGAGGTGCAAGATAATCAGGCTCTTGTGGTTGATGATCAGCGTACGTTTTATCTGGAAGAATATAAGCAATTAAAAGAAAATCCTTCGTATCAATCTCTTTTTGATAAAAATATACATGAATCAATAAGAATTCTTACAAGGCGTTTTGAAGATGCCAAATCAATGAATGCGTGGCAACGCAGCATGAGTGATCTGCTTATTCAGGCAGTGGAGGGCATTATTGTTTCATCGAGCAACATGCCTCATTTGCATGCATACGTTAATGAATTATGTAAAACACAGAGCGTGACAAAGCCGATCATTGTAATTGCGCAGAATGAAGGATTTTTGAGTCGTATGGTTCAGTATCTTTTTGCGGTTACGGGTACTATTGTTATTGGTGAATCGTTATTAAAAGAACTTCCCGATTGCGAACTAGAAGCACTTATAGCGCATGAAATAGGGTATCTGAAGTATCATTATATAGGAAAAAGAACATTGGCTAATCTCTGCAGCTTCTTTGCAGCACCTGTTGTTGCAAATGGTTGTGGACTAGGGGATTGGGTAGAATTCGGAATCTGGGGATTAGCTCCCAAACTTATGGGTAAGATTTATGAAAGAGCATCAGATGATTTTGTATGTAATCAAGCAGGTAATGCGCGAGGGCTTATAAACGTCCTGAAGCGGTTGCAGGAAAAAGCGCATAAAGAAGATGCTGATTTTGATCGTTTACATGAAGCTATTACGCAGAGTAAGTCTCAAGTCGGAGCACTTGATTATGCCGGATTGCATCTTAACTATTCTGGGGTTAAAAGGTTGCGTAAGTTAGGGCGTTTTTATACGTGGCTTACTTATATGTTGCCATTTGGTGAGCAATACGACCCTGAAGAACGTATTAAGAATGCGGAGCGTTATTTGTTGCCGCACCAGTAAGTTAAGAGTAACTATATTTTAAAAAGGTCCGGTGTGTATTTGTACACACCGGACCTTTTTACTTACTTGTTATTTACTCACTACGATTTCGCGTATAAGTGCCAGTCATAGTTGCCTCAGCAAGAATCTTTGAACCCATGTGTTTTCGAAATGCATCAGCGGTAAAGGGGTTTCTGTAAAAGTCAGTGACCATTGCATCAAGTGGTTCGGTAGTAGCAAAGAGTGTGAATCTATAAGTATGTGTGCCACTTGGAGGGCATGGTCCGCCATAATAGCGGTGACCAAAATCATTCTTCAGTTCTTGTACTCCGTTATTCTCTTCCCGGACGGAAGATCCGCCTTCGAGTGAAAAGCCTTCATCAAGGCTCGTAATGCCGGAAGGGAGTAGCGCGATCCAGTGGACAAATGTTTTGCCAGCAACTTTCTGTGCATCTGGATCATCAGCAATTAATACATAACTTTTGAGATTCTCTGCATTAAATTTATTCCACGCGAATTGAGGAGAGATGTTTTCTCCGTCGCACGTATATTTTCGTGGAATTGCTCCACCATTAGTAAATGAACTACTGGTGAGCGTGAGTGAGGATTGTTGCATGGGTGCCTTTCCTAAAATAAAATAGGTGAAAATGCCGAGTGTGAGCGCAATAATAAAAATTATTATTTCATTTTTTTTCATAAGATCCATTCATGTAAAGTGTTACGTCATATGCCTATGCGTTGCGCGCTAATGCTTTAGATATTGCAAGATCTTCCCGCTCTTTGCAACACTTTCAAAAAAAGCATGGCTTGAAAATAGTGTAAAGAGGGATTTTATGAATATTAAAATTTTAGGTACGCGGGGAGAGATTAAGTCGAGCGCGCCCTATCATTCAAAAAAGTCAGGCGTCTTGCTGGATAATATGATTTTGCTCGATTGTGGTGATAAGCGATTTCTTTCCTATCATCCCCGCTACATTTTAATTACGCATCTGCATCCCGATCATGCATTCTTTGTGCGGGAGGGGCATTATGCCATACCGGATACTCCCATATATGCGCCAGAGTCATTTCAAAACATGCCAATTATAAAAACTTCGTCCCCATTCATGATAGAGGACTATCGCATTACGCCGATCCCAACAATTCACAGTATCAAAGTGCAGTCAAATGCCTATTTGATTGAGCATAAGAAAAAAAGAATTCTGTATACCGGTGATATGATTTGGATCGAGCAACAATATCATCCACTTTTGCATGATCTTGATCTGGTTATCACTGAGGCGAGTCATATACGAGCGGGCGGCGTTGTCCGGCGCGATCCTAAAACGGGCCGCATATTTGGGCATACGGGGATTCCGAATTTGATTGCATTATTTCATCATTATACGCCTTCTATAGTGCTTACGCATTTCGGTTCATGGTTCTATAAGGATATGAAGGACGGGCGTAAAAGGTGCGCCGAACTTGCGCATGAGTATGATGTAGAAGTTATTGTGGGTTATGATGGTATGGAGCTAGAGGTCTGACATTAGATGTAGAGGTTGCATGTATGATCCTGAGGTATTGCATCACAGATCATCTTTTGTATATCTTGAAAAAAATGGATAGGCATTCTTAAAAAAGAAGAGAAAAATCATGTTATTTAAAGAATATGCTTTGAAAGCTGCGGATGCGATCGTACTCGAATTGGGAAGTTCATTGACGCAAGGATTGAGTTCGCAACAGGCTATCGATCAATTGGAGAAATTTGGTAAAAATCAGCAAAATGAGCAAGATGTTTCGCTATGGAGCATCATACTCCATCATCTGAAATCACTCTTTGTATTGTTATTCTTCATGATTGATATCTTCTTCTTCCTTTTAGGAGAATGGTCCAATGCAGGGATCGTTTTTTTACTTATCCTTATTAATATCGGTGTTGGATGTTATCAAGAATTCAAGGCAAGTAAAACAATTAAGCTGTTAAAAAAATATATCGAGCATACTGCAACTACTCTGCGCAATGGGACTAAGCAAGAAATAGAGATGAGTGCATTGGTGCCGGGTGATATTGTATTTTTACGAGCGGGGGACATTGTTCCTGCCGATATTCGCATTATATCGGAAAAAGATTTACTCATTGATGAAGCAACTATTACGGGTGAATCTGCACCAGTCAAAAAGATAAGTGATACTCTCACGCAAGAGGTTGATCTTTTTAAAGCATTTAACATTGCATTCACTGGTACGTTGGTGGTGGATGGCGAGGCCATGGGAGTTGTATTTGCCACCGGGGATAATACGATTTTTGGATCATTGCTCAAGAAAGCAGTACGCGGTTGGGAGGAAAGTACGCTTGAAAAAGCGGTGATGCAATTAAGTAAATTCATATTTTTATTGAGTATCATTAGCTTGGTATGCGTTGGTGTTGGTAACATCATTATTAAAGGGTATGCGAACATTAACATTATGGAGTTGCTCGTATTTGCCGCTGCGTTGATGATCTGTTTGGTGCCTGAAGCATTGCCCATTGTAATCACCTTTAATTTATCGCTGTGTGTACGACGGCTTTTGAAGATGAACGTGGTAATCAAACGGCTATCGGCATTAGAAGATTTTGGTGCCGTTGAAATTTTGTGTGTCGATAAAACGGGAACGCTTACCGAGCAAGATCTCAAGCTGGTGAGCATTTTTGCATTAAGCAATGAAGAGGCATTAGTGCGGTATGCGGGGTTGAGTATTTTTTCTCATCTCAATCAGCATGGTGGAATAAGTAAAAATAGTTTTGAATCAGCAATTGAGAAATACATGCATGAAAATCAGGAAGCTCTTTTTATGCTCGCGTATGATGAATATGAGTATGTGGGTTATAGTCCCTTTGATCCAGAGCGGCGTCGAGCGGGAATTCTGGTGCGCTGTAAGAACACATCGGAATATTGGTACATTGTGCGCGGAGCATATGAAATCATGGATGGCGCGTGCTTTATCGGTGATGCAAAAGCGAAAGCCTGGATTCGTGATGAAGGATTAAAGGGAAATCGCACTCTTGCGGTTGCCGTAAAGAAATTACACGCAGTTCCTGAAGATTTAATTGAACAAGAACATGATCTTGATCTTGTTGGAGTGCTCGCATTTTCTGATCCTATCAAACGAACTGCCATAGTAGCACTCGATCAAGCGCGTGATTTAGGGTTATCGATTAAGGTTATTAGCGGTGACGCTCCAGAGGTATGTGGTGCTGTTGCCTATGCATTGAAATTGATTGATGATCCTAAAAAGGTGGTTACATCCAAAATATGGCAAGAAGCATCGCTCGAAGAAAAAGAGATTCTTGCGCGTGAAGGAGCTGTGTTCTCGCGTGTGTTGCCTGATCAGAAGGCCGAAATCGTGCACTTTCTTAAAAAAGATAAACGGGTAGGGTTCATGGGAGATGGGCTCAATGATTTGCCGGCATTGATGGCCGCGGACGTTGCATTGGTGGTGCAAGGGTGTCCTGACGTGGTGCGTGAGTCGGGTGATATTATTTTGCTCAATCGCAGTTTGATTTCCGTGGTACGCGCGGTTATGGAAGGTCGAACAGTACTTGCTAATACGATGAAATATATTAAAACAACCTTTTCTCCGAGCTTTGGGCATTTTTATGCGCTTACTATCGCATCATTATTTGTGAAGTTTATGCCAATGCGCGCGATACAGTTATTATTACTTAATTTTTTGAGTGATTTTCCGATGATTTCCTTAGCAACCGATACGGTTGAGCCCGAAGCATTAAGCAGACCACAACAATATAATGTAAAAAATATGATGTTCATCTCTATCATTCTTGGGCTCGTGAGTATGCTTTTTGATTTCATGTGTTTTTCTTATTTCTTTAAAAGATCTGAAAGTGTTTTGCAAACCGGCTGGTTTATAGAAACAGTGTTGACTGAAGTGCTTTTTATCTTTTCTATCCGCTCACGAAAACCGTTTTTCAAAGCGAAACGGCCGTCGCTTGCGCTCGCAACATGCTCAATTTTGGTAATCATAGCGACCGTTCTTATTCCGTATACCACGATAGGGCAAAACTTATTCTATTTTACCGCACTTGATATGGATTCACTTCGCTTTGTGATAGGGTTAGTGCTCGCTTATTTTGTGTGTGTGGAAACTATTAAGTATGTCTATTATCGCAGCTCTTATTGTAAAAGTGAGAACGGTACAAAATTGATTTAACATTCAAGTAACATTGACCTTCCGCATATCGTAGGATAGTCTCCAAGTATTCATCTTCTTTACCCCTAATTATTGAGGTCTTATGGTTATGTATGTCATTATGTTGTTGTCTGCGGTCTGGTCCTTTCACGCGGGCGCAGTGAGCATACCCACTCGATTATCCGAACATAAAATAGCAATCCTTGGACTCGGGGGAAGAAGCCAATATCTTCTGCTGGAGTGCATGCAGCAGAATCCAAATATTCGCATAGTTGCCGTCTGTGACGATCACGGATCCCATTCATTTAATTGGTTTATGTATTCATTACAGCGATCAGCAGGGCCAATGTTTGCGCAGGCTTATGGGAAATTATTTGAAAAGGCGCAGCTCTATCCAGATACGGATGAAGGATTAAAAAAACTATTTCAGGAGCATAGCGATCTTGATAGTGTGCTTATTACCTCTTCCAATGATAAACACTTGAAACATTTAAGTGCAGCATTGGCTCATTCGCCGTGTAAGAATGTGTATATGGAAAAGCCTCTTTTTAGAACACTGGAGGAATTTCAGAAATTCAAGGATCCGGCAGATGATGTGACGATTTCAATTGGACTCACCTTGCGATATGCAAATATGACTAAAATTGTTATCGATACATTACAACAATATCGAGAACAACTTGGCGATGTCACAAGCATAAAATCATGGGAACGCCTTAACTTTGGGCATGCACTCACTATTATTATGATGAATTGGCGGCGATATATCAGCAAATCAGGAGGTCTGCTTCTTGAAAAATCAATACATGATTTGGATTTAGGGTTATTCTTCATGCGTGCGTTGAATGTAGAGCCTGAGGAGATTGTTATCACTACGAATGCTGATCATCGTCTCTTTAAAAAATCGCAAAAAAAGAACATACTTAAAAGCCTTACTACCAATGATGAGCTCCGTAATTTGGTAGCTGGATGGAACGGTGTAGCTTTTCAGCGTGTGATTCAGTTTGCCGCAGATAAAAGGGGTTATCTCGATGTTGAAGGCACCTTAGATAAGATTTTCGAAGATTTCCCGGATAACGACAATTTTAAAAAGTCTGACATCATTCCTGATCATCAGGTGCTGAAAGCAATGTGCAAAACAGCGTCAGGTAAATCGGTAGCATTTGAATTAGAAGTTGATATGAGCAGCTTGCGATTAACCTCTGAGCGCGGCATACGATTTGAGTTTGAGCATGGGACTGTGTTGGTTGATATTATGAAGAGCGAAATGATTATTACGTTACAAGATGGCACATCACGCACTATAGATTTACATACGAATAATAGTGGTCATGCAGGGGGCGATGCGTACATTGCGCAAGTTATTCTAGGCACCTTGCCTGCAGGGCGTTATAGAGCAACCATGAAGGATGAAACCGTGCAATTAGCAACATTGATGGGACTCGTTTCAGAACAACAGGCAGTTGGAAAACGCAAGCAAGGAATCACGATAAAAAAAGGCGATAATAATAAATGGTCTTTATAATAAATAAGGGATATAGCTATGAATAAATATATTGTAGGTGTCGCTGTAACAGCCGCTGCAGTTGGCTGTGCTTTATTCTTTTTTAAAGAAGTAGAGCATCCCCATTTTGGTACGGTTATCGTTTTAAATGGGCCATCTGGATCGGGTAAAAGTTCAATTCAACGTGAATTTCAAAAATTGATGCTGCCCCATCTTTGGGTGAAAGTTGGCATCGATAATTTGTTTGATAATCCAATGCCGGATATTACGCCTGAAAATATGGCAGCATGGCAATTGCAAAACCCTATTCGCTGGGTTGAAAAATCTCAAGATGTTACGGGCAATGAGGTCATCACTTTATTTGTAGGCGATGAAGGTGAAAAGGTTGTGCATGCGATGAATAGCGCAATCGCTGCCTATGCACGCGATGGATGCAACGTGATTGTGGATTATGTTGCCTATAAACAATCCTGGATGAAAGATCTTGAAGAAAAACTTGCTGACATAAGAACCTATTACGTAGCGGTAGACATTCCATTAGAAGTGCTTGAACAGCGTGAAGCGGCGCGCGGCACATCACCAAAGGGCCATGCACGCAGCCATTATGCTACCGTCTATGGCAATAAAAAATATGATCTGCGGGTAAATTCACATGAACATAGTGCACAAGAAATTGCACAAGAGATAAAACAGTTGGTCCTGAGCTGAGCTCAGGGCTCAAGTGCTCAGGACGATCGGGATAAGGGAATTTTGTTACATACATGGAATTTTATATGACATCGTATACTGAGAAATATCGAGAAATCATTATGCCTATAATTTTAAAGCATTTGCCGAATGCAAAAATTATATTATATGGCTCTCGCGCAAGAAAACAGGAGCGCCCAGGATCGGATATTGATGTTGCAATTGATATGGGTTCAAAAATTGAGGATTTTACAATGGCATTAATCCGAGGGGATTTAGAGGAATCTAATTTGCCGATTTTTTTTGATATTGTTGATTTTCATGCGGTATCGGAAGACATGAAAAAAGCGATTACGAAAGATGGGGTATTGTGGAAGCAGTAAAAGAACGAATTGAAAAGATGAATAAAGCGTTGGATGCTCTGAAGGAAAATTTCGATGTAGAGCCAGAAAATGCTTTGATGAAACGTATTGTAAGAAATTCTAAAATTCAATGTTTTGAATTTAGTTTCGATTTTTTTTGGAAGACACTGAAGGTTTATTTGAGTGATGTTCAAAAAATAATGCTAGACTCGGCATTTCCGCGTAACATATTTAGAGCGTGTGTTGAAGCAGGAGTTATTTCAGAGCAAGAAGCAAAACAAGCGATGGAAATGCTAGATAGTCGTAATCTAACATCGCATACTTATCGTGAAGAAATTGCTGCATCAATAGCGCAAAAGATTCCCGAATACTATCAACTTATGTACACGATTATAAATCGATTGAAGATCGATTAAGAAACGCCATCCTTCGATACGCTTCCGTCTTCGCCATGGCTTCGGCGGACAAGTCGCTACTCAGGGAGAACGGGCGTCGGCGGGTGATTGGGGGAATCGCAGGGTTACTCTAATGTGGAAGCCCACCAGAGTAGGGCTGTGGTGACAGCACTATTAAAAATGATGCATCCCATCAAATATTCAGACGTAACATTGATGGAAAATACCGTCATTGGTAACAATCCTGAAAACATAAACATGATTTGAGCAAAAGTATGAAAAGCTTCTGCGCCAGCAAAGAAGATAATAACGTCTCGTTTTGTACACATAATAGATCCTTTTGTAGGTAATTAAACGTTGTTCAGCTGAGCGAGGACGCCCACCACAGGAGGGCAACGGTGCTCAGGCCATTGATTATAATGGCGAACAGATTAAGAAATGGAGTAAAATTAATACCCCAGACTTTGAGAGGTAGAGCCCCAGAAAACATGAAAGCAAGATGCGTGAATGTGTGAAAGGCTTGGGCGCCTGCAAAAAAGATAATCATTTCTCGCATTGAGTACATAAAAGTTCCTTTTCTTAAACGCTCGCCGGGTTAAAGCCCGGCAATTCGCGTTGAATTTATTGCAATACCCAGGCTTCGCTAATACTCCGACGTGTCCGACGAAGCCCAAAGGGCGAAGACGGAAGTGAAACCTCAGGAAGTTTTTTGCTACGCCGGGTTATTCTATTCGCTTACTCCACGCGCTGAAGCACGTGGCTTTCGCGAGCTAGAATAAAAATAAACGGGCGGTTTTTGCGAACCGCCCGTTTTGGTTTTCCAGGGACTATTTTTTCTTTTTGCGAAGCATCGGTAAACCAGTGCGTTTATTTTCAAACACTTCATAGCCAGCAGGAAGTGCATCGATTGCAGTTTTTTTATCTATTGCTCCAGCGAAATAGTAAATTCTTTGTTTGCGGTCGCCAGCAAGCTTCACTTCTTTTGAGTGAAGATAGTACGTCTTGCCACTCTTTTTCGATTTGGTCTCGAATGCCATAGGTGTAAGCTCCTTATAAATAGAGTATTAATAGGTTTTTTTTGTATCTGGCTATCATAAGAGCAAAAATGGAGTTGCGGCGTCAACAAAAAAAATAAACATATTTGCAAGATATGTTCATTGCGGTAACATCAGTGCTAGATTGTCTGTTTTTTTTTGGGAGTTTTTTATGAGTAAAGCATCAAAAAGTTTAGGAACATTGCTCGTTATTATCGGGACCATTTTGTTTCTCATCGTATGTGGTCAGTTTATTTGGCGCATGATTTTAGCAATCGGTTGCCTTTATATCATCGGATATGGTTTGCAGTTGCGCGGCAGTAAGCCACTTTTCACAACGGTCGGCATTTGGACAGGAAAAATGTGGGACTAGGTAGATCGCGTTATTATATATTTAAGATTATTAGGTAGGAGGAGAGACCATGGATAAAAATCGCCCTTCGCGATCTCTCATTGGAGATTCGTTGTCGTTTGCATTTAACGCTATTTTTGAAAATATTCTGCCATGGATTGGCATGTGTTTCGCATTTCTTGGGTTCACCATATTAGGATATATGGTTTTTGGCATTGTAGCAGCGATTACTTATGCAACGCTCGGAATTTGGATATATCCTGATGAGATAAATATCTCAGTACTGACGCCTCCCTCATTCCCAGAGGCATTATTTTTTTTACTGATCATGATTGGCGTTGTGTGGTTTTTCTTCACATATAGCGCGAGCATGATACTCGGATTTATACGCACTATGCTGAATTTTTATAACACCAGCGTGGTGAGATTCAGACCTCTTTTCAATCCGCGGCAAGTTGCCTCTTGTATTGCAGCACATACAATAATTATCGTGTTGATGATGGGAGGCTTCCTCCTCTTTATCATTCCCGGCATCATTGTATTATTACGTACTATGTTCGCCATCTATTTTATCGCGGATAAAAATATGGGGCCCTTTGAGGCAATCAATGCAAGCTGGGATCTCACGCGCGATAAGGCCGGAGTGCTTCTCGGGTTATCAATCATAATATTTCTTATAAATCTGGTACCTATCGTTGGTTGGTTAATGACCAGTTTAATGAAGGTGTATGTGTATGAGGAGTTGGGTAACCCTTCGATACGGAATCCCGAGTTCAACGAAGGGCGCCCTACTCAGAATGATTAGTCTATCTCTTGCTGATGTAATCTCTTTGGAAGCGTTTCACAATCTCATCATGATTTAATAACCAACTCGTCGGCCTGCCATGAGGGCAGGTTATTTTGTTTGGCGTGTTGGCAAGATCATTCAATAGTTGTTGAATTTGTGCATCGGAGAGTTCATCACCGGCTTTCACGGCAGCAGCGCAGGCCATTTGAGCATGCACTTTTTCAGTTAATTGTTTCTTAATGGTCTCGTGCGATATTGCGTCATCTTCATTGATGCAGGATATCATTTCTTCAATGAGATTTTTGATTGAGGCATTTTTCAGATAAACCGGCGTTGCGGTAATAGTAAGTTCAGTTTCGCCGGAGCGTTGTGCGCGAATGCCATTATCAGCCAACACCATGAGATATGGTTCGAGCAGATCGAGAGCATCACGTTTAAAATTCAGTGCATGCGGAAACATGAGCGTAATAATTGCCGTATCGGCAAAACGTGTTTTGAACTGTTCATAGAGAATGCGTTCATGCGCTGCGTGCTGATCAACAAATAATATCCCCTCATCATCCGCTACCATGATGTAGGTTTTATCGTATATACCGAGCACTGTGTGCATGGTTTTTTCTTTTACAACGGCAGCTGTTTGCTCGTGCTGTTGCTCAATTGTTGCCTGTTTCTCAGTGAGTGGTAAAGATTTTTCTTCAAGAATGCGTGGGGCAGGATCAGCTGCGGTTGTTTGAGGAAACGGATCTTCGAACGCACGCTCATCTTTTTCCCGTTCGCCCTGAGGAGCGAAGCTAGCGAAGGGTGATTCTACAATATGTGATGCGTTTGGAGCAGGGATTTCTTCCGCAAACGGATCATTAAATGCGTATTCATTCTGAGTCCGTTCGCCCTGAGTAGCGTTAGCGTATCGAAGGGTAGGGAATCCATCTTGTTCTGGCGCCGTAAAATCGTACGGCGTAAATGATGAGCTTGGTGTGGACCGTGGGTAAGGCTCCGTATTAAATGCAGGCTTATGAATCATTTCATGAAAGATATTCATCTCCGGTTGATTGAGATGTACACGCGTTTTAAGTTGCGCCGATAGTCGCGATTCAAGTGCGGCCTTGACCGCCATTTGTATCACCTGATCGACAATGCGTTGATGTAGAAATTGCACTTCTTCTTTGCGCGGATGGATGTTGACGTCGATTTGTGCGGGATCGATCGTGATCATGAGTGATGCGGTTGGATATTGTGATGCGGGTATTGCGTTCGCATAACCCTTCATGAGTGCGCGCGTGAGCGTATAATTTTTTATCCAGCGGCCGTTCACAAAAAAATAGAGTGCATTCCGATCATAGCGATAGACGGTGTGATCGGAAATCATGCCCTCAATGCGAATGCCTCGTTCTTCGGCTGCGCACGGAATCATTGCATGTGCAAGTTCGCTATCCCAGAGTTGCGCAGCGCGCGCGAGATAATCAGTAACCGGTGGGCAATTGAGTACCTGTTTGCGGTCATGGTGGAGTGTGATATGAATATCGCGGCGTGATAATGCAACTGCATGCACCAAATGCAGAATGTGTCGCCATTCGGTATCATCTGTTTTTAAGAATTTTTTGCGCACCGGCACATTAAAAAGAATATCGCGAATTGCAAGATCGGTGCCCTGTGGCGCCGATGTTTTTTCTTCTGAAAGAATGCGGCCTTCGCTGAGTTCAAGCTTGATAGCATCCGTCGTTGTTTGCGCTTGCCACGCCATAGCGCTCTGCGCGTCGGCGGGAGCGTCTGCCGTCTTGGTAGTCAGCGTTACATTGCTGACCGATGCAATGCTTGAAAGTGCTTCTCCACGAAATCCAAAGGTGCTGATGGTATGCAGATCGTTGACCGATGTGATCTTGCTCGTTGCATGATGTTTAAAGCACGCGCGTGCATCTTGCGCATCCATCCCACATCCATCATCAACAATGCGGATCAATTTCTTGCCCGCCTTTTCGATGTAAAGCGTAATACGCGTAGCACCGGCATCGAGAGCATTCTCAATAAGCTCTTTGACGACGTTCGCGGGCCGTTCAATAACTTCACCAGCGGCGATTTTTTGTGCTTCTTCGGGAGAGAGTTGTTTTATACGGGGCATGGGGATTGGTACTTTGTAAAATGATAATCAGAACGCTTCAGTGCGCATAGTTTTTCGCGACCTAGAATAAAAAAATTATACCAAATTGTGAAGATATGTGTATTAAAAACGAGAGTTTCAGTCGTTTTCGGATAATCCGCAGGTTATGTAATAGCACAGATCTTTAACGACCCACTTTGTATAGGGGTAGCATTTTGGTGGATTTTCATTGCGATCGCACGGCAAGCAGACCGTATCTTTTATGCATGTAAAAGGCAAAATGAACGGAGCATTAATAATAGTTACGAGTGCCATGCAGCAATTTTTGCAATGTCTTGGGCTGGGGCATATAGGATTACAGCACTTTATGCTTTTCCATAAACAATTTTCGATACAATTATTCGTTGCTTTGATACAACGAGCGGGAGCAGAATTTTCAAGGCGTTCGTAGGTGCAATAAGGTCGATTAGATGTCATCTCTTGCTCATTCATGCTGTTAGCGTTTGGTAATGGCGTAATTTGGCACAGGGCCCTTGGGGAGCCCATTAATGAGATGCATGAAATGGTTGCGATGAGTAAGAGTAACATTTTCTTCACGATAATGCCTTTCAAATGCGTAATAAATGAAGTAAGTATAGCAAAAGTTGAAATTAACTTAATAAAAAGCGATTCGTTTTAACTCTTTGTTAATACATCTGATTAAGATATGACTCTCACCAGCATCGAGTGCATTCTCAATGAGCTCTTTGCCGACGTTCGCGGGCCGTTCAATAACTTCACCACCTTCGTCAGGCTCTAATCATTACCACATCTTTTCCATAAGATATTCAATTCTCTCTAACTTATTTGTTTCCGATTGTAACTTAACCAGATCTATAAAGTCCGTTCGCCCTGAGGCATTTTTTATCCGTAAGGAGAAAAAATGATCGAGGGGAATGAAGAACGGGACAAATGATAAACAGGTTAACGCTCGCTTAATAGCATTAGATATGGCGATGGCATATTCTAAAAATATAACATTTTTTCATGTATTCCATTTCATCGCAAATTCGTGTTATGGAATAATTCCACTACAATCCTTCGCACATTTCTCTCCTTGATCCTTCGTAAACTCAGGATCAGGATAGAAACACTCAGGACGACTGCGTCCGTCGTAGTTTGCCGAGCCAGAAGGCTCCGTCGTGGCCTTGCGGCTTTGTCGGACGCAGCCGGATAAGGATGCTGGCCCGGCTTGTCAGACGAAGCTCCTGAAAGGAGCGAAGACTGAATAAACGTAGACGGAACGGAGGAGGGTATTTTACTTATTTTATATGAATATTTTAGGATCTATGTTGGTTTACAAGGAAAAAATGTGGGTAATGGTTAGCGCTTCAGCTCAGGATATACGAGCGTAGTAGAAAGCACGTGATTTTCGCGACCTAGAAAAAAGATCAATGCTTTCATTATTCGCTTCTACATCTTATACACAGATTCAATGACATGCAATGCGATATGTGGTTGATAATACGAGATGTCCATGATGCAGCGGGGCTTATCGATTCTTGTTCAGGGGAGGTATTGAGAGACTCTGTGGTTTGTGCTGGAATAACTCTCCGAGAAGAGAAGCAATTTCTAAGGGTTTCAAATAGTGGATCTGCTGGATTGTATTGAGTTCTATGAAAATGCTGTGATGTGGGGCGTGGAATAATTGGCTGACTTATCGAAGTAGAGCTTGTTTGTGGAAGATATACTTCATCATTTTGAATATTTAGTAAGGCATGGCTGGGTTGATAAAAAGGAGGCTGCTCGATTTGTGGTAGATATTGACCACAGCAGGCATTTGTTTCATGTTCTGTCATGCGACATCCAGATTCCGAAGGTGTATTCACTCCTAGCGCTGAGGTAGATGCGCTGCTTGCGATGAGTAAGAATAAAATCTTCTTCACGATAATGCCTTTCAAGAATAAAGATCCAGATGCAGAGAGTGTAGCAAAAGTTGAAGTTAACTCAATACAAAGCGAGTGTGTCATATTTCTATTATGTCACACTCACGTGAAGATCGGATTTATAAACCGGTTATTTTTTAAAAATGGGGAAATAGTGACTACCTACTAGTCGCCGGACCCGTCGCCCCCGCCCCAGTTAAGGTAAGGGCTGCGGCGGTCATGGTTTGGTTCTGGATCGGTGTGCTTGCGCTTCGAGCAACACAAGCAGGTGTAAGCATTACAGAGCCCATCGATTATATCATCCTCGGCAACCGATATATCAACTTCGCCGCAGGTTGACGGTGTGTGGGAAGAATTAATGATTAGGGGATTATTTTCTCGAGAGCGATCATTCATACCGTTGGTATGTATTCTGGCATTCATATCGGCGATTTCGGGTGACACTAAAGTCTCACCTACCTCGAAAAAAACGTGATTATTTGCGTGCATTGGCTATTGATTTTGATTACTGATCAGCACAGTGTGCGGCTAGGGTGTTGGTAGCTGTGATAGGCAAATTATTTTCCCGAGCAATCGCTAGAGTTGCGGCAACCTGTCGATTTATATAGACACCTCTTTCCTCTTATGAGTTATTGAAGGGTTATATCAATGCCACAACACTCCTTAACATCTGTCCGTTCTAGTATATATTTTCGCGTGCAATAGCAAAAGCAATTATTGCGCTCACGGTCATTTGAGCCCCTGCATGGCCGTATGAGGCATGCAAAAGGGAACCATGCTACATCCATTGCTAGCCGCGCACTCACTGTCCAGGCATTGACGGCGTATGAACAGCAAAGATTGCAGCCATTATGAGCTACGTCATTACAGCAAGAGTCGGCACAGTCGCAACATACCTTACAGATTGTTTTATTAGGTTGTTGTGTGGTTGTATTATTCATTGTTGCAAGATAAGGCATTTGCGGTGCTTGCTGATTGTCTGCTTGAGGGTAAGAAGGAGTGGTTGCAGGAATAATTTGTTTTTGGGTCATGCCGAGGAGTGGCAGGAATGAGAGCGTTGAGCAAATCAGGAGTAACATTCTTTTCATGAAATATCCTTAACCATGAATTAATAAAACGCGATAAGTATAACAAGAGCTGAGGCTAACGCAAGATCACATCATATTTTTGTTAGGGCGCGCTCGCGTGAATGTCGGATTTATAACGAGTTATTGCTTAATTTCATCTGCCCATTGCTTGAAATAGAGGGCGCGGCGTTTATCGCCGGGATGTGTATGGTTAATGTGACGCTCTATAGCAAGGCTTACTAAGCAATGCACATTTATCCCTTTTGTCCACCCCTTCGGCAAGCTCTATGCTTTACCCACATCTTTTCCATAAGATATTCAATTCTCTCTATCTTATTGTTTCCGATTGTAACTTAACCAGATCTATAAAGCCCCGTTCGCCCTGAGGCATTTTTTATCCGTAAGGAGAAAAAAAGATCGAGGGGAAATAAAGAACGGGACAAATTATTTTCCCGCATATAAAAACCGATTTGCTCAAAGAAAAAATGTTATATTTTTGGAATATGCCATCGCCATATCTAATGCTATGAGACGAATGTTAACCTGTTTATCATTTGTCCCGTTCTTCATTCCCCTCGATCTTTTTTCTCCTTACGGATAAAAAATGCCTCAGGGCGAACGGGAATGGATATCCTTTTTTTGTGCGTTCTGCATGAAAAAGATGTGGGTAAAGCATAGAGCTTGTCGAAGGGGTGGGACGAAAGGGGAATCCAGATTTTGTGCATAATTTAATGAGGAAAGCTCTAATAATTCAAGTGCCAGGACGTCATCGGAAGATAAGAGTCTAAGATGATCTTGTATTTTCATCCAGATACTGAAAGGCAGATCTTTCTTAGTCGTCTTGATTAGGTCTGTTTTGAACCCGGGATGACTTTAATAATCACCAAAAGATGACTTTTTTCTCCCGATTTTACTGTTTTTAGGGAGGAGATCGAGAGAGTGCCAAAGAGCTGCTTTTTGTTCAAAAGTGCGATGCATTCCTGGGCTCGTTGCCGTGATGGAGTAGTGATTGTAAGGGTATGGTGGCCATCGTGTGCAATGGTACATTCATTGAGTTGAACATCTTGCGCAAGAGCTTCATTGAGAGCAGTGAGTTGATGGTGCGTTATTTTGCGTGCAGCGCGCAGCTCCGTTCGTTGTTTCTGTTGCGTTTGGAGATCTTGATATTCTTGCGCGAGCGCATTGTGCGCGGCACGTGCTTTTTGGACGCGTACGGCGTGCCGATAGATGCGCCATTGCGTGAAATAGATGCTGCACATGCCGATGAGCATGAGGGTGATGAGAATGCATGAAGTGGTATACCAGCGCGCAAGTTGCAGTTCGGTGTGGGGTGAAGGGACATTTGAGAAATTTATCTTATCCATGGGAATTTCCAATAATAAAAAGGCCAAGTGCAGTTCTAATATGGGGTAGATCTTCAGTATGGTTGTAACGAGGAGGAATAACGATCATGCGGTGCAGCATGTCACGATTTAAGAGATTGTTCCAGGAATGATGGTGTTTTGCAAGTGTTTGCGCAAGATGGACACGACGAAATGCAGGGCCTTGTATTTTTTTATACAGTTGCAACTGAGCATACCACGAACTGGTGAGTGTGCTCATGGTGATATTGGCCATGCGACTGAGTATCTGGTATTGCAGCATCAGTTCACGCGGCATGCCGCAGGCATAAAAGGTATGCAGTGCATGATCGGTAGGATATAAATAACATGAATCCCAAATGAGAGGATTGGGAGCTTGTTGGAGCAGCATGGTAGCAGAAAGGCGTGGTTCCGGTGCACGCATGATCAATTCGGTGATGCCGGGTCCACTCAGTGCGCAAGAAACAAAGGCATGTTGAACGTTGTGCGACTTGATAAATGCAGTGATATGATGACTGATTGCGGTGATGTTAAACATGCGCAATTGCATCATTTCATGATGAGTGAGCGGATAGCGTTGATATGCGTTCAGTGCATAGGGGGCAATGCCCGCACATGGAGTAATAATGCTGCAACTAAGATTCTCCTCATCAAATGTTAAAAGTAGATGACGGTTACGAATGAGATGACCTAAAAACATCTTTACTTCCCACGACAATACGATCTTTGCCTTCTAAATCTTTGATAATTTGCGTGTTTTTATATCCGGCAGCATCCATGAGCTGTTTAACGCTCGGTCCTTGGAGGTATCCAATTTCAATAGTCAGTTGCGGTATATTGTTTGCTTGGAGATCGGCATTCGGTTTTAAAAATTTGGGCGCCGCTTTAATAATGCGTTCAATAATTGCCAGACCATTATCGTTGGCAACGAGCGCTTTTTTATCTTCCCAATGGGTGACTGATACGTCAAGAGTGCACCATTCATGTTCGGTAACATAGGGTGGATTGGAAACGATCAAATCAAAGGTGATGTCAGGCGGCAGTGCTTCAAATAAATCAGATTTGATACAGACTACGTTTGTTATGCCATTATGTTTGCAATTTTCTTGCGTCAGTAATAATGCAGCGTTGCTGATATCGATGGCATAAATTGTTGCGTGCGGTAATGCATGCGCGAGTGCAACGGCTATGCATCCACTTCCGGTGCAAAGATCGAGGATAATAAGCGGTTGTTCCGAGGCAGATGAAGCGCGAGCGGAGCGTAATTTTTCGATCAGATTGATAATCCACTCTTCAGTTTCAGGACGGGGAATGAGTGTTGGTGGTTTGACGATGATATCAACGTCATTGAATGGCACGGTGCCCAAAATATATTGGATTGGCATGTGTTCATCGACGAGCTTTTGGAGCCATTCTTGAAGAGTGTTGTGATCGGCGGTGGAAAGAGAAATGGTATCTTGCACAATGAGTTGTGCTTTTGGTTTGCCGGTTAATTTTTCGAGTAACCACCATGCATACTGATGGCACATGGTTGCATCGCTATACACCATCCGGAGTTGGTGTTCGCTGTCATGAATAAGGTCTATAACTTTCATGTCTACCATCGTAGCATGGTCATCAGGGGAATGCTAGTCCTTCGTTTCTATTCCGTTACCCATTCGATACGTGCTTCGCGCTACTCAGGGCGAACGGAAATGAAATGACGCTCTTTCTCCCCGTTCGCCCTGAGGATTTTTTTATAGTCCTGAGTTCGACGAAGGACGAATGAAAAAATGTCTCGAAGGGTAGGGGAATACAACAACTTTAAATTTGGTTTATAGAGCCTAGCTATTGGGGGGCATTGTATCGGAAATGCCCCCAAAGATTATGAATTGATATGCGGATTATGCGTGACGTTCTGCAGCTAGACGCGCATAATGTGCTTGTTCAGAAGCTGCTTGTGCTGCTTTGCGTGCATATTGTTCTTGTCGCGCGGCTGCTAAGGCGGCGTGTGCTGCAGCAATAGCTGCCTCACGTGCTGCAAACATTGCGATACAACGAGGATCTTGTTTGATGGCAACAAGTGCAGGTGCAATCAGCGCGCGTAGTTGAGCTATTTCAAGAAGAGTTGTTTTGATATAAGCGGTACATTTTGCATTATTTAAAAAGCTATTTTCAACAAGTTTAAAAAGATCTTCCGCCGCGGCTAAATATGCATCATTGTCGCATAAATCATCAAATGCATTCAGCAATGAATAATGAGATTTCACATAATGCGTATCAATTGCCTTAATGAGTTCGGCAGGATTATTTTGATTGTTTTTCACGATGTTCATCAACTGATTATTTACATATCGTAGATTCCATTGAGCGCGCATATAACGAACGTACGAAGTAAATGGAAGCGATACCGCTATTCCTGCAAGTGTTGCCATTGGTATAAAGAGAGGATTTTGGGGATGACCACTGGATGATGTTAGCCAGGCATCAATGCCATAGCCAATTCCATAGCCAGCTGCTGCACCAGCAGTTAGTTTTGCTATATCTTCCGTGAATCCTGCTTGAGTTGCAGGCATGCTGAGCGCACAGGCAAAAGACAGTGCTAATACTTTTGAACGAACCATAAAATAGACCTTTATCTTTGAAAATGAGTAATATAAGTTCACCTAATACATTTTCTTATTATATATGATAGGCCTATTTACGCAAATGGAGTGCGATAAACGCTATTTGCAGGCTCAAAGGGGATTGCTCCCTTGAAAGAGGAAAAAGAATGTATGTGGTTGGTTAAAGCTGGGAGCCGTTGCGCATGAGATTGGGGGTATCTTTCGTAGTGCTTGGATCGATAGATTTATTGTTCATGCACCCATGGAATGCATCTGCCATAAAAGATATGGATTCTTTGATCATTGGGTATGCATGACCATTTGGGCGAAAGTTTTCTATCTCCGCAATAGATTTTTCTTGTTTTTTTAAATTTTTACTTATGTACGTTATGTCAAAATAGGCCTCTTTAATTGCTTCACAATATCCACATTGCGCAAGCGTCTTATACGCACCTATTTCGGCAGCAAGTTCGTGTTCGCGTCTTTGATCTAATGCTTCTTGATCAGATTGAGGCTCAAGATCATCAATGATGTCATCTATTTTTTTAATAGTCTCTTGGGTTGTAAATTTTGTGATGAATCCGGCCAGTAATGTTAGAGGCGCAAGATGACGTTTTGTGCGAGAGAGCAAAGATAAGCCAGCGCTGCATAATGCTGCATTTCCAGCAATATTGAGACTGTCTTGTAGAGATACGAGACTATATTGTGTGCGGTGGTCCTGATTTTTTATATGCGAAAGTTCATGTGCGATTGTTGCGGTATTGTCATGAGTGCGAGAGCGGACGGATTCGCGGGCTAAAGCCTTTTCATTGAGGCGTAAGCATGAATAGAAGGCATAGTTTCTCGCTGATGCCAGTGCTCGAGGATTATGCGGTATCGCTTCATTTTTGATAATAGTGAGAGTCTTGATGCCCATAACTTCTTTCATCTTGAAAATTTCGGCGACATATTCTGGATTTGGGCGTGTATCCTTCGGCTGGATATGTTCGGTATAAAATCTATCCGGTTGCAACAACTCTTTAGAGGTCCATGATGGTTTGGAAGCATCACAATGAAAATGGTATCCAGCTACTGCGTGGATATTTGGTACGGCAAGCATAACGCTGGCAGCGATAATTGATAAGATTTGTTGTTTCATTTTGCGTTCCTGATTTAATCCCTAATTGGAGGAATTTTTTTTGTGAAAATCTTCAACTATTTTCGTTGCGGAATCCTCCAAAGACTTTACATCGGATTCATCTAATTTTAGTGCTTTTGTAAAAAGGGACTTATAGTCACTGAAGGTGGAATAAAGAGGACCAGGTCGACTTTGATCACCCGCTTCTTTTGCTATGATATGAAACTTTAGCAGGAGCTCTATCGTCTCATACCTACCGGTGAATTTTGGCAGAAGAGCACTAGATTTTTCATCTGCTTCACGCTCATAGGACCGACATAATTTTATTCTCTGGTCATTAGTGGACCATGCTTCACTGTTTAAAAAGATATTTTGTTGTTTTTCTGCATATGCATATCCCAGTGCAGAGATGAGTGAAGCGCCGAGTGCGATTTTTTTAGATGTTCCAAAACAATATTTGTGCGTTGTATAATAGAGGGCTGAAAGGGCTGAGGTGGGCAATGTAAGTTTGGGTACTACGTGAGCATAGAGGTTCAAGTCGCCCCAATGGTTGCAGTCAACATGTGCGCATTCATGGAGCAACATGTAATCGATTTGACTTGCTGGAATCCCATCGAGGCTGCTTTCATTTATTGTTATAATTGAAGGCAATTTGCTGCGATTTTGTGTGGCCATTATGGGAGATTCGCCTACCAAGGTGCGTGTGTTGAATATATCACGCATAAAAATAGTAGGTTTTTCAATTCCCATGATTTTTTTTGCTTCAAAAAATCTATTGCGGTATTTGGGCGATGCGCGCATATAATCAGGCAACATGCTTGAGATATATTGGTCTAAAGGTACGGCTTCTGTTTTTGGTGTATCAAAATAAAAGTTGTATCCCGCCATTGCGTGAATATTTGATGCAGCAAGCAATACGCCGGCGGCGATAATTGATATGATTTGTTTCTTCATGATTTGGTTACCCCTAAAATTGGTCCCATTAGTCTTGGAGCAATATTTGCCCTCTAGTATATTTTTCATACCTCTAATTATAACAAATTGTGACAAGTAGGCAAATGGGGGTGGCTCCAGGTTCTATAACCTGATGAGATCCCGGACGAATTCAGGGGCATTAAATGGCTTTAAAGCCTCGATTTTTTCCCCGAAGGAAAGGTAGGCGACAGGGATGCCCAGCTCTTGGGTAATGGCAAATACGATGCCTCCCTTGCCGGTTCCATCGATTTTGGTCAGCACGATGCCATCGAGCTGAGTGCTTTCATGAAAGAGGCGTGCTTGCTCGAAGGAGTTTTGTCCGAGCATGGCGTCGATGGTCAGCAGGGTGTTGACCCTTCGACTTCGCTCAGGGGTTTCAGGAAGTTGTTTGGTGATGACTCGTTTGATCTTTTCAAGCTCTTTCATCAAATTCACCTTGGTTTGCAGGCGTCCGGCGGTATCGATAATCAGAATATCGTAGGCGCCATTCTTGAATTTCTCGCATCCTTGAAAGACGACGGCAGCAGGGTCTTGGTTTCCTTGGCCAGTGATGATATCTGCATCGGTGCGGCGTGCCCACTCTTGAAGTTGTTCGGTGGCTGCGGCGCGAAAGGTATCGGCTGCAACGAGCAGCACGCGCTTGCCTGCGGCGCGATAGTAATGCGCAAGCTTGCCAGCGAACGTAGTTTTTCCGCTGCCATTGATGCCGACAAGCAGATAGATTGATGAGGTATTTATTGGTTTTTGCTGCGCAAGAAGGGTAAGAAGCTCCTGCTCCAGCGCTGCTTGCAGATCGCTCCCTTTTTCAATAGTGCCCGTGCGAACCTTTTCTTGCAGAGTTTCTAAAATTTTTTTGGTGGTTTTTACGCCGGTATCGGCTTGAATGAGAATTTGCTCCAACTCGCTGAGGGTTTCTTGATCGATGGTTTCTCGACTAAAAAGAGCGTGCACCTTGGAGGTGACGGAGGTATAGATTTTATTCAGGGTATCTTTGATGAATGAGAACATGGGAACCTTTTAGAAAGTTGGGCGAATATTATCCCTAGTATAGGGCAAAAAAGGAAAAAAATGAATCCATGACTGGAATGTAAAAAGCATTTATTTATCTGTTATAAATCGTATACTAAGGAGCGTGGATCAAGATTTTTTAGTTACAATGTAAATACGCTTTGAGGTGTACAATGAATATGGGAAATACAACATTTATCGGGTTGATATTACTGGGTGTGATTGCTTTCGGTATCGGCTTTCGCATGAACAATAAGAGCTCTTCTGCTGCCGATGCGCATCAAGCGCATGGTTGCTGCGCATGTAGCCATGCAAGCCATCAATCGCATGGTGGGGCAGTGGAGGCTGAAAGTGACATTAAGAACTATCCATTCGCCAGTAATGGTTCATTGAGTATTGATAACACCAATGGTTCTATTGTCATTGAAAAGCATGATGCAAACACGCTGATTATTGAAAGTGTGAAAAAAGCTCGCGCAGAACATTTGGCTGATATCGAGATTGTCATTTCAGTGGATAATGGTGTGGCAGCGATAGAGACGCTCTACAAAAAGCCAAAGATAAGCGGATCTGTAGATTATGTGATTAAAGCTCCAGCTGGTACCATAGTTCATGCGAGCACTGTCAACGGATCTATTGCTACGCACGGCATTCACCACGTCAACGCAGACGCCGTCAATGGCTCAATCATGAGTCATGGCGTTGAGCAAGTGCAGATGGAAACAGTTTCAGGCGAGCTTTCAGCAGCATTTTCAGGAGCTGTGGCGCAGAGTTCTTTGCAGTCGGTCAATGGCACTATTCATGTTTCTTTGCCTGCTTCGTATGATGGTTCTGTTGATATACGCTCCCCACTCAATGGTGCAGTTCGATCAGATTTTCCATTGAGTTCTGAACATGCGGCGATTCATCTTGAGACGGTGAATGGCAGCATTGCGGTTACCAGAGTTAAATAATTCTTAAATTTTAAGCTCCCTCTGATTTGAAAAAGTCAGAGGGAGCTTTTTTTATATCCCATTTACCAAAGGCCCTGCGCGTTGCAGGAAGAGCTTGAGGCGACGATAGTCATTGCCGGTCAAAAGTGAGAATGTTTCTATCAGCCTGGTAAATCGTTCTTTGTTTAAAATGCCAAGATCCACTTGATGTTTGAGGGTGGCGAGTAGCAGTTCGTCCAGATGAAGGATTTGGTTGCTCATGCCAAAAAGCAGATGAAGATAAATATCTGACTCAAAAAATTGAGCACAGAGTGTTTTGGAGGCAGGGGTGACAAATGCGTGAATCTTGCTCGGTTCGGGAGCGAGTACGTAGAAAATTTTACTGTTTTGTTTGTAGCCAATTGTCAGACATGAGAAGGTGGTTTTCAAAAATTCAAAAATTTGAGGCTGTTCGAGCAGGAGCTCTTCTTCGGTCTTTTGATAGGGAAAAGGATAGCGCATCGAATCCATGGAGCCTGTTTTGACCTCGTGCACAATGCCAAATACAATGCGTTGTTTGGTTTCGATGGTCACCAGGGAGCCAAAGGAGGGAAATTGATCCCATTTCCAGCTTTGAGCAAGAAAGCTATGCAGGGAACTTTCAATGACTTCAGCGAATGCATTGTTGGTTGGATTGGTCGTTTGATTCGAGATCATGATCACTTTCGGATAGGTACGTTTTTCGATGAATAATTGAATGCTCATGCTTTGCGAGGGCATCGCGGTGCTGTTTCGTGCCATATCCCTTATGCTGACCAAGTGCATAAACAGGGAAAAGCGGGTCGAGCGCCTGCATAATCGCATCCCGTTTAACTTTAGCAAGAATAGAAGCCGCTGCAATCGAGGTTGAAAAATTTTCGCCCTTGGGAAAATAATAGACCGGGATATCCCGATAGGAGGTATCGAGGAGACTGAGGGGCATCGCGTCGACCAGTATAGATTGCGGCAAATGGGGTGAAGTTGCTAATAGTTGCACGAGAGCTCGTTTCATTGCTATCAAGGTCGCCTGCCAAATGTTTCGTTCGTCTATGAGGCGATTATGAACCACGCCATATCCATACCAGCAGTGCTTTAGGATCCAGCGGGCAGCCTTCTCCCGCTCTTCAGGAGTTAGAATCTTTGAATCTTTCAGAAGTGGATGGTGCTTATTGGCAGGGATGATCACTGCGGCGGTAACCAAGGGTCCCGCCAGACAGCCCCGACCTACTTCATCGATCCCACATACCAGGTGTCCTTGAAGCCACGCGGCTTTTTCGAACACATTTTTGGTGAGTTTAGGTGTAGACGCTGGCATATAACGCCGTTTATTCATAGGAATGTTTTCCATTTGACAAGTTATTTTTTAGGAGTACAATTAGTAATAAGTCAGTAGTATTAACCATATTTTACCATAATAGCAGGAGGACTGCAGTATGTCATCTCCGTCAACAGCACTCAGAGTAAAAGAATTGCTTCGAGAAAAAGGCTGGACAACAAAAATTCTTGCTGAAAAGACCGGCATGTCGGAAAGTTACCTTACGCACATTAAAAATGGAACTCGTCGTTGGAACGAAGATTCATTGCGTAAGCTTGCGAATGCGTTTGAAATAAGTCCTATTGATTTATTCGCGCAGCGTCGTCAACGTACTGATAATATTGATAGTAATGTGAGTATGCCTGAAAAATCAGATGTAGAATTAAAGGTACAGATTGTACCAGTTGTAGGTGAGATTCCTTCGAATCCATCACCATACAACAACCAATTAATGCAAATTACGACTGGTTACAAAGATGTCTTTGTGCCGGCGTTGAACTCAAGCGATAACTCTATGTTTGGCGTGAGTATTGAAAACAATCTTATGGCGCCAACCTTCGTTAAAGGCGACTGTTTGATCGTATCTCCAGAAATTTGGACTCGATCAGGCGATATCGCTGCGGTAGAATTTGGTAATGATACACCAGCCAAGGCTATCATGCAGGTTACCTACACCGAAGATTTCATTGTGCTTGAATCTGTGAATCACAAACAGCCACCGGTTGCTTTGGTTCGTGGTAAAGATCACTTTAGAATTATTGGCCGCGTGATTCAACGTATACAAAAATTCGCGTAACACTTCCGTCTTTGCCTTCGGCTTCGTCGGACAAGCGCGTAAAAACAGTGTGAAGCACGAAAGTAGCAGAAGTAGTAGATTTTTCTACTGTTTCTGCTACTTTTATTATAAATACATTCGTATTAGATAAAGTATTTGTATAACTTTATAGCACCTAAAGGGGTGCTTCCATATAATACCAAGGAGTCCTTGTATATGATCCGTTATGAGATCTTAATGCTGGCTGTCCCTCAGATAACTGAGGATGAAGGCAAGCGTGTTAATGCCGAGCTTGATAACATCATCAAAGCTGATGGTGGTTCGGTAATATCATTCGAGCGCTGGGGTAAATATCGCCTCGCGTATCCAATTGCAAAAAATGAATATGGTATCTATTTCTTGATTCGCTTTGAGAGCCCAGTGGCGAGCAAGGCAATCGATGAAATTAAGCATGCTTTTAGAGTACGGCTTAATGAACTTATTCTTCGTGATATGATTGTTGTGCTTGAACCAGGTAAGTCACTTGAGTATCAACGTCCATTGTCTCTTGAAGAAACTCCAGAACGTGAAGTTGGCTCTTTCATGAAAGAAAAGGGCGCAGGCTTTTCAAGAGGAGACCGTGGTGACCGCGGAGATCGTGGCGACCGTGGCGACCGTGGAGATCGCGGTGATCGTGGAGATCGTGGAGATCGTGGAGATCGTGGCGGCGGATTCCGTCGAGGACCGCGTCGTGATGATCGACCAGCGGGCGACAGACCATCGTATGATCGCGGACCGCGCTCATACAGCAGCAGTTCTCATACAACTGCATCAGTAGACACCGATAAAGACACTACCGGAGAGGCATAAACCATGACTAAAAAAATTAAATTAAAGATCAGTCATCGATTACTCAAGAAAAGATTTCGCAAGCAAGCGTCCAATGTGGTTAAGCATTGCCGTTTTGTGAATAATCCAGAGATGGTAGCGAAGCTTGATTATAAAAACGTAGATTTCTTAAAAGGTTTCTTGACTGAGCGTGGTAAGATTTTACCATTGCGCATCTCTGGAAACAGCGCTAAATATCAGCGTATCGTTTCTACGATGATCAAGCGTGCACGTATTATGGGCTTATTGCCGTATACTTCGTCCGCGCGCGTTTAGTTCGTAAGACTGAAAATATGGGCCGCAGTTAATTCTGTGGCCCTTTTTAGTCTTTAAATCTAACAAAACACATAAAATTTTTAGGTCGTTATATAATCTGGTGTGTTATATAGGCGATCCCTTTCAATCAGGACATTTTTATAGGGCTTGTTACAATTAGAATAACGTATCCCCATGGGTCATGGGACATTTAAGTAAATTTTAAGATGGTATTGTAAATGGAAAAAAAGCAAAGATTAAATCTTCGGAATATAGCTATTATTGCACACGTTGACCATGGCAAAACAACCCTTGTCGACAAATTGCTCAGAGAATCAGGCACCCTGGCCGCAGCTGAGCAAACTGATCGCGTCATGGACTCCAATCAGTTGGAAAAAGAGCGTGGGATTACCATTTTGGCTAAAAACACCGGTATCATATACGGTGATTACAACATTAACATCGTTGATACCCCAGGCCATAGTGACTTTGGTGGTGAAGTTGAGCGTACGTTGCAGATGGTTGAAGGTTTCTTGCTCTTGGTAGACGCAGCTGAAGGTGTGTTGCCTGGTACGCGTTTCGTGCTTAAAAAAGCGCTCCAGCTCCATTTAAAGCCAATCGTTTTGATCAATAAAATAGACCGTAAAGATGCTGATATTGAGCGCACAGAAGCTGCAATACATGACCTTTTCCTTGAAGTAGCAGTGGATGCTGACCAGCTTGAATTCCCGGTGTTATATGGTTCATCACGAAACGGTTATGCATCAACGAATCCAGATTTGCGCGAAGGCAATATGGATCCGCTTTTCAAAGCAATTATCGATTATATTCCAGCCCCTACTGAAGAAGTAGATGGGCTACAATTTTTAGTAACCACTCTTGATTATTCAGAATATCTTGGTGCATTAGCAATTGGGCGCGTTTTTAGTGGTAAAGTTAAGCTTGGTGATCAAGTTATTTGCTGTAAAGATGATACCATCGGCAGACCAACCAAGGTTACCAAGATGTATAAATTTCTTGGCGTTAACCGAATTGAAACGGCTGAAGCAGAATTTGGCGATATTATTGCGATGGCCGGATTTACTGAACCGCTTTCAATTGGTATCACCATTTGCCATCCAGACAAGCCGTTACCGCATTCTTATGTAAAAGTAGACGAACCAACCGTTACCATGTACTTCTCAGTGAACGATTCTCCGTTCAATGGGCGTGATGGTAAGTTGTTGACTTCTCGTCAAATCAAAGAACGTCTTGAAAAAGAATTAAAAACCAACGTTGCATTGCGCGTTGAGCCAACTGAATCTCCTGATGTGTTTAAAGTTTCTGGCCGTGGCCAATTACACCTTGGTGTCTTGATTGAAAACATGCGCCGCGAAGGATTTGAACTCCAAGTTTCAGCACCACAAGTTATTTATAAGATGATTGATGGCGTTAAGTGCGAACCGATCGAATATTTAGTAGTCGACGTTCCCTTGAACTATCAAGGCGTTGTGATGGAAACACTTGGTACTCGTAAAGCCGAAATGAAAGCGATGCATCCATACGATGAACGCATTCGTATCGAATTTGAAGTGCCATCTCGCGCATTGCTTGGATTCCGTAACCAGTTCTTAACTGATACACGCGGAACCGGTATCGCAACATTCAGTTTCCACAGCTATCAGCCATACAAGGGCGATATCCCAACTCGTAGCAAAGGTGCAATCGTTTCTATGGAAACAGGTACCGTAACCGGCTATGCATTGGATACTTTGCAAGCGCGCGGAATCCTCTTTGTGAAGCCAACTGATAAGGTGTATGAAGGCATGATCATTGGTGAAAGTAGCCGTGATGATGATATGGATGTGAACCCATGTAAGGAAAAGAAATTGACCAACATGCGTGCATCGGGCACAGACGACGCGATTAAACTCCAGCCACCACGTGTTATGGAGCTTGAAACGTGTATGGAATGGATCCGTCCGGATGAATTGATGGAAGTAACTCCGCACCACATTCGCTTGCGTAAGAAGACGCTTAAAGCAAATATGCGTAAGTAATCTATTAGATCTTATAGGCCGTTCACGAAAGTGAGCGGCTTTTTTAGTGAGATTTTTTTGAAATTGGGAAAAAATAATAAGATGAATATTTTCAAATATATTCTAGGAATGTTTTTAACGTTTTTATTGCTAGCAGTGCTAGCATGTATATTTGTCCCGTATGGTGGTTATATTATTGGAGCTATAGTGCTTATTAGTGGTAGTATGTCGGCTGCTATTCTGCCGGTTATATGCATTCCATGGCTCATAAGCTCAATGATGAGAAAATATATATCAAATCGTTGGTTTAGGGGCCTTTTGCTATTGGCTACTCATATTTGGATGTTTGTTGCGCTAGTGTTTACGTTGTATTTTGTTTATTTATCACTAGACCATCAGAGAGGTAATTTATTTGTTACTAATTTTTTAATTGGATGTGCCACATTGGCAGCAACATTGATTTTTTCTCCTATGCTGATTTTAAAGTTATTTCCAGTCTTGCTGATAGAAATAAAGGAGGAGCCGAAGGTCTGGGCGCCTGAAGCCAAAATAGAATTGCTGAGAAAAGAAGCGTTGCAGGTGGATGATCGGGACATGACAAGTGAGGAAAAGGTTGAGATTGGCCGCATGTATCAGCACGCAGATGGTGTCGCGAGAGATTATGAAAAGGCAAAGTGTTTATACCAAGAGGCAATAGCTCTAGGAGATGATCCGCAAGCAGTAGTGGCGGCAAAGAATCATCTTGCCTTTATGTATCTCCATGGACGGGGCGTAGAAGTAAATTATGCAGAAGCAAAGAGATTGTGCGAGGAGGTCGTGCAACAAAATGCTGTTGTTAGTGAGACAGAATTTGCTATGAGATATCTTGTACAATTAGAACAATTGATGAGTAAGAATGCATAAAAATATTTAACATTCGTGGCTGACATAATTTTTATTGCAACAGTTCTAGTGAGTATGGCATGGTAATGCAAATATTATGAATGCTCTTATTGAGGATGTGTCTATGAACATACAACAGTTATATAAATGCGTTTTCCCTATGTCGGGTTTATTTTCTTCAGTTGTATGGGCAAGAGATAAAGATCAAGATGTATCAAATTTTACCGGGGTGCTCGCATTAGGCATAGCTCTTTACCTAGTAGCTACACGTTTTTTACATAGCCAAGAAGATCGATTGGTGGTCGGATTTTGGTGGCTTTTAACTATTGCATATATGGCGCACAATGCCGGTGGATTTGAGGGAAATATGCTTATTGGGCCATTTGCATTGGCGTCTGCATATGCCGATCGATCATATGGATTATTGATTCTTGCGCTTGCGATTTTTATACAGTTAATTCCAATGATTATTTCCACGCGCATTGGACTGGAATATGTGCGATCTTCTTCAAGCGATATAGGAAGATTTATCGCAGGCGTAGCTACGCTTGCATTAGTTCTTTTTTGGTTCTATATCTTCTATTCTTTATATCCTACTGCTAGTAATTCTATTGGCGTGCAATAACATGAGAGTAATTTCTTAATTTCTACATTATACTTAATACCACTAAGCTTCTTAAGGCTATCTTAATAGGTAGCCTTAATGTTTTGTTTCAGGATGATATGTAAGTGAGAAAGAGCGATCTAAATTTATGCAGCATTATAAAATAATCGTAGCCTATGATGGCACTGGATACATGGGTTGGCAGCGTCAACCGGAAATGCGTACCATTGCGGGCACGCTAGAGCATGCCTTTCGCAAGGTATTTGGGCATGAGATTAAGCTGCGTGCGGCATCTCGCACCGATGCGGGTGTGCATGCGCGCGGACAAGTTGCTGCATTTGAGACGCCCTTAGATATTGATCCGTGTAAAATGTTGACTGCCTGGAATGGCAAATTGCCTGCGGGTATTACGATTCGTTCGATTGAAGCATGTGACGATGCATTTAATCCTCGCTATCATGTTGCCCAAAAAACCTATCAATATCATTTTTTTCTTGAGCATCCATTGCCATTTTATGAACGATATGGATGGCATGTGCGTCATAAAGTTGATCTTGAGAAGTTGCATACATGTTTACAGATATTTGTCGGCACCCATGATTTCAGCTCCTTTGCCACATTGGATGGCACCAAAAATCCGATCAGAACCATACATGAAATTACGCTTTCTTTCGATGAAAACACGCGAATGTACGCTATTGCCATCAAGGGCCCGAGCTTCTTGCGCTTTATGATTCGGCGCATTGTGGGCGCATGTATTGATACCGCATCGCGCAAGGATCGAGATGCTGCGTTTTTAGCTGAGATTCTTGCAGAAAAAAATCCACGTCAACGACTTTTTTGCGCACCGGCTAAGGGATTGATTTTGGATAGTATCGTGTATAACCCTTCGCTACAGGCGTGCCGCCTTACTCAGGGCGATCGGGGAATAAAGTAACTTTGAATTTCACAATTCACATTAGGTTCTGTGAACGAAATTTAAATTTTAAGATGCTTATCCCAGGAATCTGGAACCTCTCGATCCGTCTACGCTCTTAGCTACGGTCGGACGTGGTCGTCTTTGCGAGGACGATCGGGAGACGCATTAATTAAGAATCTATCCCAAAATTCATAGAGCCTTAGAATTAATCACTCAGTAGTGATATTTATTCCCCGTTCGCCCTGAGTAGCGACGTGTCCGACGAAGCCGTAGGCGAAGACGGAAGCGAAGACGG
>Ga0181527_1000543_pt1 | contig 43113 bp, 29 predicted proteins | sample PEATcosm2014_Bin_30_FD_119762 | JGI IMG/M metagenome (GOLD analysis project Ga0181527, IMG submission 119762) | Peatland microbial communities from MTU Mesocosm Facility, Houghton, MI, USA - PEATcosm2014_Bin06_60_metaG | ecosystem: Environmental > Terrestrial > Soil > Wetlands > Peat | place...
ACGTGCACTGGTTCGCAACGCTGGCCGAAGCAAAACAGCTTATCGAGGCATGGCGGCAGGAATACAATGAGAGTCGTCCTCACAGGGCTCTCAATGACAGGACGCCAAGCGAATTCGCCAGTGGGTACGCGGCTAGCCGCGTACTCACTGCAACCTAAACCCGTCGAAGACTAACATTCCGCATCGTGCAAAAAACCTGGTCCGATCACCCAAATATAGCACGTTGCAGGGTGAGCACCCTTGGGTACCCACGTAAAGATCGCCGAGGTTGTCAATGGTGGGTTATTGAACATCCGTCGTAAAAGGCGCACTCTCCATCATAAGGTTGGCAAACGCAGTTCCGCCCGAGAGGAGTTCCTGAATGGTGCTGTTGCTGCCTAGCGTGCCGCCCTCAATCGTGACGGAGGTATCGTTGAGCTGGTCCACGGCCACAGCGGACGCAGTGAGGCCGCCCGGCGTGGCAGCGGTCACACTGATCGAAGTGCCGCTTGCGGTGCTGATCTGGTAAATTTCGGGCCCCGCCGCAACACACAAATGACCCAGGGTGTCGGTCGCCATGCCGCATCGCTGGGTGCCGCTACCGCAACCAGCTGAACCGCCGTCGTTGCTGGTGAATATCCAGTTCGGCGATCCATTGGAAGTGACGCTTTCGACTCTTACGCCGGTCGACCCGCCGACCGCATCCATCACGTAAATATTGTCCTTAATGTCCGTGGTAACGTTCCACGGCGCGGTGAATGAGGCGCCGTTCGTGCCGATGTAGTTGATGGCGATGGTGAAGTCCGTCGGCGCGGCGCTGAGGCTGGGCTGATAGCAGCCAATCGATGATCCGATGGCATAGAGGGCCGTCGTGTTGGTGGACGTCGCGGGGGGCTGCGTCGCCATCACCCGGATACTGGGCCAGGTCAATCAGGGCCTGCAGCGTGTTGGTGGGCGCGTTCGGCGATGCCAGCAACGCCGTTGGAGGCGTAGTGTCGGTCATCAGGTTAGTACAGGGCGTGCTGCTGCTCCCTGAGGAGTTGACGCACGCCTCAACCGAGTTGGCCAGCGTGTTGATGAGCGCCTGCGGCACGACTGCCGAGGAGTTGTTCGGTAGAGCGGAATAGGGGAAGCCCGTGGGCGGCGCTCCTGACGTTCCCACTGCATTGACCAGGTTGGCCGCATTGAGGAAGGCGTGCGCCAAGCCGGCGGCGTTGCAGCTCGTCGTTTGTCCGCTCGTGAGCGTGCAGCTCGAAGTGGCGGCATTGATGTTGGCCGGCGCGCTGATGTTCACCGTGGTGCCGTCGACGGTCATGAATTGGCCAATCGCGTAGGCCGCGGCAATGGTGCTGGCCTCATTGATGAAAACGTACATGCTCGACGAAAGCGCGGAGCAGGGACCAATTGCGGCCATCAGCAGGGCCGCGGAGTTGGACGATGAAAAAGAACCTGTATATCCGCCAGAAGCGACGACCTAGGCCTGCTGCCCAGCCGGGCAGGTTGCGGGGCTCGTAAAGGTATAGTTCCCGCTACCGTCCGTGGTAGTCGTAGCCAGCACTGTTCCCGGCTGGCCATAGCCGTAACTGTTGGAAGAGGAGAGAGACGAAACTGTCGATGTCGCATAGAGAGTAACGGTCGCAAGTGGGTATCCATTTGACTCAGGCGACCGCAATATCAGGGGTAGTTGGCGGCCGAACAGACCCTACATGTTGTGCTTACCTGAATGAATTGGATAGCCAGTACGGTCGCATTCGTGACCGCATTCGGACCTCCATGCACTTTTCCGCTAAGAGCTGAAACGTTCGTGTCAGGTTCGACACCTCGTACGAAGTTGCCACTTGCGCCACCTCCCGCAAGACTCGCAACGGCCAATGCCGAGGTTATCGCCCAGGCCGCAATTTTGAGAGATTGCCCACACAGTTGAGATTTCATGGATTCTCCCAACTTTTGCGAATTGCTACCCGTCGCGACCCCAACTGAGTGTCTGGCACCTGGGAAAATCGCAGATCGCAGCGCGCCCTCATACATACACACAAAGACGCATTTTGCAAATAACAAATTTTCGGGTAAATCGATTATAGTAACGGGGATTCATCCTGGCCACCTAAACTGTACTGTCCGAGGTCAGCGGACTTTTTCATGCCAAAGGGATTTTTTGCCTGGGATTCCAAGTTATCGCGCTTGTAATCAGGTACTTAGTGGTAGTTCGTGTTTTCGGACAGCAGGACGAGACACCTTGGCGGATGGCCTTAGCGGCTGAGGATGGTTTTCTTGAAATCTCGACTTTCACCACAGGCTCTTAGGATCCATCTCACTGCCCCTGTGGAAAAAAGTAGGCCGTGTTCCAATTCTTTCCTAGTAAATCGATGGAATACCGGCTATAGTGGACCGTTGCACCGGGAGTCATGCTGTAATGCTCCCTCTCTGGGGGAGGTGCGATGGTGTGCCAGAATGCTTTTTAAGGACGGAGGCGCTGCAATGCCGAGGGGGACTTTCGTGGAAATCGCCGCTGTACACGCGCACATGGGGTGGCATCGACAATGCATGCCGAACAGGAACCAAAGCAAGTTTCCTCATTCCATATGCTCGGACGCTTAAAAGACGACGCGTCCGCAGGGCACACGGCAATTCAACAGACGGTTCCGTATCCAGGCCGTTTCAGCCTGCAAATTGAAGTTCGCTGCTGTTGATTCGGGAGGTCAAGTTGAGCACGAAACCGTTCGACGATAGTGTTCTTGATTCTGCACATTCATCTTCCTTCTTGCCACACTACCGATCGGAGTCATGGCGGCATGATGATTGCCGCCCATCGGAGGCCGGTGTATTTTCTGCCAACGCCGATTCAAGTGACGACGAGATGGGGATTAGGCCGAGCCCCTGGTCAAATTCAGTGGCGAGGCGAGTTTTCGACTGCGCTTGGGTTCTCCTCGCGCTGCCCGTGGTCGCTCCACTTTGTCTGGCTATCGCTGCCGCAGTGCGCTTGACGTCGCATGGGCCCGCTTTGTTTCTGCAGGAACGGATGGGCCGCCACGGTCGAATCTTTACGATCTTCAAGTTCCGCACCATGGTTCACCTTGCCGACAAGACTCATCATCCCGTGACTACGGCTGACAACCAGCTCTTTACCCCAATTGGCCGATTCCTGCGGCGCTGGAAGCTCGACGAGCTCCCCCAGCTACTGAACGTGCTGCTGGGGCAAATGAGCCTGGTCGGCTCGCGTCCCAGAATCCCGGAACATGTGATCTCCCGGCTCTCTTGCCGTCCTGGGATCACGGGATTGGCAACGATTGTGTTCGCAGATGAGGAAGTCGTTCTCGCCCGCGTGGCGCCTGATCAACTGGATGCCTTCTATCTCACAGTTGTACTGCCAGTGAAGCGGCAGCTGGATGCGCGGTACATGGCGCGCGCCACTGTTCTCTCTGACCTTCAGATTCTCGTCAAAAGTGTGCTCCGACGCTGGGATAATGCTGCTCTTGAAGCTCTCATCTCCATGCCGCCGGCAGCCGGACAACGCGGGAAGACTTCCGTCCAGGGGTTCGATACGGCTCCGGGACCTGTAAAAGCCTGCGCAAACGAGCTGGCCCAGGCCGAGGAGGTTTCAGCCTTCTGATGAATTACGCGGCATGGACTGAGCGGAAGTGAGGAAGCCATTAACCTAGTGGCGGCGGGACATACCTGCCTTGGTTTTGCGATAGACTCGTTGCATATGCGCTTCGCACAGTTTGGAAGAAGAGACAAAGGCGGCAGACGCCAGCCTGTCTGCCTTCGTCTCCAGGTCCGCGCTGCCATCATTCGTTTCGCCTTTGTCCTTGGTTTCTCCTCTTTGCCTGCAAGCGCGATATGGGCGCAGGGTACGAGCACTTTGGACTGCGCAGATCCCATGCTCGCAGGGACATCGGCGTGTTCGAACCAGACTCAAATGCAGCTCGGATCCCCTTCGGGGAATGCTACTATTTCTCCGGGGTTTCCCAATAACCCTGCGAATCCCAACCCCCAGGGCAATCTTCCGTCAAGTTATGCGGATGTTGAACAGCTTTCGCGCCAGACGCCTGCACAGCCAGCTCTGCTTCAACCTGAGCCGCTCACTGAGTTTCAGAAGTTTGTGGCTTCGGGCACGGGACTAATACTTTCCGTCTATGGCGCCGACCTGTTCCGGCGCATTCCTTCGACCTTTGCTCCTTTGGACATGGTGCCCGTACCGCCCGATTATGTTGTCGGCCCAGGCGACGAGTTGCGTATTCGCATCTGGGGGCAAGTGAGCCGGCAGGCGAATGTGCGCGTGGACCGCTCCGGCGAAATTTACCTTCCGGATGTAGGCCCGGTGCATGTGTCGGGCTTGCAATTCGGCGACCTGGAGGCGCACGTACGCGAAGCGGTGGGCCGCGTCTACCACAACTTCAGTCTCACCGTAGATCTGGGCCAGATTCGCGCCATCCAGGTGTATGTTTCCGGCGAAGCTCGGCGCCCGGGCGTATACACCATCAGTTCATTGAGCACGCTGGTGGATGCGCTGTTCGCGAGCGGCGGGCCTTCGGTAGAGGGTTCGATGCGCGCCATTGAGCTCCGCCGCAATGGCGCCACAGTCACGCGCTTTGATCTTTACGATCTACTGATCCGGGGCGACAAAACGAAGGACGCCAAGCTGCTTTCGGGCGATGTGATCTACATTCCGCCGGTTGGTCCGCAAGCTGCGGTTTTCGGCAGCGTGCGAAACCCGGCTATTTACGAACTCCTGCCGCAGGAATCGCTCTCCGGCGTCCTGGCTGATGCCGGCGGAGCTTCCGCGGTGGCTGCGGAGGCGCGAATCTCAATCGAGCGTATCGACGAGCACAGCGACCGGCGCGCGATGGAGGTTGCCTACGACGCCTCAGGCATGGCCACGGCATTGGCCGATGGCGACGTGATTCGCGTGTACTCGATTGTGCCGAGATACCAGAAAACTGTGACTCTGCGCGGCAACATCGCGAATCCGGGCCACTTTGCATGGCATCAGGGCATGCGCCTGAGCGATTTGATTCCCGACAAGGATTCGCTGCTCACGCGCAATTACTGGTGGCGGCGGGCACAGATGGGGCTGCCGGCCCCCGAGTTCGAGCCCATTCCAGGCTTTGCAAATATGCTTCAGCCCGCGGACAATCACCCGATCACGCTTCTGCAAGGCCCGGGCGTTGGGCCGGGCCAGACCGGGAACGCGCAAGATCAATACGGAGGGCAAGGCGCAGAGGTTCTTTCGGACCAATCGACGTTGCAGAATCCGAATGCTTTCCAGCAAGCGCAGTCCGGCTTGGGAGAGAACCAGCCTCCGAGCGCTCAGCAACGCCCAGGCAGTGCGCCGCTGGCGGCGGCACAAACCTCTGCTCCCTCCCAGATGCAGGCTCCGGCGCAACGCATCAACGTGCGCCTGCCCGCTCCCGATATCGATTGGGATTACGCGGTGATCGAGCGGCTCAATCCGGAAACATTGAAGACAAACCTGATTTCCTTTGACCTGGGCAAGCTTGTGATGCAGCACGACTCTTCTCAGGATCTGGAACTCGAAGCGGGAGACATTGTCACGATCTTTTCTGCCGCCGACATCCAGGTGCCCATTGCGGAACAGACTAAGCTGGTTCGACTGGAAGGCGAATTTGTCCACGCCGGGGTATATTCCGTCCACGCCGGCGAAACCTTGCGCCAACTTGCCGAGCGTGCCGGAGGCCTGACGCCCAACGCGTACCTGTATGGCTCGGAGTTCACGCGGGGCTCAGCCCGCGCCATACAGCAGGCCAGAATAGACGATTACGTGCGCAGCCTGAGTCTGGCGATCCAACGCAGCCTGGTGAAGATCGGAGCCTCCGCGGCAGCATTTTCATCGCAAGGTCAGACCGGCGGCGCTGCGTATCAAGGCGGCGAACAAAGTTTCCTGGCCAGCTTGCAACAGATTCGCGCTACCGGGCGAATCGTGCTGCCGTTCAAGCCTGCGAGCACCGGCGTTGACAGCATTCCGGACGTTGCTCTCGAAGATGGCGACCGATTTGTCGTCCCGCATCGCCCATCGCTCGTGAATGTGATTGGCGCGGTTTACGACCAGAATTCGTTCCTGTTTGCCGACTCATCGCGGGTCGGTACGTATTTGCGGAAAGCGGGAGGCGTCAGCAATGATGCCGACAGGCGGCACGAGTTCGTCATCCGCGCAGACGGAGAAGTGGAGAGCCGCGATGCGACCATGGGCCCCTGGGGACCGGAATTTAACAATCTGCGCGTCAACCCTGGTGACACGATCGTTGTGCCCGAAAAGGTTCCCAAACTATCGCCGCTTTACGGCATCATGAACTGGTCGCAGATGTTCTCGCAATTGGCGCTGGGGGCCGCGTCCCTGTCCATTATTCAGTAGCGAACCTGAGACCTTGCCTCTAGTAAAATGCATTCAGGTTCGCATTCCATTACTTCGGTCTTTCGATCCAGCAGGAGTTCATGGCCACGCAAACTCCAGTCCACGATGTGAGAGAGCAGGTTGGCGCCCTCCCCGGCGAGCCTCTTGCCGGCGGCGCGTCACAAAACGATGACGACCAGATTTCCCTGCTCGACCTGCTCATCGTGCTTGCCGAGCGGAAGCTCCTTATTTTTTGGATTACCGCGGGTTTTGCCATCGCGGCGGTGATCGTTTCACTGCTTCTGCCCATGCGCTACACGGCAACTGCTTCACTCCTTACCCCACAGCAGAACTCCTCGTTAAGCGCTCAACTGGCTTCGCAACTCGGGGCGTTGGGGTCGGTGGCCGCATTGGCCTCAGGCGGAGGTGGAAGCTTGCTGAAGAATCCCAATGATATCTACGTCGGAATGCTGAGAAGCCAAACAGTCGAAGACGCGATGGTCGAGCATTTCGGCCTGATGCAGGAGTATCACACGAAGTATCTCTCCGACGCGCGCAAAGCGTTTGAAAAACATGCAACCGTGGACGGAAGCAGCAAAGACGGATTAATCCATATTTCGGTGGACGACAAAGAGCCGGTGCGCGCAGCGGCTCTGGCCAATGGCTACGTGGACCAGTTCCGGGCGCTGTCTCAGAACCTCGCCATCACTGAATCTCAGCGACGGCGGCTATTTTTTGAAAATCAGTTGAAGCAGGCCAACCAGGACCTTGGTGACGCTGAAGAAGCTCTGAAGGCAACCGAACAGAAGACTGGAGTCATCCAGCTCGACAGCCAAGCGCGAGCGCTCATCGAATCGGCCGCGGCTTTGCGCGCCCAGATCGCAACCAAGGAAATGCAAATCCAGGGAATGCAAACCTACGCCAACGGGGAGAACGCGCCGCTGAACGAGGCCGAGCAGGAATTGGCCAGTCTGCGCGCGCAACTTGCCAGACTGGGCGGAAGCGCCGATAACCCCGACAGCATCATCGTTCCCAAAGGTCAGATGACCGAAGCCGGCATGGAATACATTCGCAGGGTGCGCGACGTGAAATACTACGAAACCATCTTCGAGGCTCTTGCCCGTCAGTTCGAGCTGGCCAAGCTCGACGAAGCCAGGGAAGGCGCGATCATCCAGGTTGTCGATCCCGCTATTCCGCCGGACAGGCGCTCGTTTCCGAAACGTGGACTTATCGTCATTGGGGCCACCTTCGTGGGCTTTTTTGCCGGAGTTTTCGTGGCGTTGCTCCAAGCCGGCCTCCGTCGCATAAAGAAGGATCCCGAGGCCAGGGGAAAGATTGCATTGCTTAAGCGAGCCATAACTGTGACGCAACGGAGTACGTCCTGACGATGTCATGGTCTTCCGAGGAACGATGATAGATATAGAACGCATTTTGGAAAATGGGAGGGCGGCAATGTGCTAGACACGTCTAACGAGAGGCCCGTCGTCCCCGCGGGAGCGATCAAAGACACCGAGGTCGCGAAACTGACGAGCGGATCGTTGCTCGCGCGCAATACGGTTTGGAACCTCGTTGGACAAATCACCCCAATGGCAGTGGGTCTCTTCGCCATCCCCCGACTGATCAGTTCTCTCGGAACTGACCGGTTCGGCGTATTACTGATCGCCTGGATGGTCGTAGGATATTTCAGCTTTTTCGATCTCGGGCTCGGAAGAGCCATGACAAATCTTGTCGCGCAGACACTTGCAACCAACAGCGATCGTGAATTGCCGGCAATCGTTTGGACCGCAAATATGCTCATGGGCGCCATGGGGATCATTGGCGCGATAGTTCTTGCAATGCTGTCTCCAATCCTGGTTCATGACCTCCTGAAGACCCCGCTCGCGCTTCAGTCAGAGACTACAAGAGCTTTTTACATATTGAGCGCTTCGGTACCGTTTGTAATCAGCACCACTGGATTCCGAGGCGTCCTCGAGGCCAGACAGCGATTCGGAATGATCAATCTCGTTCGGATCCCGATGGGAATCGCAACCTTCGCGGCGCCGCTTCTGGTGCTTCCCTGGTCGAAGACTTTGCCCGCCGTAGTTGGTATTCTGGTTGTTGCGCGAGCGCTCTTCTGGCTGATTTACGCGGTTCTGGCGCTCCACGATATGCCACTCCTGCTGCACAAATTCGAAATTGATAGGCGTCTGTTGCCGATGCTCTTTAGCTTCGGTGCGTGGATGACGGTCTCCAATATCGTTTCCCCACTAATGGCGTATTTGGATCGCTTTCTGATCGGCATGCTGTTGTCGCTCACGGCCGTGGCTTACTATGCCACTCCTTTCGAAATCGTTACGAAGTTTCTGATTCTTCCTGCGGCGATTGTCGGCGTGCTGTTTCCGGCGTTTTCGACCGCGCTGGTGGCAGACCCCGAGCATGCAGCAAAGCTCTTTCGGCGCACGGTAAAGTATGTCGCCATCGCGCAGTTTCCGCTGACGTTGTTGATCGTGCTGTTCGCGCAAAGCGGCTTGAATCTTTGGCTGGGACCTGCATTTGCGAGCCACAGCACCCGCGTTCTGCAGTGGCTGGCGATTGGGGTATTTGCCAACGGACTTGCGACCTTACCCTTTGCGTTGGTACAAGGTGCAGGACGCGCCGACATCACGGGCAAGCTCCACCTTCTCGAGTTGCCTTTTTACCTGGTGACTGTATGGGCCCTGACGAAGCACTTTGGTATTCAAGGCACCGCCATCGCATGGATGATTCGCGTAGTCATCGACTGCGCACTTTTGTTTTGGGCAGTTGAGCGGTTGCTGGGCAATATGTTCCCCGTGCGGACGATGCTTGGCGGGGCGGCTGCAATTGGTGTGGTGTTCGCTGTGAGCATGGCAAACGTGAGCCTGCCGCTCAAACTCATCATTTCAGCAATTCAGTTGATTTTGTACATTATCATCACTTGGTTTGCGCTGCTTGGAAAAGAAGAACGCGCATTTCTGTTGAGGCGCTTGATGGGTAGTGCATCCCCTGTGCAGGACGCTGCAAAATGAATTTGGATCATGCGGATTCGGCGGCTTAGTGATCGATTCTATGACTTCTGAAGGCCCTGCTGGGCACGTCCGGTTCTTTGGCTCTGGAACGAATGCAGAAAAAGATCGCAGCAGCGGCAATTGGCGGTATACTGCCGTCGATGGGAAAGCAAATTGGAAATCCCGGATCAATGTCTATTCGTTCATTTATTGGCCGTCAAATCCACAGAATTGGCTGGAACTACCCCGTTGTAAACCTTGCCGTCAAAGTCGCGGACCCAGTTGACTACATGGTCCGTCTGATGAATGGAAATCGGCATATTCCTCGATTGTCGATCCGAGTGCGGTCCGTGGGCATCACCCTAGATCTAGGTGGCTCCTCATTCCTGCAGCATGGGAAACATTTCGCAGACTTGCTTCGGACATACGCAAAGTTGGCGCCAGACTCCAAAGTTCTGGAGATCGGGTGCGGCTGTGGTACGAACGCATTCGCGGTTGCCGAGATACTTGACGATGGCAACTATGTTGGCATGGATATTCATCACGTTTCACTTGAGGCCGCGAGGGGTAATTCGCGACTGAGACGCAAATGCTTCCAATTCGAATTGCTCGACATTCGAAACAACGAATACAATCCCAAGGGCCAAAATCTTGCTACGGAGTATGTTTTTCCATACCCGAACGAAACTTTCGATGTTGTGTTTTTAATTTCAGTCTTCACCCACATGCTTACGGACGAAGTCATAAATTATGCAAGACAGATTACGCGGATTCTTAAGCCCGGCGGGCGCTGTTTTTTCACGGCCTTTCTTCTCGACCGAGACTCGTCTTTTAAATTTCCTTTCAGATCGCAGGAGCACAGTTACATGAAAAGTGGGAGTCCTGAGATTTGTTTGGCATATTACTCTGACTTTCTGTTATCCACATTCGCCGAGAATGGAATGAGCTGTTCAGCCGGTCCTTTGTGGGGATCCCTACACGGTGGTAGATCGGAAACGGGTCCTCAGGATATTCTCGTCTTTACGAAGCAGTAATAGCGCACGCAACCCGGCGGGCGCGGCGTCACATTCAAGGCTTTTGCTTGATTGGGCACAGTGATTTCGCCGGATCGTCCACTTTGGCGCGTTGCGAGAATCTGCCTTTGGATAGCTTTTTCAAAGGCAGAGAGCAAAGAAGACGATGGGAACGGGAGGATGCTTCTAGAGCTAACGAGCAGTGGGCTATGGAGGCGAGAAAAAGCGGCAATATCGGCGCCAGTGGATGGAAGCCAGGCGCGATGCTTGGATTCGGAGGATGGCCCGTGCATCGATTGTGGATCGTGGGAAGATCTCGAAATTGACCTTAAGGACCGCTCAACAAAGAAACGATACGTGGGCCGGATATGGTCATACGCCGCCACAAAGCGAACCGGGGTTGATTTCGTCTTTTTCACTTCAAATGAGAATTCAGGCTATCCCCCTTTTGGACTTCCTGGTGAACTGGGCTAAAGATAACAACCTGCAGTAGCACATTGAGCATGATGTTTTTGTCGCGAAGAATTAAGAGCTGGCGCTTGATCGCGTGAATTCGATTATGTTTGAAGGCCCTGCTGGGCACGTCCGGTTCTTTGGCTCTGGAATGATTGCGGAAAAGATCGCAAGCGGAGGCAACTGGAAGTATATTGGTCCGTTGCAGTGAAAGCAAAATAGAAATTCCGGTTTGAAAGGATTTTCACATGCATCTCCCCCTGCAACGTATCATCTCGTTTTTACAGAACCCCATTATGCCCCTAAGAGTGCGGCTCCAAGGTCAGGTCAAGAATTTTGATATGTACTTGCCTTATCTTCACGGAAAGAGTGGATTGGAAATCGGTGGTCCAAGCGCGATATTTCGTAAGAGAAGGGCACTCCCAGTTTACGAGCAGGTCGAAAAGCTGGATAATTGCGACTTTTCTCCCTCAACGGTATGGGCGAAACACACCCAGAGTTTTGTGTTCAATCCAAGAAAGGCTCCTGGTAAAACTCTATTCTGTGACGGATCTGCGTTGGCAGATATACCCGACCAGACCTATGATTTCTTGCTTTCTTCGCATAATCTGGAGCACTTTGCGAATCCTGTCAAGGCTCTTAGAGAATGGCACAGGGTTTTGAAATCAGATGGCGCTCTAATTCTAGTACTTCCATACTACCTTGGAACCTTTGATCGCCGCAGACTACCGACGAGCGTTGACCATATGTTCAGTGATTGGGACAAGAATATCGGTGAAGACGACCTGACACATCTTCCCGAAATCCTCGATAAACACGACCTCAGCATGGATCCAGCCGCTGGAAATCTCAATCAATTTCACAAGCGATCTTTGGATAATAAGTTAAATAGATGCTTACATCACCATGTATTTGATGAGCACAACAGCCGTGAACTATTGTCCAGATCTGGATTTGAGGTTCTGTCCTTCGCCTTTCGGCTTCCGTTCAACTTGTGCTTCCTGGCCCGCAAGATTAGTTCATAGCGTCTGGAACTTCGTGGACGAAATCCCACTTTTCCGGTTTGGAACATCTTCACCGTGTTCATACCAGTTTGACGCTCGAACCGGTAGTACGGCATATGACCTCTTTGCTCGGAATGAACGAAAACTCGCCAAACTCGAAGGAAACACGGGCGCCAGCCTGGTTTCGTAATGCGCGGCGAGTCCTGAGGTGTTTCACTTTCTTTGGCCTCGATCCGAGGCGGCTCGTGAAGAATATGGCCGGTATTCCCTCTTGCATCCGCGATATGATCTAAGAAGCGCTTGCGTTTCCGTCGAAGAGCTTTACGGGTAGTGCGTCACCCATGCGGGACGCTGCAAAATGAGCCTGGATCATGCTGATTCCGCGGCTTGGTGATCGATTCTATGACTTCTGGGTTGGCACTCACATTTCTTGGGCTATTGACGATCGCCAATTATTTCTTGGGGAGACGGCGGGTTTTATACCCGCCGTTCATCTACTCGGCAATCTGGGCGCTCGACCTCGTGATTTTCAAGGTCTCTCCATTAGAACTCAACGAGGTTCATCCAATTACCTGGTGGGTCATCACTGCCGGAGCCCTCGTATTCAGCATTGGGGGCTGGCTGACTCGCTTTGTCCCACGCGCCGTAATTGTTACTCGGGTGACCGAGTTTTCGCGTCCGTCGGCAGCCAATCTCGGTCGCGTCATTCTATTGAGTATATGCATCCTGGCGGTTCCCTTCATGCTGCGCGATGTAGCTCAGCAAGGTTCAGGCGGGACGGGCAGTACCTTAGCGGCCGCGCGCACCGAATACGTCGAATTGGCGAGCGAAGGAAAAGCGGCAGACACGGTCGATAGCAAGCTCCCCCTATTCTCGATTTGCGTGACCATCATCTGCCTGATCGAGAAGAGAGACAAAGTGTTCTGGGCGGCATTTCTGGTCTCTATGGTGTGCTGCGTTCTCACGACCGGCAGGACCTGGATTCTGATGCTGCTCGCCGCAGTCGCCGTCGTATCGATGCTTAAGAACAAGAAAGATAACATTACGGGGATTTTCAAGTACGGCCTTATACCGTTCCTGTTTTTCGTTGTTCTCTTTATTGGCCTTATCTTCTCGAATAAAGATGTTTCAAATTTCCGAGGAAACAATGAGGCGGTCGTGCAGAATTTTACCCTGGCATACATCGTCACTCCAATTCCTGCGTTGGATTATGTACTTACACATCCTTCGGAGTATGCCCATGCAGCCAACCACACATTTTCACTCTTCACGTATATTGCCTACCAGCTTGGATACGAAGTCAAACTCTCACCGGCGCTCGATATTCCTATTTCCGTCCCATGGCCGACTAATGTCTATACCGTGTACAAGTTCTTCTTTACTGATTTTGGATTTCTCGGCATGTTCATCGCCTTTATAGTCATTGGGTTTTGTCAATCCGTTATCTATCGCAGGGCTGTGGCAGGCGGGAAGATCTCATTATATCTTTGCGCACTCCTGACCTTCCCAACCGTGATGTCCATCTTCGACGACCAATACACCGGGATTGTTTTTTCATTGCTGAAGGCGTCAGTTCTTGCTGTTCTCTATTTCTGCTTTCTCAACCGAGTACATTTGGGAATACGCTGGCCGCGGTTTAACTTGGGTATCTGGCCAACTCGCCGGGGAGAAATATGATCGCCGCGATTGTTGTTCTCTTTCATCCGGATCTCAAGATGATAAAGCGCGTTCTATTGAGTTTGGTGGGCCAGGTGGATCGCATTTTTGCCGTTGATAACACTCCTGGCACGTCGCCTGAAGTCTTGAAGCTGATCAAGACCTGCGATTTAGCGACCCATATTCCGCTCGGCGAGAATAGGGGCATCGCAACCGCTCTGAATATCGGTATAAGGAGAAGCCTGGATGCCGGCTCCTCGCATGTGCTTTTATTGGATCAGGACAGCATCGTCTCGCCGGGCATGGTAGATGCTCTTATCACAGCGGAGGCTGCACTTGTTCAGGCAGGCGTGAAAGTCGCAGCGATTGGTCCGCTTTACATCGAGAAGAGAACGGCAACACGTTCCTATGCCCTCCGTTATGGGTGGTTCCACGTCAAGAAGGTTCGCGTCGACCCGGCCATGACCGAGCCTGTCGAGACTGATTGGCTGATCACATCCGGATCCTTGATTCGCGCGTCAGTCTTACGAGAGGTAGGACTGATGCGAGATGAACTTTTTATCGATTGGGTGGATGCTGAGTGGGGCCTGCGATCACGCCGCAGGGGCTTCAAGAGTTTCATTGCTGCAAGTGCACTCATGGAACACAGTGTTGGAGATGCCTCTTTAAGCGTCCTCGGTCACACAATCAATTTCCATAGCTTGAATCGTAACTGTTACATCGTTCGCAATGCGACTTACATGCTGCGTCCAAAGGACCTGGGATGGAGATGGGTAACTGCGATGATTCTAAGGATTCCGAAGCACATAACGGTTCATTCCTGGTATTCGCAACAGAGACTGAAAACTCTTGCCAAGTTAGTCGGCGCAGCGACGGCCGGGGCCCGGGGCAGTGTCGGCCCAATTAAGGAGAAATAATCCGGCAGAGGGGGATGAGCCATTCGTAACCCCAAAGGTTAATGCATCCCGCCGCAAGGCTGCATCACCATGCCGACTTTTTGCAACACCGGAAGACCGAGATAACGCCGCCTTGAGGCTCGCTGCGCGATTAAATGCGCTGCTGGATTAGGGGAATCTTCACTATGAACTGGATTACGCGGAATAGCGCTAGCATCTTGTTTGCCGGACTCATCCTGTCCTTTCTTTGTGGCTCTGTGGTCGCCATTCATGCTGGTCCGCTACTGCGCTACCCCGACGAGCGGGAATGGACCGCATTGGCAGCCAACTTGGCCACGAAACATGTCTATGCCCTTGACGGGATCCACCCAACAGCATTTCGGCCGCCCGGTTTTCCCTTTCTTTTGAGCTTGTGGGTTGCAGTTGGGATCGGCAATGTTGGATTGCGCTTCGTCAATTTGGGCATATTTCTTCTTTCCGAAGTGCTGCTCGTCCTTCTGGCACACAAATTGTTTTCTAAGTGTGCTGGCGCTATCTCAGTTTTACTTGTGCTTGCTTATCCGGTTCTTGTTTATTCGGCCACTCTCCTGCTACCGCAGACATTCGGCGCGATGCTTTTGCTACTCGGGATCTGGCTCATGATTCGAGATGAGAACCCATCAATGAGAAACGTTCTACTGGGAGGCTTGGCCTGGGGACTCCTCATTCTCGCCATCCCGACATTCCTCTTTATTCTCTGCTGGTTTGTATTATGGCTGCTGTGGAAACGCCACAGCTTCCGGAAGAAAGTGTTTCTTTTCGCTTTGCCCATGATTTTGGTTCTGGGCGTATGGACAGCGAGAAACTATGCGGTATTTCACTCACTCTTTTTTGTCGCGACAAACAGTGGAATTAACTTACTACAGGGCAACTCGGAAAATTCGTCCATGGATTCTGACACCCTCACTGACATTAGTAAATATACCCACGTTGCAAGCGGGATGTCTGAAGTTGAAAGCGATCGATTTTACAGAGCAGCAGCGCTCGCATGGACCAAGGAGCATCCGGGCGCAGCTGCTCGCCTTTATGCAGCGAAGCTCGTGGAGTACTTTTCATTCACAGAAAGAACGGCGACCCAAAATGTGGCCACCGAACTCGAGCAGCCGCATTGGCGGACGCCCATCATGCTCTTTACGTACGAACCGCTATTGTTACTTCTGCTTTGCAGAATAGCAATTGCCCGGAAGTATCCGCTTTCTGAGCTGGAGGTTCTTTTCGTAGGCCTCTACTTTGTGAACGCACCCTTTGCGGCAATGTTCTATTCGCGAATTCGATACCGGCTACCTATGGATTGGATTTTGCTGCTTTTGGATGCTGGAATGATCCAGATCATACTCAGCCGGTTGTCTTCTCGCCGCACGGTTGCACAAATTTGAGATCGCGCATCAATCAAGGTTGGCAGCGATCGGCGAGAGCCATGCGGTTTCAGGCCTTTGACTTCAAGTGTGACGACAGTGAATCGGAAAATGAAGATTGCCATCCTCGGCACCCGGGGCATCCCGGCTAGATATGGCGGGTTCGAGACATTTGCGGAAAAGCTCGCAATTGGACTCTCCGCCCGGGGATTTGACGTGACCGTCTTCTGCGAAGCGGACGAGACACCTGCCCCTGGCGCTTTTAAAGGCGTGCGACTGCGCTATAAATCGGCTCCTGCGCTCGGCTCCCTGCGAACCATCTTCTTCGACTTGAAATGCCTGTGGGCGGCTCGCAAGGTTTACGACGTGGTCTACATGCTTGGTTACGGCGCAGCGCCATTCTGCGTGATCCCGCGGTTCTGGGGCAGCGAGGTATGGATCAATCCCGACGGGCTTGAATGGGCGCGCGCAAAGTGGAGTTTTGCGGCAAGGGCCTATTTTCGGTTGATGGAATGGGTTTCAACCCGCGTTGCCAGCCGCTTGATTGCGGATTCCGGCGCAATTGCCGATAGTCTTTCAAGCCGCCACGGAAGACTTCGTGCCTGCAGCGTGATCGCATACGGCTGCGATGTCATCCATGCGGCTCCAGATGTTGAGCTCCTGTCTGCGTGGAATCTCGCCCCTGCGGGGTATTACCTAGTCGTCTGCCGCTTGGAGCCTGAGAACCATATCATGGAGATTCTCCGCGCATTTCAGCTGTCCAACAGCAAGAAAAAGCTCGTGGTGGTCGGGGATCATCTGGCCGGGACGCGCTATGTCGAACAGCTTCGCGGCGTTCAAGATTCCCGGATACGGCTCATCGGAACCGTTTATGACCACGCGAAGTTGGCAAGCCTGCGGTACCACTCATTTGCATATTTTCACGGCCATAGTGTCGGCGGCACAAACCCATCTTTGCTGGAAGCAATGGGATGCGGAAATCTCATTGTGGCTCATGACAATCCGTTCAATCGAGAGACTCTTGCAACATCGGCTCTCTTTTTTGAAGGAGTCGAGGATCTAAAAGAGATCGTCGAAAGAATTGAGAGTTGCAACTTTGACGCACCGAAGATGCGGTTGGAGACCCGGCAGCGTGCGGCTGACCACTACAGCTGGCCAGCGATCATTGAGCAGTATACAGATCTTTTGAACTCAACTTTGTTACACCGTTGAATGCTGAGGTGCGTGTGAGACTCCGTTGGATTCTTCTGGCAGTCCTCTTGTGGCATGCGGATTGGTGCTTTGCGCAAGGGCAGAGCGCCGGTGCAAATGCCCTTCCTTCCGATTTACGGCTCGACTCCTCCATGGCTGAAATGGACTCACACGGGTCGGTCTACGTGCCGCTCGACAATTGGGTTTACCCTACCCTAGACCGGCTGCATGCGCTCGGCTATGTAGACACCGCGTACCTCGGGCTCCGTCCGTGGACACGCACGAGCATCGCTCACATGCTCGAACTCAGCGCGGATCGCATCGAGTCCGATGCAAAAAACGACGAGGCGCGATCGATCTTCGCCGCGCTGGTGCGGGAGTTCAGACCCGATATCGATCGAAGCAGCAGCGGCGCCGCGCCTTGGCGGGCGCAGCTCGAGAGTGTCTATACCCAGTTCCGCGGTATCGGTGGCACACCATTGCGCGACAGTTTTCACCTCGGTCAGTCGATCGTCGACGACTACGGACGGCCCTACGAAAGCGGTTTCAACAACTACAGCGGCTTCAGTGCGCGCGCTTCAGCGGGACGGTTTTCGCTGTATTTTCGCGGCGAAACGCAGTATGCGCCGTCAGCGGCTGGATACTCCCCGGCGCTCGCGGCCTATCTCTTGAATCCAATCGACGGCATTGCCTACGCCGGAAATTCTGTCTTTGCCACCATCCCCGAAGGCCCGATCGCGGCGACGGGCAAAGTTCACGTCATGGAAGCGGCGCTGTCGTATCACCTCCTGGGGCATGAGATCTCCTTTGACAAAAGCGATCATTGGCTTGGCCCCGACAAGGGCGCTTCCATGCTCTGGGGCAACAATGCCGAGAACATCTACGAGTTCCAGATCAACCGAATCGAACCGTTGCGCGTTCCCGGGCTCTCACGCATTACTGGTCCGTTTCGCTACGACTTCTTCGTGGGCGGCTTACATGGTCACACATTGGTACCGAACCCCGCCGCTGCATCCGATCCCACCGAAGCCACTTCCTCGCCGGACACACCGAACGTGATCAATCCCGGCAACCCTTGGGTGCACATGGAGAAGATCAGTTTGAAGCCCACGCGCGATCTGGAATTCGGATTCGACCGGCTCACCGTTTGGGGCGGTGAAGGCCACGCGCCGATCACTATCCACACTTTTCTACATAGCTTCTTCAGCTTCCAAAATGTACTTGGTAACCCAAAAACCGGGGCTAGCGAAAAGAACGGAAGGGACGATCCCGGAGATCGCCTCGGCACCTTCGATTTCAGTTGGCGGCTTCCTTATCTCAGCCACTGGATCACGCTCTACACGGACTCATTGGTGCACGATGATGTGAGTCCAATCAGCGCGCCACGGCGTTCCGGCGTCCATCCTGGGATCTATCTCGCACGCTTTCCGGGCTTTGAGCATCTAGACCTGCGCCTGGAGGGAGCAAACACCGACACTCCCAGCTCGTCCGGACGGTACGGTCAGTTCCTCTACTGGGAAGGTATCCAGAGGCAGGGCCCTACGAACAACGGCTTCCTACCTGGCGATTGGGTCGGACGCCAAGGCAAAGGCGGGCAGGCTTGGCTCACCTATCACCTCTCGCCGCAGGAAGAAGTGCAGTTCCAGTACCGCAACGCGAAGGCCGCCAGCGCGTTTATCACGGGCGGCACCACGCAAAATGACTTCGCTGTCCAAGCCACAAAGCGCGTGCGAACCGACTTTGAACTGCGCGGCTGGGTACAATACGAGAGGTGGAAGGCTCCGAAATACGAAACAGGCCTGCACAGCGATACTGTTGCAACTTTCCAGATCACGTGGTTCGCGCCCTCGCGCAAGTAGCCTTGCATGAGCTGCGGCGACGCCCGATCTCTGCAGTCGTTTCGCGGCCTCCAGTCAAGAATGGACAGTAAATCCTGGCCAAAACTTGATGAGAAATGGACAGTAAGATGGATAGTAAGCGAGGTAGGTTGTTGAAAAGTATAGGAAATTATTGCGAAGGCAGCGCTCTAACCAACTGAGCTACGTCCCCCCGGTTGCATTCGCTGCAACTTGGGATTATGTCACATAGAATGAGCGGCTTTTGCACACTTCGTGAGCGTCCCGAGTTCCCCTCTGGCATGGGTTGGGTGCGAGTCGGACTATGCCGTCATGGGTGTTGGAGAGGAAGTAGGTAGGGTACCGGCTCATCCACTTGGAGAGGGAAAGCGCAAGTTCTGGCGCTTTCTTGCGAGCGAGCTATCTGAGTGGTTGTCGGCAAAAACGAACAAGTCAAAGAAGCCATGAATCGTACTGGATTGATCTCTCATATCGACAGTGATGTAAACTCGACGGCAGCCATCAGTGCGCGTGCAAAGGAGATTGTCCGCATGCAGGCGCAACGCTATCAGAGAGGTTCCCTGAGTTTGCTGAAGAGAAAAAGCCAACCCGATGCTTGGGTGTTCCGTTACTACGCCGAAGAGCGTGGTCACCGTACCTACAAGAAGAAGATCGTAGGCACGGTGATCGAGTTCCCAAAGCGTAAGGACGCGGAGAAGGCCGTCATGCAGCTCAGGGTCAACGCCAACGACGGAGCGGCGTTCGCTCCCATGACCGTGGAACAGCTCGCTGCCCATTTCGAGCGCGTTGAGATTCCGCTTAAAGCGCATTCCACCGCTGAGGGATATAAGCACTACCTCAAGCTCCACATCATTCCAACATGGGGCCAGTACGCTCTTTCAGCAATGAAGAGCGTCGAAATCGAAAGCTGGCTCCGCAACCTGAAGAAGGTCAATGGCCAGCCGGCTAGCCCCGGCACTCGAACAAAGATCCGCAACCTGCTGTCCGTACTTTTCTCCCATGCCATTCGCTATGAATGGGCATCTAAGAATCCCATCACGGCAGTTCGAACATCAGCCAAACGGCTCCGCATCCCAGATATTCTCGACCCTGCAGAGTTCCAGGCACTCTTGTTGGAACTCTCTCGCCGCGAGCGCGTCATGGTGATGCTGGACGGCATCACCGGGTTGCGCCGAGGAGAGCTGATCGCTCTTCGTTGGCGCGACATCGACTTTGAGCTGATGCAGGCTGACGTCACACATTCCGTTTGGCACAACGTCGAAGGTAACACCAAAACGGAAGCGTCCCGTAAGCCCGTTCCACTCCACCCATTTGTCATTGAGGAATTGAAGCAATGGAAACTGGCAACTCTTTACCGCTCCGATAACGACTACCTCTTCCCTTCCATCGCAAAGAATGGGTCGCGGCCCATCCAGCCGGACATGATTCTGAAACGTCATATTCGGCCGGCGCTGGAGAGGATCGGGGTCAAGAAACGGATCGGCTGGCACAGCTTCAGGCACGGGCTCGCTACAATGCTGCGTCAAAAGGGCGTGGACATCAAGACGGCGCAGGAGATGCTCCGACATGCCAATAGCCGGATCACAGCTGACATTTACCAGCAGTGTGTGAGCGACGAAAAACGACAAGCTCAGGATCTGGTTTTTCGGGGTTTACTTGCAGGAAGCTCGCTTCAGCACCCTTCAGCACCCTCGGAGGGGGTATGAAAGAAAAGGTCACGCCAACAAACCACTGATTCTAATTGGTTTATGGCGGGGACGACGGGGCTCGAACCCGCGACCTCTGCCGTGACAGGGCAGCGCTCTAACCAACTGAGCTACGTCCCCTCTTTCTTTTCTTCGACTTACGCTAAGTCTAAGAATTTGCTGTCCATCGCTGCTGTCTATCTTTTCTCCCGCTTCCACGTTTTCCACGGAATCTAACCGAATTCCGCAATTAATGGACAGCATGGACAGCATGAAACTTTGCCGACCATGCCGCTGCAGGCGACCCGCAACCCAGAACATCTGTCCATGTCCCGTGATTCAAATTCTACCAAACAATTCCGACTCGGAGGGGATGCTGATGTGCATCTCGGCGACAAAACCGCTTCGTTCATTGGTTCCAGCTTTCGACCGGCTCATGCCAGGTCATGCGGTTCAGAATTCGATGCCCTTGCCGCTCAATCCACTGTTCGGTTCTCCAGCAAGCCAGCATGAGTATGGACAGCACCAGGGTCCCGCAAACAGCGGTGAGTGCAATCTCCCGAAGTGACAACCTAGACGGAGTGATTTGTGCGCCGCAGCGGGCACAAATCTCATTCGTCCCGGCTCTGCTCGCACCCTGCAAGCCCGCCCAATTCCGCCATAGTGATGCCAAAGCGTTGATCATCGCCTTCCTCCTCCTCATCGCCGGCCGCCTCACCCCCAGTCGCTGCCGCAAATGCCGCTCGCTCCCGCTTGTCTCGCCTGACATCCAACAGCTGTTCTCCAACCGTATGTTTCGGGGAAAAGCAGTACTGAACGTATGCCTCGAAGAGTGCCTGATTCGGAATGCCTCGCTTCAAGACATCGGCATGATGCTGCTTGTACAGGCTCATGAGCGCTTCGGGCGTGATGGTGTAGGATCGCCGCTTGCCGCGACAAGCGATCGATGCCTGAAGCCATCCCTGTTCGATCCAAAAGACGACCTCCGCTTTTCGAACGCGGAGGGCGCTTGCAAGGCTCTCCACCGAAAACAAATCACACCGGATCTCGCGCAAACTAAGGTGATTTCTTCTCAGCATGTTGCGGATTGCCTTCGGTGTCCGATTGACCTTCCTCGCGACCTCTTCGATCGATCGCTTCACCAGTTCTTCACGGACCGTCTCGAATTCGCCTTCCGTCCATCGTCGGTAATCTTGCCGTCCTTTGATTCCGTGCTGAATAATCAAGCGCCAACACGCTTCCTTCGGGCGCCCGCTGTGGCGCTGAAGACGAACTGCGAGTTGTTCGAGTTTGTGACCGGAGAGCACTTTGGCCTGAGCAGCCATAGCGATAGCGTCAGCACTCCATTGCGGGGACCGCTCCGGCAATTGAGGAAGGGTTGCCATGTGCGCCTTTACATCATCAAAGCCATCGACAAGGGTGAAATCGAATGTTGAAGACCACTTTGCAGGCGTGAAAAACGCGAGTTGCCACAGTTTGCCGACCTGTAGCCCTGCAACCTCCCCTCGGCGTACCACGCGCGGAAGCATCGACAGACGAGCGCCCAGAAACTCCACTGTCTGGTGGCGGCCGATCCGTCGCCTAGGAGGCTCAATCATGATTGACAGGTTTGGCTCCGATGAAACAACCGGCCGCTTTATTTGCGACCTGCTGTTCCTCCGTGCAACCATTCCTGAGCGAGTGATACGAGAGCCGTCGAATGGCGACTAAATTTCCGCTAGGATGAGATGAAAGTAGTTGGTTCTGGAGCGGCCCGACCTGCCGCGTTGGTGAACACAGGATTCACCTTCGAAATACCCTTGTCCAATTCATTTTCTGTAAGCTCTTATTACCAATAGGAATAAGAGTGTTCCGGACGTCACGCAAACAACAGCTAGGTTCCATCCAATTGCATCTAAAATAGATGCAGCTTGCGATGGGATGGCCTTCGTCGCCAACAGAGCGAACAACTACGTTGTCGATTGTTTGCCGCATTTCCCATGAAGGCTTCTTGTCGAGAGTGGCTTTGCAAAGCCACCAGAAGGTCGGGGGCGCCGACGAATCATTCTGCCATTCCCATCCCAAGATACTGCTCAGCAGGAGCCGGGAGGAACTGTGGCACGCAATGAAACAAAATACATGGAATCTGTAATCGCACTGTCCGAGGAGCTGCATTTTACTCGCGCGGCACAAAAGATTCACATCAGCCAACCCATGCTCACACGGAATATCGCTGAGTTGGAAGAAGGTCTCGGATTTAGACTGTTTGAGCGCGACCGCAGGAACGTGAGCCTAAACGATGCGGGTCGAGCCTACGTCGAAGATGCGCGCCTGGCGCTACTTTATGGCGAGCGGGCCTTACAGGCGGCTCGCGCAGTGAAGCAGAATGCGGGTGTCGTGGTGAATGTGGGAAAATCGCCGTACACTGACCCCTTCCTGGTCTCCACTTTGCTTTCGATCCAATTACCGTCGTTCCGGCGGTTGCGGATTGAATTACGCAGCCAGTTCTCCTATGACCTCGTTCACGATCTGCTTGCAGGTAAGCTGGACTTGGCGATTACGACAGAACCGCCCGAATCCCCGCTTCTGACAATGGTCAAAGTGGCCGAGTCCCCTTTCTACATTGCGATGTCAGAAGATGATGAACTGGCGGGGTACGCTTCCGTTACGCTCGAAGAGATGGCCGATCGATGCTGGATTTTATTTGAACGCCGGCTCCACCCGCCTCTCTATGACTCGGTGATGCAACTCGCGGAGGAGCGGAAGGTTCACCCCGCAAATATCCAACACGTAACAGCCCCGGAGGAGGCTTTCCCATTTGTGGCCGATGGTTCATGTATCGCATTCGTTGTGAAAGCGGGTGCATTGCGGATCGCGCGCAACCGCGTCACCGTCCGGCCGCTCATCGAGAAGTCCCTTTCCTTGAAAACCTATTTGGCATCCCGCGCAGATAACAGATCCAAGGTCGTGAGTGAATTGGTGAGAGCCTTCATGCGGAAGATTTCCGCCCTGAGCAAGGAAGCATCTCCCTCTTCTCACACCAGTGTGAGGTTTACACCTCCGGCTTCCCTCTCTCGATGATCTCGATTTCGATAGGCCCCGACCAGTCGCAATTGGGACAGGCGACAATCCCAGTTGTGACGGCCTTAAGGTCAAAATCTTCCAATCTGAAGGCATGGCAACACCGCGGGCATTTGTGTGCGGCATCCCACCGCTTTATTACGCTCGTGTCTATCTGTTGGGCATCCATTTTGAGTGTCCTTGCTATGATGCTATCCCAGTGTCGCGGCAGCAGCAGCATTGGACCGACGGTCTCTTGATGTGCCCGCCTGACGACACGAGGCGTAATCATAATCGCCAGCCCCATCATGTCTTTCGTGTCCTGCCGGTTCATTGTTCCCAAAAATTGTAAAGGCCTGGTGAGTCACTCGGCCACTCCAGAGGGGCGCATTTCATGCCGCAGAACCGACGTGGGATCGCTCAATCTGCGTTGGAAATCCGCCCCGAAGGGTTCCCTTCGGATCGTTAGCCATCAACGCTCATCGTTTCAATGAGTTACGATAACAGCACTTTCGCAATGCGGTGTTCCGCTTGGCCTGACGCAGCCTGCACATAGCCTCCGTCAATGCCTCTCATCCCTGATTGCGCGTGATGAAGACCGACGAACGGTAACCCTCCTGCTCGTGCAGAAGCCTTGTGAAAAGGGGGCCATCTTCAGCGCGGAAACGCCGGGCAGGAGTAGTCCTGAAGGACGCGCGGTTCTCCACCTTCATCCCGAATGCATTTCGCCTCGATGGAAACATTTGTCTTCAGGCAAGCGGAGAAGACGGTGCCATCGGTGAATTCAATGTGCACCTCTGGACCACAGGTTCCGTCTTCGTAGATGGTGAGGAAGCGGACAACTTTGCCGCTGAGCTCTTTGCATGGAATCATTGCTTTTCCCAGTCCTTGAGTAGATCACGACGTGTAGGCATAGTCTGCTTCTGCCTGAGGAAATAATCAGATTTTCATCAGCAATGGAAATCCGTCCGTTGCCGATGCGTTGCAGGAGACAACCTGGTCGGCGGCAAGAGCAGAATCCTGTGACCAACTTAAAGTTCGCGAGAAAGAGTGCATCCACTAAATATAGTGCTTCCGCTAAGTCAATGCTGGACGGATGGCCCCAGATGTGTGTGTCCAGCTCGGCAAACGAATTCGGGAACTCCGAAAGAAGAGGGGCTGGAGACAAATCGACTTGGCCCAACAGTCCGGGATTCATGAGGTTCACATCTCCGACCTTGAACGGGGGGTGCGCGAGGTAGGACTACGCCATTTGGCAGCGCTGTCAGCAGCCTTCGAACTGTCACTAAGCGAGTTTCTCAAAGGGATTGACGGCAGATGAGACTCTGCAAAGACGGTTACTTCCCGATCAGTGACGAAAAATGAACTCTGCATCGTGCTGCCGCGAGCGCTCCATCGAGCCGCGTCGAACAACCGCCTCGAAAGCGCGAATCATCTCGCAATTCGCCAAGGACTACTCAAGGACTACTGATGTGGGTGGTGACTCTTTTGCCGGCGAACTGGTGCCGAACTGTTGCTCTGTACTGCAGATTGCGTCGGGGAGATGCCCGCTGGCGGTCGATGCTTGGGTATTCAGCAGCTGCAGATTCATCTCTCTCGGGTGTCTGCCGGAGCATTCAATTCCCGACAACACTCAGCAGGGCGACCAGCAGCAAACCTGCAGCGATGCAAAGGGGGAAGACGCAATTCGCACGGCGAACCGTTCACTTTGGCTCCCATAGTGCCAGAATGCAGTCTATAGATCAACAGCTCCTGTGTTAATCCGATGAAAATAGGTTACTTAGAGCCTCCACCAGTTCCGCGGGACGAGATCTGTAGGATATGCTGGATGGACTTTCGCCTTCTATTCCCCTATACTCCCCCTTGTGTTCAATCTTCCGGAAACTCGGCAGTACGATTTTACAATCCGCTGCAAGAAATGCGGTGAAAACATCCCGGCGCCCGTTGGCACGATGCCGGGCACTTGGATTGCTGCACATTGTCCGCTTTGCGGCGAGAAGAGGAGCTATCTTCCCTCCGAGATCTTTCGAGGCAAGCTCTCGCACAAACTTGGTTCTAAACCTGTGCGATCGTGGTGCATTGATGGGTGAAATGAAGCGAGCGATTGCGCGGGAGCGGGAGGCTTGGGCGGAGAAGATGCAAGAGCAGATGCGAATGAACTCGACACTGGTCATCGCCGCCGCGATCATAGCGGCCGTTCGCCTCGCGTGGGATCCGGATATAAGCCGCCCTTCTCCTCGTTTGGCATCTGTAGTGTCCGAGAGCGTGAACCTGGCGCGAATGATTTTGGATCGAGTGGGTCGATAGTTCAGTGGTAGCCTCGGTTTATGTGCGGGCGATACGGGCGGAGAGCGGACAAACAGCGAATCGCAGAGTGGTTCCATGCCCACAATACAGATGTGTTCAACGACGAGTACTACGAGATCAACAGCACTCGCCTCGCGCCCTCCTACAACATTTCTCCGGACAGCATTCAGCCGGTAGTCCGACTCGACCGCGATACGGGTGAACGTGTTTTGGCGCTCATGAAGTGGGGCCTCGTGCCTTACTGGTCGAAGACGCCAAGGGCCAATTTCAGCTCCATCAATGCGCGCTCCGACAAACTCGATAGCAGTGGTGCATGGCGAGAGCCATGGAAACACCGTCGTTGCCTCATCCCAGCCAATTTCTTCTTCGAATGGGAGCCACTGACCAAAGAGGAGGAAAGGAAGAAACTCAGCAAGCCATGGGCGGTATCGCTTGCGGATGAAGGTCTTTTCGCCTTCGGAGGGATCTGGGATAGATGGAAAGGCCTAGACGAGAAGAAGGGCGAGATCGCTGTCGAAAGCTTCAGCATCATTACGACGGACCCGAATGAAGTTCTGGAGCCGTTCCACAACCGTTGCCCCCTCATCATCGAACCGAAGGACTACGAACGATGGCTGGCGCCCGCCGAACCCTCGCATCTGCCAATTGATTTGGTTCGGACCTATCCGGCAGAGGGAATGAAAGCCTGGCGAGTGGCTAAGCTCCAAGGAAATGGCCCGAATCTGTTGGAGCCTTTTTCTAATTCCTCGGAACTCTCTCAAACAAGCTCTGCAAAGCAGTGATTTTCAAGTGTGCTTCCGATCGCCGGCTGGCATTATCGGATCTGCGGCCGACGCGTACCGACCTGAAGTCATCGTCTGCTCGACCCCGTTTCCCCGTTGCACCACAAACGGACAGCCTGATCGTTCTCCGGGTGATCGTTTCGACCGGACCCTTGTCTACCCTGAGGTTCGCGTCATTGCCGGGATTAGGTTGAGCGATTCCGAGATCAGTGATTCTAGTTGCGCCCCAGCCGTGCTGGACGGATATATGATCATTTCAATGTGGTGGTCCTTGTGCGCAAGACCTTCATTATCCATTCACGGCTATCGTTGCGTCAGGCTCGCGGAGCAGCTGCTGTCGAGCGGCAGCACGGACTACTGGCAATTGCGATCGAGCACCTAGTCGCACGGTTAGCGGGCGGATTTCTGCAGCCGATCGATTCCGACTCCCTCAAGGAGGCAATTGGCGAAGCTGTCGCTTTGGACCTTGGAGAACTAAATGAGATCAAAACTCTCCCGGGCTTTCCAAGAGCGGCGGCGTCAACACTTGAGAAAGCTTGGGCCGCTGGCCTTAAATTCAATGAACTCGCCAACACGTCGGATTCTCTAGTTCGCGCGCGCATTGACGCAGTCACCAAACTCGAAGCTCGTGTGCTGGAACGGTTGCCTGATTCCATGCGCAGGCCGGCCGACTTGGTTGCCCTTGCACTTCAGCGCCTACAATACGCGAGGGCTCTATTCGGAGCAATCCGCGTAATTGGTAGAACAGAAATGTCGCCGGTTTGGCGTCCATTACTCGCAGCACTCAAGGACGTGACGGACGTGCAATGGGTCGCGGGTCCACGCCAAGTGCCTGCCTGGGTGCGCACATGCGGAATTACTGTCATTGCGACAGCGCCAGAAAATCCTGAAATTAAGACCGAATCCTGCGCAAGCCCACGCCACGAAGCCCTGGAAGCAATGCGGTGGGCCCGGGCTCTTCTTGCTAGTGGACAAGCCAAACCAGAAGAGATTGCGATCGCCGCCGCATGGCCAGCAGAGTGGGACGATCACTTTCAGGCCTTAAGTGATATGGCTGGAGTCGATCTGCACTTCGTCCATGGCCGCAAAGCAGTATCAACGCAGGAGGGCCAGCTCGCGGCCGCGATTGGCGAGGTGCTCTTGCGGGGCTTCAGCCAAGCTCGTATGACACGCTTGATCGCATTATTGCGTTCACAAAATCCCGATTTTAAGGTCGTCCGCGGAGACTGGTGGCGAGCACTTCCGGAAGATGCACCATTGCTTGACGCAGCCTCATGGCGCGGCGTTCTCGCTGCGATGGTGAAACCGGATGACGCAAGTTCTGAAGCTGAGGTTAGGGTTCTGAGCCACCTCGTCGAAACACTGGCACTCGGACTAAGGAAGGCAGGTGAAATCGGTGCCAATCTCTTAAGTGGCCGCAGCCTTGCAATTTGGGAGAAAGCGCTGACGGAGGGCCCTCCCGAAGCGCTCGATGTGACACTCGTATCTCTCAGATTGCCTGACCAGGTGGCTCAAGAGGCAAATATCATCTGGGCTCCAGCGGCGTCGCTCGCGGCTGCCCCACGACTGTGGATACGGCTCGTTGGACTCACTTCGCGCGCTTGGCCACGTCACCAGGCCGAGGATGCACTTCTGCCAAACCATATCGTGGATTCATCTCTGCTTGATCCTCTGCCGGTACATCAAGCCGATAGGCGCGATTTCGAAACGATTCTCAAGACAACATCCCGGCAAGTCGTCTGCTCGCGCGCGCGACGCGACGCGCAAGGACGCATAAACGGAGTTTCACCTCTGTATCCAAGGGTGCCGGGAGAGATCTACCGCCAACGCGCCCGAATCCCGGAGCACGCAGCTGGCTGGGCTGATCGTTTGTTCGCACGACCAGCTGAGTTCGACGGCTTGCCATTAGCTCGCTCAGCGCGCTCCTGTTGGAGCGATTGGCACACAGAACGACTGACGGCCCATGACGGCCTGATGAGAGCCAATCACCCTCTCATCGTTGCCTCACTCAATCGACGGCAATCTGCCACATCACTGACAAAGTTGTTGCGCGATCCACTCGGGTATCTCTGGACCTACGGTTTTCGGTGGCAGGAACCCGGCGAGACAGAAGAGCCGCTACAGCTTGATCCGTTAGCAATTGGAGGCATTCTCCATGCAACGTTGGAATGTGCTGTTTCGGACCTTGAGTTAGCAAGGCCTGGAGGATTTCGCAATGCTGACGAATCTTCGATTGCTGACGCGGTTGGCAAAGCTCTCGATGCAGTCGCGCGGAAATGGGAGCACACGCGCCCCGTACCGCCACCGGTAATATGGGAACGCAAGCTACACGACATTCGCGTTCTTGCAGTTGCAGCCTTGGGATACCGAGAGGAATCCCTACCGGGGCAGCGAAGTTGGGCCGAAATCCCATTTGGCGGAGATTTGAGTGTAGAGGATCTGACGGACGACCGCCGCGCCTTGTTGCCGTGGGACCCGACGACCCCAGTGGTTATTCCCGAAACGACGGTTGCTATCGGCGGATCAATCGACCGACTTGACCTCGATGAAGCCGGCACAGTTGCGCGCGTGACCGACTATAAGTCGGGGAGGCCGCCGGGGAAAAAGCAACCGGTCTTCAAAGGCGGAGCCGAATTGCAGCGCTGCCTCTACGCCTATGCGGTTCGCTCACTTGTCCCCTCTGTAAAAGACATTCAAACGCGGCTTCTTTTCCCTAGGGCGGAATCTGAGAGCCTCTACGCACTCGCGGACTCCAAGGCAGTCCTCGCAAATTTGGCCGGATTTGTGACAGCCGCCCATCGCTACGTAGAGGCAGGAACTGTGTTGCCTGGGGCGGGGGCGCAGGATGATTACAATGATCTCGCCTTTGCGCTACCGGGCGGCGCCAAGGAAAACTACTTCGAAGTGAAGGGCTATCTGATTGCTGAACGTCTCGCCGATCTCTCAGTTTTGTGGGGGTTGGAGTGATGTCCAAGGCTGCTGCTCTCCCCGATCTGACCGCGCGGCGTCGTGCGCTGCTCGACCACGACACAACACTGCTCGTTGAAGCGGGAGCAGGGAGCGGCAAGACTGCCCTGATGGCGGGACGTGTGGCGCTTCTTCTTGCGGCCGGCGTCCCTTCGCGAGAAATTGTCGCCATTACCTTCACCGAAGCCGCTGCATCCGAGTTGCGCGAGCGTATTGAGGGATTTGTTGACCGTCTATCGGGAGCTGACATCCCGGATGAATTAGAGGTCGCTCTTCCCGAAGGTCTCTCCGACGAGCAATTAGCAGGGATATCCGTGGCCCGCCAAACGCTCGATGAACTGACCTGCACAACGATTCACGGGTTCTGTCAGCAGCTCGTCATACCATATCCGGTTGAAGCTGGTATCGACCCAGGAGCCACAATCATCGATCCTGAAGCAGCCGATCTTGCTTATCAGGATTTGGTGCAAGCGTGGTTGTCGGCCCGCTTTGGCCGCGATCGCGGTGCAGAGGGTCTCGGCCGGCTGCCTCCGTTGCCAGCGCTCGGCGAGGAGGACTTCTTCGCAGAACTTCTGGTGGATGAGCCCGATCAGGTCATAAAGCGCATTCAAGAGACTGCGGCGTTTCTGAGGAAGGCTCGATCGGCCACGGCGATTCCCGCGACAATTGACCCTGGCGTTCTCGACGGTCTCGCACGCGAAATCGAAGCGTTCGCAGGATGGTATGCACAATGTGGCGTCAAGGAAGAGGAAACCGCGAAGGTCATCGAAAACTTACAGCAATTCAAGAGCCTTGTCGATGAATCGAGGAGATTCCCGCTCACTGGACGGAGTTTGGCCAAGCTCCTTCTCCATGCCCCCCCCAACTGCAAACACGGCATAGAACCTCGTTTCAGCGCCTGGAGGAAGAAAGGGAAATGGGAGAGCGCGGCGGCGGTCAGGGGTCTCGGCAAACCACGCGGAGCGCAGCTCTCTAATGCTGCGCAAACATACTATGATCGATGCAGTGACGCCTATACAGCATTCGTAACCGCGGTAGCGGCAAGTGCTTTTGCGCGATTCGTCGCCGAATTCGAACCGCTTGCAAGACTGTACGCTGAGTATAAGCGGCAGGCGGCGCTTCTGGACTTCGACGATTTGCTTTTTCACGCGCGGAATCTGCTGGCGGACAACGAGCATGTGCGAAAGGCATTAGCGCAGCGTTATCCGCGTATCCTTGTTGACGAATTTCAGGACACCGATCCACTGCAGGCAGAGATTCTGTGGCGTCTTTGCGGAGAGGCGGCCCAGGGAACACCGTGGATAGAGCGAAAGCTGCGGGCGGGCAGTTTGTTTGTTGTTGGTGATCCGAAGCAAGCAATCTATCGTTTTCGTGGCGCTGACGTTGACACGTACCTCAGCGCCAAACGCGCAATCATTGCACAAGATCCAGCTGCCATGCTCGAAATTGTCGCCAACTTTCGCTCTCTAAGACAGATCATCGAATTTGCAAACGATCAGTTTCGAGGACTGTTATCCCCCGAAAACGGACAGCCAGGGTTCACGGCATTGCAGCCGACGAGGCTTCCGCAAGATGGACGGCCCGCAGTCGCTTGTTTCGACGTGGCCATCGGTGATGCCCACAAGAGCGACAGGGGAAAGATTGTGGTTGATCTCGTGCGGCGTGAGGAAGCGCGTATCGTCGCAGACCTTGTTAGTCGCTTGATCGGTTCGTATCAGGTCTGGGACAAGAGATTGAAGGCCATGAGACCTTGCCGGGCCGGCGACATTGCGCTCCTCGCCCCTACGGGCACGAATCTATGGATTTATGAGCGGTCCTTAGAACAGCGCGAAATATCGATAGCCTCGCAAGCAGGAAAGAGTTTCTACACGCGCCAGGAAGTCCAGGACATGATCGCGATTGCACGCGCACTTGCCGATAGACGCGATACGCTAGCGCTCGGAGCCTTGATCCGCGGCCCGCTAGTTGGGCTAACTGAAGAAGAGATCGCCGATGCCGTCACTGCACTTCCTTCCCGCGATGACCACCATCCTCCGCATCTTCATCTTTGGACAGATTGCCAGATAATCACCAACCCCGTCCTCAAACGCACTCTTGAAGTCCTGCAAAATCTCGGACGAAAAGCGCGCCAGACAACACCCTATCAATTGCTGGCCGAAGCCATCGAGGAACTTCACATCCGGCCGATCTTGCGAGCGCGCTACCGCCGCAGCGCCGAGCGAGCGCTAGCGAATGTCGAAATGGTTCTAGAGATGGCCCGCGCGTATGAAACCCGAGGTCTTGTCGCTTTTGCGGATGCCCTCCGGACGAACTGGGAAGACACACAGAAGCACATTGAAGGCCGCCCCGACGCCGATGCGGAAGCCATCTCGCTTTCGACAATGCATTCGGCCAAAGGGCTCGAATGGCCAATCGTGATCCCGATAAATTCGCCAACTGAGCTTGATGAGTCGATGGATTTTTTGCATCGGCGGTCGGATAACACGGTTCACTTCAAGCTCATGGGTTCCGCTGGACCCGACTATGATGTTGTCAAAACCGAAGAGAGGGGCCAGCTTCGCAGGGAACGTGTCAGGCTTTGGTATGTTGCACTCACGCGCGCATGTGACTTGCTACTGTTGCCGCGGCAGAGTGAACGTGTTCAAAACGACTGGTTCAGTCTCATAAGCCCTAACCTAACTCAGATTCCTACGTTCGATGCAAATGAACTTCCCGTTCCGACAATAACCGCAGTGGACGAGTTCACCAACAGTCAGGTTCAGGCCACATGGGATGCAGAAGCGGCAGTGATCGCGGCAACCCGGCGTTCGATTGTTTGGAGGAGTCCAAGCCGTCACGACGGGCCATTGGGCAATGAACCAGTGCTGCTAGACGAAGATGTGTTTGTTCTTGAAGGCGAGTCGAGTGAAAGTATCCTAGCAACCACAAAGCGAGATGACGGGCGCATTACGATCAAGGGCGGAAGGGAGCGTGGGCTTGTGGTACACAAGCTGCTGGAGGAAGTGTTAACGGGCGAGATTGGAGAAGACGCCAGTGCATTAGAGAGCCGAGCGAGAACCCTGCTTTCCGAACTTGGTGTTCCTGAAACACAGCGCGCCTATGAAGGACCATACCCTCCCGAAATTGCGGCGTCTGTGAAGCGCGGATTGCAGATCCCAGAGGTCGCCGCTCTGAGACCACGGCTGCTGGCAGAGGTAACTGTGTTTGCAGCAGATCCAATTGAGAACGGAATGACCTTCGTTGGTGGTGTCGCGGATGCTTTGGCACTCGGCGAAGACAAGAGGATTGATGTCGTCGTCGATTGGAAAAGTGACATCGAGCCAAGCGCGGCGACCGTGGATGTCTATCGTGAGCAGGTGCGCGACTACATTTCTGTTACGAGTGGGAATGAAGGTCTCTTGGTGTTCGTAACGACCGGCCGGATTGAGCGCGTGCTTCCTCTCAATCGCTAGGTCTTTGTTTAACCGTGTGCGCGCAAACTTCACACGTGATAATTCCGCTTTGTCTGTAGATCGGGAGTTTTGTTTGCGATCCACTGCCCTGCTCGGAGAAGTGCTATGAAGCGTTTCAATGTTGTAATCCCTAAGATGACGGAGGGGTTGAAGTCTACCCGATGAAGGAGTGGCTGCGCCAGCATCCCGAACCATTCCCCCCGGGCTTGACGGGACGTCGAGTGACTCGCATGAACTGCGAAGCAGACTGAAGAAAATGGTCTGGTCAGTACCGTCTACAAACAGCGAGGTCCGGCCCATTATGCCAGGTTCGCCCCGCCTCAGAGCGATGATGAGCGATGTCCTCGACGGCGAATGCTTATCAAACCCACGACAAGCATCAATAGTTTTCATGAAGGTATCGCTTCTCACTTCTCAATGTACCTCTCCCGAATGTCTTCACTCGGGCCGGAGCTGCTTTGCATGTCCGGGACCTCTGAGCGTCGTAATGTTCGGGTGAGATTCTCAGCAAGAAAACTCAAGCCGTGAGCCACAGAAACCCGATGAAACTGGTCTGGAACCATTCGACCCAATTCAACATCCTGTGGAATGGGCAGGCCCATTTTGATCATCTTGCGATCCTTTGCGCATCTTCTGATGACATCGCGGTACACGTCAATCTGTCCCCCTCCTCCAGTCAGAAAAAACGGAATTCCCTCAGTCCATGCTGGAGAATTCGGGTATCGGTGTGACTTAGTATCATGAAAAATCTTTCGAATTGAGCGATGCACTTGGTCGGCGAAATCGTCCTGAACTTGACGCAGGCAACCGGATCTCAGTGCAAATGCAGATTCAAATTCATCCCGGTTGTATCTGGTCGCAGAATCTTCCCAGGTGCTCTTCGTGAGCGATCCTGCCAGCGCCCGATAGCCAAGAAGAACATGAGTCCCGTGATTCTTCACTAGAGCATCGAGAATACAATTGACTTCTTCGCCCTCTTCATCGCCGATGTGGAAAGTCACAATATCCACGGTCCCCGCGCCAATGTCGAGGAGGAGATGCAAATCCTTCTGCCTCTGGGCGGTGCTTCTATACGAATGAACTTGTGCCCCGAATTCGGGGAAGACGGCCACCCGATCTGGATCCATCTCTGCTTGAATTCGAACCTGAGGGTCTGCGTCTTTATAAAGGACGGATCGAGCTGACTCAAGTGTGATGTTGCCCGGCTCAAATCCGAGGTTCCACCCAGCGAGAGCTATGTCGCGGTAATCAGCGCATAGCGCTGAATTGTCCCACGACCTTGCAGGAAGGCCCATGTTTAACATCCAAATTAGTTCAAAACCCTCCACCACATCGCGATGCTTCGAGAACACCCAAGACCGAATATAGCGAGTCGCGAGCGCGACAAAAGTTACAGCATGAATGCGGCTCTCAGGCAGCATTCCTCCAATGAGCCCCATCTTTATATCGCATATGAGCCTTCCCTTCGCCGCTGGGCCCAAAACGCAGGTCCCCTCAGGCATGATCGAGAACACGCTTGGAAGGAGGAACGAATTCGCGAGATCAACAGCACCATCCCAATGAACCACGTAAGTGCGGTTTCTTACCTGAATGCACGCCTTAGTGTAGGCGGTCCCGAAATCCAACCCAACGATAGAGAATGATTTTCGTCCCGGCTGAATGCGGCCAACGACTTTACCGACGCCTTGCTGCTGCCAACTTTGGTCTGTCCGAGCTTCACAATGCGGATAGACGAACGAGAAGAGCCGCATGTCAGGCACTTGTATAGGCGGGGACGCAGGTTTCACCCGAGGACTAGAGGCAGGCCTTTGCGACGGTAATTTCAACGAATCATGCTGATTTCGCGGTTTCTTTGGGAGTATGTGCTGTGGGAACTTCGATACAATCCTGCCCCCGGAAGGGGCAGGGTTTGCCGAGTGAACAGGCTGCGCTGGAACCTTAGGCCTCGGCTTTGGCGTCATTGTAGGCGGTAGCGAGGCTGGAGCAACACTATCGGCGACCGTCGACCTCGATACCGATTCGGACTTTGATCCTTTGTAATCCACCGCCAAGTTCTTGTTTCCGGGCGTGGTCTTGGACGGCGCAGCCTTTTTTGAACTCTGAACGAGTTTCAATTGCTTGGCGGCAGCACCGAGAGCATCCTTCCAATCGTTCATCTGGGATCTGCTTCCTCAACCTTGAGAATTCCCCTACCAACAGTTTCTCTTCTGGAGCGAATGACCTTTGTATGTTCGATCTTCGCCATTTGAATTTCAAATCGCTCCTGCAAGCGCTCAACCGTTCTCTCCGCGGTTAGCACGAGTCCGCGACTACGCGCTGCAGTTCCGAGGTTGGCGATTCGCTGCCTTTCAATGGCGATTCGACGGTCTCTGTACGCTTCAATGGACTGCAGCTGGAATCGAACGCGATCCGCGTTTTCTGCGTCCTTTTGCTCCCGCTCACGGTTGAAATCCTCTGCCAGACCCAAGTCACTGTCTTCCAGAGCTCCCGCCGCTTGAAAATGATCCAGACTCCCTGAAGCACCCGGCCAATCAGTACCGAAGACCCTAGCTGCATTCACAATGTCGAGCGACGCCTGCGCATCGAGCATTTCCCTGGAATCTACGTGCACTACCTTAGCGCGAATGGCTTCTTCCGTTCTTAGACCCTCAAAAGTCCACCTTTGAATGGTGAAAGCAAACATGCCTCGCACACCGAAAGATCGCGGAATCTGTGAAGTTGGAATGCAAAGCGCAATTAGTCCGATAGGAGACAGATCTCTATTAGATAATTCTTCACTGATGAATCGAACCAGCGGATGGAACTGGCTCAGTTGCTCGAAGCCGAGGTTGCCTGTGCGAACCTTATTGACAAAGCGGCAACGCCGGGCACCGCCTTCCGCGAGTCTGGTGAGACCGTAAAGTCGCTTCTCCGACAGAAACCGCTCAAACCGGGCAATCGTTTCCGGTGGCAGAGCCAGGTCAATCTCATAAGGATTATCCGTTGTCTGGATCCAACGATATCCGGGCGAGAACCTCTCCAAGTAATCCCGTACATACAAGAGCACATCGTCATCGGAAATCTGGCGAGAGAAATCACGCGCCGCGTGGACTTTCTTTAATATGTAATCACTGTGGGCGATCAATTGACCTGCCTGCTCCTCAAGCGCTCGTTCGTGCTGACTCTTGTGCTCAAGCGCAAGTGCCGTTTGGGTGATCCGCCGTTCCTCTTCTTCTGGAGTTAGCCGCCCGGTTAGGAGATCGGCCGTCAATTGCTGAATCTCTTCGCCCAGCACAGCCTCCAAGCTCCCGAGTGCGCGCTCAAAGAGATGCAGCCGCTCATACAGTCGTTGCACAATTCGAGCATCTATCGTATTGGCGTAGACGAGGTTCAAAATGTCGATCCGTTCAGCAGTTTGGCCCAAGCGATCAATGCGGCCGATGCGCTGCTCAACTTTCATCGGATTCCACGGGAGATCATAATTCACAAGAAACCTGCAGAATTGGAGATCAACGCCTTCACTCGCCACTTCAGAAGACAATAAAATTCGAATTGATGCGGTACGACTAAAATGATCAATGATCTCTGTTTTGTCGCCGGCCATCCCCCCCATCAAAACAATCGATTCGATGCCGCATTCTGAAAGACGTTTAGCTAGATAACGAAGAGTTGGCCTGAAGTATGAAAAGAGGACAACCTTCTCTTGAGGATGATTCCGAAAGAAGTCAACTAATAAATGTGAAAGGAGGTCAAATTTGGAATCTGACTGCCAAAGAGATCCGAGATCGTATTGTCCACGGATCTTGTCAAGCAGAAATCTGCGAAACTCCGACATTTCGCGCCGAGGCGGCTCAATTCCTAAGTCTTCATATAGCGACTCGTCATCGTCTTCGTCATCCTGTGCTGCCCAGGTGGCGCCGGCGGCATACATACAACTTGAGAGTTGGCGCTGAGGGGTAGCTAAGAGGAAGCCATCGGAGACACTTCGGCTCCAGGCATATTCTTTAATCGCATCCGTAACTAGCACGTAGAAATCTTGTTCAACTTTCGTCATCGGTATTTGACGGACCATTGGATGACGGACAACTTTACGTTCGGTTACTTCGACCTTTCTCGTACGCGTGACAGAGCGGCTCAGAGGATTAACACGCTCAATCCGGTCAGCAAGTTGAACGCGCTCTGGTGTGTTCCACGACTGTGCACTCCAAGAAGCCAGGTCGTCTTCCAGCGATTCAAGTTGCTTGGAACCGGCGAGCAAAGGATGCATCCTGGCAGCTTGAATGTGGGCAAGAACAGTCTGAGGAGTCTCCTCTGTCCCCAATGCCGCGAACCGCGCACTGACCAAGGGTTCGTTTGCCTTTAGAATACCTTCAAATTGCTCGCGGAATCTGAAGTTGTCAGGGTCAACGATATTCAGCAATGAGAAGAGATCCTCGCTCCGCAGATTAATGGGCGTAGCTGAGAGCAGCACAATATGTTCGGCAACGTCCCGCAAGAACTGCCCGAGTCTGTGCGTCGCCGTACTAGGGTTTCTCATGTAGTGAGCCTCATCAATGATGACGAGGTCGAGAATCGGACTCATGCCCGCAGCGGCCTGAAGAGCTTTAGCAAGGCGGGCTCTCGCGGAATCATCTTCTGCGTCTTCATCTTGATCTAACGGCGGACGAATGCCCTGAATACTCGCAATCATCGCTTGGCTTGCGGGAAACTGTGGCGGAGGCTGCTCAAGCTCTTTAGCCAGCTCAGCAGCATTTACAATCGAGGCCTCGACGCCAAATCGATTGCGGAGTTCCAAGCGCCATTTATCACAGAGCATTTTGGGACATACGACCAACAGTCTTCTTGCATCTTCGCGAGCCCTCAGTTCCGTCCAGATCAATCCCGCCTCAATCGTCTTGCCAAGCCCGACTTCGTCAGCAATCAACAATCCGCGGGATGGCGATTCCAAGAAAGACAGGACGGGTTTGTATTGATGAGCATAGAAGTCCGTATTCGTGGTGTTCATACTGTAGACGAGGTCCGCGAGACCGCCAGATAGATGAATATGCGTAAGTCGTCTCCGCAGTTCAGTAGCTCGTCCAAATTGTCCAGTGCGAATGGCTTCTTGATCGTCTGGTGGCGGTGCGTCAATATGCTCGAGATCAAAATCGGCGTACCAAGTTGGAGTGTTTCCAATCCTGACCTGGATCATCCAAACTCCCGCCATTTCCCGCGCTCGCCCCGTACATGTGCCCACTCGGGTCGGTTCGCCACGAAGACGCACCTGTTCGCCTTCAGGGAAGAGCGCCGCGGCGGAATCGGAATTGGAGAGATCAGAGTTCATTGCACAAGATCATAACTTCTTTGGCGTCAGTGTTGAGAGTGGCTAGATGTCCAGTTGCCGTTGAATGACCCACGACACAATGCTCTGAAGCCATGAGCTGCCTGAGCGAGTATTTCGCATGTTGCGAGTATTTCGATTATGCGCTAATGTAAAGACATCATGCGCGCAGCTACACGAAAAGCAGTTACACTCCCCGATTCAGAGCAACAGCAAGTGCAGGCAGTAGAGCGACTACTGCACCGTGGAGTACCGGTTTTGGTAAGCCCTGCCGGCGAACGGATCGAGCTTCCCAACACTGTGTTCGAGGTGCTGAGGACGGCGGTTAAGTTCATGTCTGACGGCCAGACTGTCACACTGGTCCCTGACAACAAAGTTGTCACAAGCCAGAGTGCCGCTGACTTTCTGGGAATGTCCCGCCCGTTCTTCATCAAACTGCTTGAAACCGGAGCGATGGCACACCACCGAGTCGGGAACCAGCGCCGTGTTTACCTCCGCGATGTTCTGGAATTCGCAAAGAAACGCGACGAGAAGCGCCTCGCGGCGCTGAACCGACTTTCGCGTGATGCGTTTGAGGCGGGCTTGTATGACCGAAATGTCATGCCGAAAGGCGGCTCGGAAGAGTGAAGGGTACCCGCACCGTCGTTTTGGACGCGTGTGTACTTGTCCCGATGCCGTTGGCGGACACACTGTTGCGACTTGTTGCAGGCCCCTCGTCTCTATCGGCCGAAATGGTCCGATCAGATCATGGCCGAGGTAACCGCCATCGTCAACTCGACTCTCGATCACTAAATCATTCGGGACATTACAATCGATCCGACTGTGGATGACCGCACTTTGCGGGACGATCTGCTTCATTTGAAAAGACTTGGTTTGATCGATTCCCGCGGCCATGGATGAGGAGCCGTGTGGTTCCTAGGTGCAGAGACAAAGCCTGAGGGAGAGCCGGATAAGGCGGAATAAGGCGATCTGATCAGAACACACTGCCTTTCAACTCCATTCTCCCAGCAGAATGTCGAGCGATTCGATGCGATCCCCGTCGCAGATTATCTGTGATGCGAACCTTTCAATAAATCCTTTGCCATGAGAATGATTCAACTATCAGGGAGCTCTTCCGACCCGTGAGGTGAGTGCCATACTATATGAAAGCCTGCAAAGGACATCTCATGGATATCTTTCAGTACCGTGAAGACCTCATCGGGGACTACAGCGCATATGTAAAGGGCTTCCTGGAGGTACGCGACGCTGATGTCGAGCAGTTCATCACCTCTCGCCTGGATGGCGGATTCCTATGGCCAGAACCCTTGGTCCAACTCAACCCTGCCTTCGTTCAGGGGCCGACAATCGATGATCTAGTCGAGCAGAAGCGCCTCCATCCCACATGCAGCGAGATCTTCCGGCGCGGGAAGACCGTTGAGAGCCCTCTAGGTGCCCCGCTCCGGCTTCATCGGCACCAGGAGCAGGCGATTAACTGCGCCCAGCAGTGCGTCAATTATGTGCTCACCACCGGCACCGGTTCAGGAAAGAGCCTAGCCTACCTCATACCTGTCATCGATCACGTCCTGAAGATCGGCAGCGGCCATGGCATCCAGGCAATCGTCGTCTACCCGATGAATGCTCTTGCAAACAGCCAGCTCGGAGAGATGGACAAGTTTCTCGGGCCGGGATTTCCAACAGGCAAGCCCCCGGTTCGATTTGCCCGTTACACGGGCCAGGAGAACGAGGAGGCCCGAGACGCAATCCTCAATAACCCTCCAGATGTCCTCCTGACGAACTATGTCATGCTGGAACTGATCCTCACCCGCCCTCGCGAACGCGAGCATCTGATCAAGGCTGCGGGTGATTTGAAGTTCTTGGTACTGGATGAACTTCACACCTACCGCGGCCGGCAAGGTGCGGATGTCTCCATGTTGGTCAGGCGCCTCCGGGAGACCCTCAAAGCTGAAGACGTCATATGTGTAGGCACCTCTGCCACGATGGGTACCGGTGCCACATTTGCTGACATCAAGCGCGATGTAGCTTCTGTGGCAACTCGCTTGTTTGGAGCCCCTGTCTCCGAGGACCATGTCATCGGCGAGCGGCTTCGCCGTATCACGCCGGACATCCAGGTGGACGATCCAAGTGTTGCCGAGCAACTGAGCGTCCGGGTGAAGGACAACGGCTTCGAGATTCCAAGCTCCTTTGATGCCTTTTGCCAGGATCCGCTGGCGAGTTGGGTGGAGACCACCTTCGGTCTTGAGAGGGAGGAGGACCCAGAATACTTGAAGCGGGCTACCCCAAAAACGCTCAGGGACGCAGGGAAGCAGCTCTCGGAAAAACTTGGACTGGATGAGGATGCCTGCGCTGCTGCCATCCAACGTTGGCTCCTCCATGGCTACAAGTGCGAGCCAGACCCCATTACCGGCAACCGCCCATTCGCCTTCCGTCTCCACCAGTTCATCAGCAAGGGAGACGCCGTCTACGCCACTCTCGGCAAGGGGGCGGACCGGTGGATGACGTTGCAGCCACAGTTGTATCGCCCGGAGCATCGGGAAGAGCGGATTTACCCCCTGGCCTTCTGCCGCGCCTGTGGCCAGGAATTTTACAGCGTCTACCTGCAGGACCAAGTAGGCGGTGTTGAAGTTGTCCCGCGGCCTGCGGGCGAGGACGAGAGCCAAGACGATCACATCCACGCGGGATACTTGATGGTCTTGGAGGAACCATGGCCTACTGATCCAGCCATCGAAATGGAACGGCTGCCCGATGAGTGGAAGGAGATTTTCCATGGCGCACCTCGAATCCGAGCGGATCGTCGGGACAAACGCCCGAATCCCCACACTCTCCTCAAAAGCGGTACCGAAGCTCCAGATGGGCTCCCCGTGGTCTTCCTGTCTACTCCATTCTGCTTCTGCCCAACCTGCCGGGTTACCTACAGCCCCCGCCAGCGAAAGGATTTCGGCAAATTGGCGACGTTGAGTTCCGAGGGCCGCAGCACGGCTACGACGGTTCTCAGCCTCGCTGCTATTCGTCACTTGAAGTCGGTGGAGGGAATTGATGCCAAGGCCCAGAAGCTCCTCAGTTTCACGGACAACCGGCAGGATGCCTCCCTTCAGGCAGGGCACTTCAATGATTTCGCTGAGACCGGATTGCTCCGATCGGCACTCTACCAGGCCGTTCACCAGGCCGGCTCAGTTGGGCTCACCCACGACAAGCTCAGCCATGCTGTATTTGAGGTCTTGAATCTGCCGTTCGGGAACTATGCCGTCGATCACACACTGAAGTTTGCCGCAAAGGACGACACGAAACAGGTGCTGCGCGATCTTCTTGCCTATAGGCTCTACCGGGACCTTCGACGCGGTTGGCGGATCAATCTTCCGAACCTGGAACAGGTGGGTCTTCTGACCCTTGAATACAAGAGCCTCGCAGACCTTTGTGCAGCGGAAGAGGAGTGGGCTGGGAAGCATCGACTGCTGGTGGACGCCTCTCAAGTAGATCGGACGAAATGGTGTCGAACGCTCCTCGATGTGCTTCGCCGGGAACTGGCCATCAAGGTGGACTACCTGCGTTCTGATTATCAGGACCAACTTAAGCAACGCAGCAATCAGCGGCTCAAGGAGCCATGGTCCATCGACGAGGATGAGCAGATGGACCGGGCTACTCTGGCCTACCCTCGGCAGAGCGAAGATGCCGACAACACATATCGGAACAGCCTGACTTTTGTTGGGCCCCGCAGCGCCTTCGGGCAGTTTATTAAGCGGGAGTCCAACCGGCTTTTTCCTGGCGTACCCATATCTGGAAGCGATATAGGTTCAATCATCCGCCAGCTCTTTGACCTGCTAAAAATCGCAGGTTTGCTGGAAATTCGTGAGAATGGTGGGGCTGTCCCCGGCTACCAGATACCTGCCGATGCCATCGTCTGGAAGGTTGGAGATGGTGTCGTAGCCCATGACCCTCTGTTGCAGACCACTGAGTCTCGTGCTGGCCTGACCCCGAATCCCTTCTTCGTATCGTTCTATAAAGAAACGGCGCACCATCTGTTGGGTCTGGAGGCCCGTGAGCATACCGCCCAGGTTCCCGCCAAGCAGCGGGAGGACCGCGAAGAAGCCTTCCGGGAGGGGCGCCTGAAGATTCTCTATTGCAGCCCAACCATGGAGTTGGGTGTGGATATCGCCGACCTCAATGTAGTCAACCTTAGGAATGTCCCCCCGACACCGGCGAACTATGCGCAGCGCAGCGGCCGGGCAGGCAGGAGTGGTCAGCCGGCACTTGTATACACCTACTGCAGCACCGGAAGCTCTCACGACCAGTATTTTTTCAAGCGCCCTGAGCGCATGGTCTCGGGTCGTGTAGCAACGCCCCGCTTGGACTTGGCGAACGAGGACCTGATTCGTTCACACATCCACGCCCTCTGGCTGGCCGAGACCAAAGTGGATTTGAAGCGCTCTCTCCGCGACATTCTCGATCTGGAGGGCGAGAATCCAACTCTCAACTTATTGCCGTCAGTGGCCGCAACGATGGCGAATCCCATCTATCGGGCGACAACGCGGACCAAGGCCCGGGCAATCCTCGATGATTTGAAGGATGAACTTGCAGATGCGGGATGGTTTACGCCTGAGTGGCTCGACCGCATACTGCTCCAAGTAGAGAAGCAGTTTGAGGTCGCCTGTGAGCGTTGGCGAATCATGTATCGGAGTGCCCGGTACCAGCAGGAACTTCAAAACAAAATCATTCTTGATCACACGCGGGCACCCAAAGACCACGAGAAGGCAAAGCGTCTTCGCCGGGAGGCTGAGGCTCAACTCAA
>Ga0181527_1000553_pt1 | contig 42848 bp, 41 predicted proteins | sample PEATcosm2014_Bin_30_FD_119762 | JGI IMG/M metagenome (GOLD analysis project Ga0181527, IMG submission 119762) | Peatland microbial communities from MTU Mesocosm Facility, Houghton, MI, USA - PEATcosm2014_Bin06_60_metaG | ecosystem: Environmental > Terrestrial > Soil > Wetlands > Peat | place...
CGTCGCTCGCGGCCTAAAGCCGCCCAAGGTTTCGCCCGTTATGGATCCCCGCTCAGGCCTTGCCGACCGCGGCGTCGCTGCGGATCGCGCAACTCTCCTGCCAGCGTTGCAACGCCACTTGTTCCGACGGCACGTATCGCTTCAGCCGGTACATCAGATCGTCGAAGTCGACCTGATGGCCATCGAAATCGGGACCGTCCACGCAGGCGAACAGCACGTCCTCGCCGACCTTGACGCGGCAACCGCCGCACATCCCGGTACCGTCGACCATCACCGGGTTAAGGCTGACCACGGTTTTGATGCCGCGCTCGCGTGTCGCCGCAGCGCAGCCCTTCATCATGACCGGCGGACCAATGGCGACCACTTCGTCGATGTCGGCGTGTTTTTCGAGCGCCTGGGCGATACCCGCGGTCACCAATCCCTTGATGCCGGCCGAGCCGTCGTCGGTACAGACGATCAACTCATCGCAGCAGGCGCGGAACTTGTCTTCCCAGAACATCAAGGCCTTGTTACGAAAACCGAGAACGCCGATCACATAGGCGCCGCTCGCTTTGTGCGCGCGCGCCTGCGGATAGATCGGAGCGACACCGAGACCGCCACCGACGCATATGACTTTCTTCGACGTGCCGATGTGGCTCGGGATACCCATCGGGCCGACGACAGCGTGCAGACGGCTGCCGACGCGGCAGTCCTGCTGCATTTCGCGAGTCGTCTTTCCCACCGCCTGGATGACGAGCGTAATCGTGCCGCGACCACGGTCGAAATCGGCGATCGTGAGCGGGATACGCTCTCCCAACTCGTTCGACATGACAATGACGAACTGACCGGCCTTAGCCGCCCGCGCCATCATCGGATGCCGAAACTCAAGGAGAAAGGTGGTGTCGGAGAAATCCTGTCGCGCGACGATTTCGTAACCGGGATTGGATTCAGAAATACCTTCCGACGGGCGCATAACCACCCCTTTTCTGGTCTATTTTCAGCGGTCACGTCATGAAACATCGCGTCCTGTGTGGCATTGATCGAAATCAAATGAGATTGGTCGCGAAGCAGATAGCCTTTAAAAAATACTTGGCCTTGCCGATATATTTCGGTGAGCGAGGCAGTTGGCGGTTCGGAGGGGGGTCGTATGGACTTCGACTTCGATGACTATCTTCGGGACGAAGCGGCGAAGTACCGAAAGCTGGCCGAACAAGCCCTGGATGCGTTGATCAAGCAGGAATTGTTCGAGTTGGCGGCGATTTGCGAAGAGGTCGCCAACAATATCGAGGATCGCCTGACCCCCGGATGAGCGGTGGATGGCGCGTCCTCTTCGAATATCACCCCCGACTAAAGTATACGTTCGCTACGACGCGTGAACGTGCCGTATCAGCTTGAGGATGCGCGCAACGAATCCGTCGACCTCGGGCCACGACGTATATTCGACGCATGTGCTGGGATCGGTCGGGCCCCCGGTGAGCAGCATGATGAACCGGATGATCTGCCGGTCGCGCCATGAATAGCGCCGATAGTCGAGACGTCCCGCAAACGCGGCGGCGACAGCCGGCGTCAGGCGATGGCGCGCGATGACCTTGCGCAAATAGGCGTTCCCAGTGGCTGTGGTTTTGCCGGGCTTGCGGGCGGTCAAATTGACCGACGCCAATGCCAAGGGCGGCGGCGCGTGCAGCGAGGCGTAGTCGGCGAGGAAACGATCGGCCTCCGGCAAGTGCCGACCGTAGCGGACGGCTGCGACCAGCACGACCATCGCGACCGATTCCAGGTCTGACGCGACCGGCACCACCGCTGCAATATCCCGAGGAACGGCGTTAGTGCCGGCCTGCGACAGCCGCTGGGACATATATTCCGCGATACGGCGCGCTTGTCCGTCGCGCGTTGCATAATAGAGTGCAAGGGTTGGGCGATGATCGGCCGACGACATCAAGCGCCCCGCGGCACACAACATCCAAGACGCACAACATCAAAAACAAGGGCCGGCGTCCGTCGCCGGCCCACTTCCGACCGCACCGGCCGGAACTCGCGGTTCAAGAACCAGTGAGCCCGAATGGGCGCGCCGGCCCGTTACTTCGGCATGGCCTTCTTGCCGGCGTCGTTCAGATTGGACTTGCTGGGCGGCGAACCGGCATGGCACGTGGTGCACGGTTTGCCCTTCGCGATCGCCGGAGTTGCGTTCGCACTCGGCGTCTCGAATGTGAGCATCGTGGCCGTCAGCAGGGCCAAGGTCGCTACGGCTACGGAACCACGCACGATCGCGGACTTGATCGCTTTTGAATATTGCATGCTCGATCTCCACATCGCTTCGGTTGATACGCCGAGATCATAACGCAGCGACGGCGCCAATCAATATCGAAACGAAAATAATAAGTGAAGAGATTCAACGAAGTAGGCGATTACCGTTGAAACGGAATCGGGTACGGACCTGGAATTGAACATCTGATACGCGCGACAAGATCGGATGGGGTGACACTCCCCGGCCATCGATGACGCACGGCGAAATCGATCAAAAAACGGAACTCAAGCCGCCGCCCACGGCGAACCACAATCCGGGTGACCGTGAAAACTCGGCGTGCCGGACTGTGCGTTCCAGCCATTTGATGCGCATCAATATCCGGTCGGACGCTGGCTGATAGAATATTTATACAGTTGACGGATTCCGGAGGCGCGAAAGCTTCCGGCGGCAATATGGCATTGTTGCGGGGTCGCGGTCCGTTCCGGCGCAAAAAAGCTGAACAAGAAGTAACAGCACCCATGCAGCCGCAAACCCTGAAATTCAAGCTTGTGGTCTACCTGACGATCGCGCTCACGGTGGCCATGCTGCTGTTCACCGGCGCGGTCGCCTTTTTCCTCTACAATCAGATCCTCAGCAAGGTTTCCGACCACGTCATGCAACTGTCCGAGGTGATCAGCAAAAGCACCCGCTTCGCCATGCTGCAGAACGAGCCGGCCTATGTCGACCGGATCATCCATGACGTGGCCGATGAGGAGAATATCGACCGGGTGAGAATCCTGAGCCAGGACGGGCGGATAACCCACTCGACCTACGCGCCCGAGATCGGCAAGACCGTCGACCGCAACGCCGAAGCCTGCTCACGTTGCCATGAAAGCGAGAAACCGCTCAATCAGGTGCCCCAGAACGAGCGCACCTGGACCTTCCAAGGCGCCGACGGCAAGCCGCTGCTCGGCACCATGGAGGTCATCCGCAACGCGCCGTCCTGCTACAATGCCGCCTGCCATCAGCACAGCAAGGAAACCTCGGTTCTCGGCGTTCTCGATATCAATTATTCGCTCGACCGGATCGACAGCAAACTGCGTACCAGCACCATCGAAATCGCCGGCTTTTCGCTGGGCTTCATCGCGCTCGCCGCCTTGACCATCGGCTACTTTGTCCATCATCTGGTCTTTCTGCCGCTGCGCGACCTCGAAGGCGGAGCGCAACGGCTATCGGCCGGGAACCTGGATCAGCCGATTCCGGTGCGCAGCAACGACGAATTCGGCAAACTCGCCCGTTCCTTCAACAATATGACCGACGCGTTGCGCGATTCCCAGGCGGAGTTGCGCGAATTGGCGCGCACGCTCGAGCAGAAAGTCGAAATGCGAACGCAGGAATTGCGCCGCGCTCAGGCGGAAACCATGCGCGGCGAAAAGCTCGCGTCCGTCGGGCTGTTGGCTTCGGGCGTCGCTCATGAATTGAACAATCCGCTCACCGGAATCCTGACGTTTTCGCACCTGTTGCGCCAGAAGATGGCCGACAACAGTCCCGACGCGGAGGACATGGACCTCGTGATCCGCGAGACCAAGCGTTGCGCGGCGATCATCAAACGGCTTCTCGACTTCGCCCGGGAGAAGCAGCCGGAGAAGAAATTCAACGACATCAATCAGATCATCGCCGACACCGTCCGCATCGTCGAACGGCCGGCGCATCTGCGCGATATCGAGCTGACCATGGATCTCGACCCGTCGCTGCCTTTGATCTGGATCGACGCCGACCAGATCAAGCAGGTGATCATGAACATGATCGTGAACGCCCAACACGCGGTCGAGGAAAAAGGCAGCATCACGGTCAGGACGCGACGTGCCCTCAGAACGCCGGCGTCCGTGCAATCCGCGGCGGCGATACCGATGGTGGAGATATCGATCGTCGACACCGGCTGCGGCATACCGGAAGACAACCTGCGGCGAATATTCGATCCGTTTTTCACGTCCAAGGATGTCGGCAAGGGCACCGGACTGGGGCTTTCCGTCAGTCACGGCATCGTCGAGGCCCATGGCGGCGTCATCGAAGTCCACAGCAAGGTCGACGAGGGATCGACGTTCAGCGTCCTTCTGCCGCTGACGCCGCCGGCAGCGGGGACCGAGAACAAAGTGAGCGGGAGCGTTTGATGAGCGCGCGAATTCTGGTCGTCGACGACGAGGAAATCGTCCTACGGAGCTGTCTGCGCATCCTCGACGGCAGCGCCTACCAGATCGAAGTGGCGCACGACGGCCACGAGGCGTTGCGCAAGGTCGAGGAGAGCTCGTACGACATCATGATCCTCGACATCATGATGCCGAATCTGGGCGGCATGGAAGTCCTGCGCCGCGCCAAAGAATCGCATCCCGATCTCGACGTCATCATGATCACCGGGCTGTCGCAGATCGACACCGCGGTGCAGGCGATGAAGCTTGGCGCCTTCGATTATATCTCGAAGCCGTTCGAGCCGGATGAACTGAAGCTCGTAGTGCAGCGCGCACTGGAACGGCGGCGGCTGTTGCAGGAAAATCTCAATCTCAAGAACGAGGTCTCGTCGAAATACCGCTTCGACAACATCATCGGCTCGAGTCCGCCGATGCAGGCGGTGTATCGGCTGGTCGCGCAATGTGCGCCGACGAATTCCACCGTGCTACTCACCGGCGAAAGCGGCACCGGCAAGGAACTGATCGCGCGGGCCATTCACTACAACAGTGCGCGCGCGGATAAGCCGTTCATTCCGGTCGACTGCAATTCGCTGAGCGAAAACCTGCTCGAGAGCGAGCTGTTCGGCCACGTCAAGGGCGCCTTTACCGGCGCTGTCGCCAACAAGAAGGGCATGTTCGAGGTCGCAGGCAACGGCAGCCTGTTTCTCGACGAAATCGGCAATTTTGCCCTGTCGATCCAGGCCAAGATGCTGCGCGTCCTCCAGGAGCGGGAATTTCGAGCGGTCGGCGACACCCGCACGCAAACCGCCAATTTTCGGCTGATCACCGCCACCAACAAGGACCTCAAGGCCATGGTCGCCGCCGGCACGTTCCGCGACGACCTGTATTACCGGATCAACATCTTCCCGATTCACGTGCCGGCCTTGCGCGACCGCAAGGAGGACATACCGGTGCTGGCCTATCACTTCCTCAAGATATTCAGCGCCGAGCTGGGCAAGAAAGTCACCGATATTTCCGAGGGCGCGATGAGCGCGCTGGTGAGCTACGGCTGGCCGGGCAATGTGCGCGAGCTCGAAAACGTCATGCAGCGCGCCGCCATCCTGACGACCGACAACGTCATCCGCCACGCTCATCTCGTCAATATTATCGATCCGTCACGGCGGGCCGACGATTTTGCCGTGCCGCGGACCGGCGACGAGCTAAAACGGGTGAAGAAGGCCGCGCGCGAGAAGTCGGTGGAGGACATCGAAAAGCAGTTCGTTCTCGAGGCGCTCAAGCGCAACGATTGGAACGTCACAAAGAGCGCCGAAGATACCGGGATGCAACGCCCGAATTTTCAAGCTTTGATGAAGAAATACGCCATCCGCGTGCGCGATACCGAGCACGAGGCGGACGGCGATTGATCCGCCGTGGTCGTTCCGGGCTTGAGCGATCGCAGTTTCGGCCGCAGTCCTTATTCGGCCCCGGGAGCCGCTTCCTCCACGTCCTCATAGCCGGTCACCATCGCCTTGAAGTGCGCAATGCGCGTGTGTCCCAGGCTGCCCAGATAGACGTGGGCTAGGACGTAAAAGATCAGGAAAGCGAAAATCAGGACGTGCACGGTATCGATGACACGCACCCCGCCGAAGAAATCGACCTGGGCCGAGAAGCGTTTCACGTCCCACATCAGAATGCCGGTATAGAATTGCACGGGAAGCAGCAGCATCATGATGATCTGGTAGAGCATGCTCTGCAGTGGATTGAATTTGCGATAGATGCTGATGTGGAATGGATTGGGCTCGCCGCGGAAAATGCCGTAGCCGTAGTAATAGGCCTGCCGCCAGCTGCCGAGGAAATGCTTCCGCGGGCTCATCTCGGGCAGATAGACCTTGATGCGGTCGGAGGACAGATAATAAACGAGCCACAGGAAGAAATTGGCGATCAGAATGAAGCCGACCGTGTTGTGCACGACGACCGCGGTGCGAAACGACACCACATTGATGAGCCCGACATAGCGAATCTGCATCCCGGTGAGGATCATCGTGACGACGCCAAAGGCATTGGTCCAGTGCCAGAGGCGAACCGGCAGCGGATGAATATAGAGTCTCTGCATGGCGCCGTTCCTTTCAGCGTTCCTGTGGCGTCAGACCGACTTTGGACCTTTGTCCTCGCTCGGCCGATGACCGCCGATCGCGGGGTGGTACAGGCCGAGATACCTGAACATCCAGCCCAGCACCAAATGGCCGATGGCAAAACCGGCGCCGCCGAGGATCGCCAGGATCACCAGTATATCCAGGATTTTGATGCGTGTGCCGCCGATCGCGTAGAAGCCGCCTACCGATTGCAGCGAGATCGGCGTGTTGAGAACGTCGGCATTGGCGCCATAGCCCACGCGCTGGCCCTGCGGCGCGATCACCGAGATGGTCACGCTTTGGAACGGCTGCGAGCCGGAACTATGACAGGTGCGACAGTCGCTGATCGCCTGGCTCTTGTCGGTGAGCATATGTGCCTGCGCGCCGGTGGCGGCTTCGAGGCGACCGCGTAGCACCGTCTTGCCGGCAATGCCGCTACGGTCGAGCGTCTCCAGCAGCGTCGCCAAGGCTTGCGCATCGATGCCCTTGCTGCCGGATTGGGAGCTCGCTTCGAACAGCGGCACGCCGACTTGGGGATCGTCGCTGCCGAGCGGCTGCGCGTCCTTGCTGTCGATCAGCATCAGGTCGACCTTGCGTTGCGCCTTGGGCGAATGGCAGGCCGGACAGGACACCACCTCGAAGTGCAAGGCGGTGTTGGGGAGCCATTTCTCGTGCGCTTCCTGCAAGCCGGCGTGACAGTTGAAACAGGCCGCCTCGGGTCCTAGACCCTCCGCGGTCGGCTTCACGGCATGCGCGCTGTGGCAGCCGGAACAAATCGGCGCGTAGCTATCGGCGGATTTGAGCCGTGCCTGCGCATGCATGCTGCCGCGGTAGGCGGTGTAGATGTCGGCATGACATTTCTGGCAGGGGACTTGTTCGACGGATTCGGCTGCGCCCTTGATCACGCCGTGCGGGTTGTGACAGTCGGTGCAGATCGGAGCCGCCGGATTGCTCGATCGCACCAGGGCGGCATGGATGCTGCTCTCCCATTGATCGAACTTGTCGGTATGACAGCCGCGGCAGACCTGCGTCATGGTAATGGAGAAGCTGCGCGGGCTCGGGATGTCCTTTTTATCCGGCGGATGGGAACCGAGATCGACGTCGTAATGGCAACCGACGCAGCCGATCTCGCTATGCACGGATTTGGCAAACGTATCGCCTGGCACATGCAGCTGCAGGATACTACCGTCCTCCAGCTTCTTCTCCATGCCGGCGCTGCCATGACATCCGAGGCATTGCTCGGAAGTCGGTGGCGCCTTGTCTTCGGCGGCGGCCGGCAGGGCTGCGGCAGCGAAAAGAAATAGCGCTCCGGCAACGATCGCGAAGCCGCCGTAAACGCGCGCTCGCGGAATTTGGAACAGGGCGCTGCAGCCATTCATAGTTGCCCCCAATCGCCTCTTCGATTTCGATCCTATCCCGAAGATTTTTGCTCCGGGATGCCGATGACATCGGTGGAAACACCTGCGACAGATCGGTCGGCGTTTCATTGATCTAGCGCATGATTTTGCCGGGAACTTCCGACGCCGGTGGTACATCGATGCCGGTATGAAAAAGGGCCGGGGAAACCGTCCCCGGCCCGGCCATCGCCCATGTATTTTGGGCTAGGCCCAGTCGGCCGCATTAAGCTTTGGCTGTCGCCGCTTTGCCCGCCATCCACACCAACAGCGCCAGACCGATGAAGGGGAACAGTGCGATGTAAGCCAATCCGACGAACGGTGCCGCAATCGCCATGCCGACATGCCGGAGCACCGTGGCGGCGGCGTTCACCCGCGCATTGGTGAGAGCAAGGCGACCCGCCACCAGCGCGAGAACGCCGAAGCCGTAGAAGGGAAGAGCGATCATGTACGCCAGGCCGATGAACGGTGCGACAAAGAACAGAGCGATGTTCGTGAGCCTGCTTCCTGCGGGAGTTTCTTCTTCCACAGGCGCCGCTTCGGGTGCCGCTTCCACTTTCGCGACCGGTTCGGCTGCGGCTGCCGCGAGCACATCGCGGGCGCTGCCTTCGATCATTTCGGGTGACAGCGGTTTATGGAGGAAGCTGGAGACGCCTGCCGCCTTGGCCCGCGCTTCGGCCGCATCGCTGCCGTAACCGGTGATGATCACGACCGGGGTCCACGGCCGGCGCGCTTTGACATTCTCCGCCACCTCGAGCCCGCTGATGCCCGGCATACGGATGTCGCTGTAAACCAGGTCGTATTTTTCTTCGTTCAGCTTGGTCAGCGCCTCCTCGCCGCTTTCGGCGGTAATAACGGCGTAGCCTTTGCTGGAAAGGACACGGTCGAAGCTCTTGCGGACGGCCGGATCGTCGTCGACAACGAGAACTTTGCGTAATGCGGTCATGGCTAGCTCCTGTTTCTTTTGCCTTCGAGAGGCTTATTACTTGGGTCTCTACCCGCATCCTCTATTGGCAAGAGCCGTGCCAAGCTCCGCGCCAGGGCTTAAACACATTGAGATTCAATAACTTACCTCTAAACTCGGCAGCTACGAGCGGGTCGGGAGACCGCATCAAAGTATAATTTTCTTAGACGAGAAAATCCGCGATCTCAGAAAAATAACGTCCATTCAATAGGTTAACTCGCGAGGCGGGTGCATGTTTTTCCTATACAAAGTAGCCGAATGCTGCGGAACATCGATTCGCAGTCATGCGGATGCAAAAACACGGCGCCAAGCTGCCCGCCGCGACAAGGCGCGACGTGGATTGGACCGCTGCATCATTGATTCAGGTCAAACGAAATCGCGGGTATGTCCGCCATCATGACGGTCCGCGGGTGCCGGGCTTACCCATCGCAGAACAAGGAATCGTTCAAATGGCTTCGCTCAAAAACAGTAAGACGGAAGAAAACCTGAAAGATGCCTTCTCGGGCGAGTCACAGGCGAACCGGCGTTACCTGTATTTCGCGCAAAAGGCGGACATCGAGGGCTACAACGACGTTGCCGCCGTGTTCCGCTCGACCGCCGAGGGTGAAACCGGCCATGCGCACGGCCACCTCGAATATCTGGAGGCGGTCGGCGACCCGGCAACTGGCCTGCCGATCGGCAAGACTTCGCAAAATCTCGCCGCCGCCGTCGCCGGTGAAACCCATGAATATACCGATATGTATCCCGGCATGGCGCGCACCGCGCGCGAGGAAGGTTTCGACGAGATCGCCGACTGGTTCGAGACGCTGGCCAAGGCCGAACGTTCGCATGCCGGTCGCTTCCAGCGCGCGCTCAGCGAACTGAAATAAGCACAGCCCCGCGCCTCGGTTCGCGCGAGCGCGCGCGAACTCGAAATCAATCCGGGGGCAGACGATGAGAGAAGGCAGCCTGGATGCGCCGGTCCGGTTTCCGCTCGACTGGCAAAATCCCGATTTCTACGACGAAGCAAAGCTCGACGCCGAGTTGCGCCGTGCTTTCGACATCTGTCACGTCTGCCGCCGCTGCTTCAATCTCTGCGATTCTTTTCCGCGGCTGTTCGATCTGATCGACGAATCGAAATCGGGCGAACTCGACGCCGTCGACAGCGCGGGCTTCGCCGCGGTCGTCGAGGCCTGCACATTCTGCGACATGTGCTTCTTGACGAAGTGTCCTTATGTTCCGCCGCACGAATTCGCGCTCGACATCCCGCATTTGATGCTGCGTTACCGCGCAGTCCAAGCTAAACGCGGGGAGACAAGTTTCGCCGATCGCCAGCTCGCCAAGACCGATCGCAACGGCAAACTGGCCGGACTCGTGGCGCCGCTTGCGAATTGGGCGACCGACGCCACCCATAAGCTCGCCCGCCAGGCCCTCGAAACGGCGTCGGATCTGCATCGCGAAGCCGAGTTGCCGCGCTATTGCGGCAAGACTTTCGTGGCGCAGGCGCGCGCCAACCCTCCGGTCGTCGATCGGACTGCGCCCGCCTTCGGGCGAAAGGCCGTGATCTACGCGACCTGTTTCGTCAACTACAACGACGCCGCGGTCGGCCGCGCCGCGCATGCGGTGCTCGCCCGCAACGGCGTCGAGACCGAGGTCGTCCACCCGCATTGCTGCGGCATGCCGATGCTGGAGCAAGGCAATATCGGCGCGGTGGCCGATGCCGCCGTCGTCGTCGCCGGCGCGCTGCGGCCTTGGATCGACAAGGGATACGACATCGTCGCTTTGGTGCCGTCGTGCGCCCTGATGCTGAAATTCGAATGGCCGCTGATCCTGCCGAACGACCCCGCGGTCAAGCATCTCGCGGCGGCGACCTACGACATCAGCGAATACATCGTCGCCATCGCCCGCAAGGAAGGGCTCGCTCCCGGCTTGCATGCGCTCGACGGCGGAGTGTCTCTGCACATGGCCTGCCATGCGCGAGCGCAGAACATGGGGCAGAAGGCGGCCGAGATGTTGCGGCTCCTCCCGGACGCCGACGTACAAGTGATCGAACGCTGCTCGGGGCACGGCGGCTCCTGGGGCTTCAAAAAGCAGAATTTCGAAACGGCGCTGAAAATCGGGCGACCGGTCGCGCGACAGGCAAGCGAGGGCGGAAAGTCCTTCGTGACGTCGGAATGTCCGCTTGCCGGCGCGCATATCAGCCAGGGGATCGATCGGCTCGGCGGCGAACGCGCCAAGCCTAAGCTCGTCGCGCATCCCATTCAGCTTCTGGCACGCGCCTACGGAATCAACGCGTAACCCGAAAGCCTTAACCGCCATGGTCAAGAAACACGAACTCACGGCCGCCGATATTTTGCCGATGGCCGAATACGCCAAGATTCGCGTCGCGACGCGCCGGGCCATGACCGCGCGGAAGCGCAATCGACGCGTCGCCGTCGGTCCCCATGTCATGTTTTATTTCGAGAACTACGAGACCATGCGACATCAGGTCCACGAAATGGTCTTCATCGAAAAGGGCGGCCCGGAGCAGGTGCCGGGCGAACTCGTCGCCTACAATCCGCTGATCCCGAAAGGCGCGGAACTGGTCGCGACCTTCATGATCGAGATCGACGACCCCGAGCGCCGCAAGCGTATCCTTGGCCAACTCGGCGGCGTCGAGAACAGCGCGTTCATCGCTGTCGACGGCCAACGGATCGAGGCGGTTCCCGAACAGGATCAGGACCGCACCACCGCGGAGGGCAAGGCCTCTTCGGTGCAATTCGTCCATTTTCCTTTCACGGCGGCGCAGATCGCCCAATTCCGCAAGCCTGGCGCTCAAATCGTGCTCGGCCTTTCCCATCCGGCGTACAGCCACATGGCGGTGCTGCCGCCGGAAACGCGCGACGAATTGGCAGCCGACTTCGACTGAGACCGCGGACCCCATTCGTTCGATTGTACGGGATGCGGAAAAGCCCGCCAGCCCAGAGCGGGATGACTTTTCTTCGAATCGTCATCCCGCTCTGGGCTGGCGGGCCAATCGTTGTTACCCGGCTTGTCTGCGCCGGTTATGGCGTCGGCATCGGCGGTGCGCCTTCGGTCTTCTCGCGCACGGTGCGCAATTCGTACCACAGCGCATTGAGGATGCCCGTGGTGGCGGCGAGGCCTAAGCCGAGAATCCAGGAAAAGTACCACATCGTATTCTCTCCGCTGTCTCAGTAAGCCGTCGCGCCGGCGCCTTCGATCGTCTTCTCGCTGACCTTGCCCCACAGCACCCGATAGACCCAAGCCGTGTAGGCAAGAACGATCGGCAGGAAGATGACGGTCGCGATCAACATGTTGCGCAGCGTCGCCCGGCTGGACGAGGCGTCGAACACCGCGAGCGATTGGCTCGGATTGCTGCTCGACGGCAGAATGATCGGGAACATGGCCAAGCCGACGGTGGCGATGATGCAGGCGACGCCGAGCTTCGACATCAGGAAGGTCAATCCGGACTTGCGCGCAAGGAAGCCGAGCGCTGCCAGAAGCGGTGCGGCAATGCCGAGCGCCGGCACCGCGAACAGCCACGGCGTGTGCCGGAAGTTATGCAGCCACGCCTGCCCGTTGACGACTACCGTCTTGCCGAGCGGATTGGACGGGCCGTCCCAAACGATCGGGCTGGTCACTTCGTAGCCGCCCAGCAGGCCGAGCCAGATCAGCCCGCCGCCGCCGGCAAAGAGGACCGCCGCGATCACCGCGGCTTTCCAGCCGATCGCCGCAGCGCGATCCGCGACCGCGCCGTCGGCCTTGAAGGCGAGCCACGCCGCCCCGTGCATCAGGAGCATGGAGAGCGATACCAACCCGCAATACAGCGCGAGCGGATTGAGCAATCCGAACAGAGTGCCCTCGTAGATCGGCCGCAGATCGTCGGTGAAGTGGAACGGAACGCCCTGCAGCGTATTGCCGACCGCCACGCCGAAGATCAGCGCCGGCACCGCACCGCCGACAAACAGCGCCCAGTCCCAGTTGCGGCGCCACGTCGCGCTCTCGCGCTTCGAGCGGTATTTGAATCCGACCGGCCGAAGAATAAGCGCGAACAGAACGAGGAACATCGCAAGGTAGAAGCCGGAGAAGCTGACGGCATAGAGCGCCGGCCAAGCGGCGAAGATCGCGCCGCCGCCGAGGATGAACCACACCTGATTGCCCTCCCAGACCGGGCCGACGGTGTTGATCGCAACGCGCCGTTCGATGTCCTTCTTGGCGACGAAGGGCAGCAAGGCGCCGACCCCCATGTCGAAGCCGTCGGTGGCGGCGAAGCCGATGAGCAGCACGCCGAGCAACACCCACCAGATCAGGCGCAGCGTGGCGTAGGCGAAAAGTGTCTCGATCATGACTTTATGTCCTTACCAATGCGCTCAGTGGATCATTCCGCGGGGGCCAATGTTTCGGCAGCCCCGAAAACGTTGGCGTCGGAGAGGAATGCGTCCGGCCCTTTCTTGATCGCCTGCACCATCAGCCTCACCTCGATGACGGCGAGGACCGCGTAAACCAAGGTGAAGCCGACGATCGTGATCGCGAGGTCGTAAACACCGAGCTCCGATGTCGCCAAGTAGGTCGGCAACACGCCGTCGATGATCCAGGGCTGGCGGCCGAACTCGGCGACGAACCAGCCCAGCTCCGCGGCGAGCCACGGCAACGGCATGGCCCACAACGCCATCCGGAACAGCCAGCGCGGCGCTTCCGCTTCGCGCATCGTGTACCACAGCGAGATCACGAACACGGCCAGGAGAATGAAGCTGAACAGCACCATGAAGCGGAAGGTGAAGAACAGCGACGGCACGCTCGGCACGGTCGACCAGGCCGCGTCGTGAATCTGCTGCGGCGTCGCCTGCAGCGGATCGGCGACATATTGCTTCAGCAGCATCGCGTAACCGAGATCGCCGCTGGTCTTCAGGAATTCGACGCGCGCGGCGGTATCGGCCCGATTGGCCTTCAGCTTCTGCAGCGCCGCGTAGGCGGTCAAACCGTTCTGGATGTGGGCTTGCGAGCTCTGAACCAGATCGAATATTCCGGGGATCTGTTCGTCGATCGAGCGCGTCCCGATCAGTCCCATCACCCAGGGAATGGTGAAGGCGTGGCTCGTCTGGTGCGTCTCCATGTTCGGCAGGCCAAACAAGGTGAACGACGACGGCGCCGGTTCCGTCTGCCACATCGCCTCCATCGCGGCGAGCTTCATTTTCTGGTTGTCGGTGATGGTATAGCCGCTTTCGTCACCCAGCACGATGACCGAGAGCGAGGCGGCCACGCCGAACGCTGAGGCGATGACGAACGAGCGCTTGGCGATCTCGATGTGCCGGCCGCGCAGGATATAGAACGCCGACACACCGAGCACGAAAGCGGCGCCGCAGACATAGCCGGCCGAGACCGTATGGACGAATTTGGCCTGCGCGGTCACGTTCAACAGTACCGCGACGAAGTCCGACACTTCCATGCGCATGGTGTCGGGATTGAAAACGGCGCCGACCGGATGCTGCATCCAGCCGTTGGCGATGAGAATCCAGAGCGCCGACAGGTTGGTGCCGAGCGCCATCAGCCAGGTCACCGCGAGATGCGCCCGCGGCGACATCTTGCCCCAGCCGAAGAAGAAAATGCCTACAAAGGTCGCTTCCAGGAAGAACGCCATCAAACCTTCGATGGCAAGCGGCGCGCCGAACACATCGCCGACATAATGCGAATAGTACGCCCAATTCATGCCGAACTCGAATTCCATGGTGATGCCGGTGGCGACGCCGAGAACGAAATTGATGCCGAACAACAGGCCCCAGAATTTAGTCATGTCGCGGAAGATGGTCCGGCCGGTCATCACGAAGACCGTCTCCATCATGGCCAACAGAATCGACAATCCAAGCGTCAGCGGCACGAACAGAAAATGATACATCGCCGTCAGCGCGAACTGCAGCCGTGATAGCTCGACGAGGAGGGGATCGGTCATGGCAACCTCTCAATCTTAAAACGAAGTATTATATCTCGCGGTGCAGCGCGATCGTTGACACAAGTCAAATGCCGGCCCGGGCGATCGGTGCATTGAGGTGCGCATGCTCATGTCGAACGACAGCCAAGCGGTACCGCTCAGCGACTGCCGCCACGACGAGGCAGCGTCAATGCCCACGGCAGTACCGTCCGAAGCCGGCGGCGCGCTCGGTCTCGCCGCTACACTTGGCAGTTACGGTCTGCGTGTGACGTTGTTATGGCAGACCGCGCGGGCGTTGCTTCGTCTCGGCCTCGCCGCAGCGCTCGCGATCTTTGCCGGGCGCTTGATCGAAGCGGGAACTTTTTCGGAAACCGCTTTGATCGTCGCGTTGATCAATCTTGCGTTATCGAGTTGCGCCGGCTTCTTCGCCGACGCACGCGCCGCGCGCGCCGAGGCCGAGGTCGTCATCGGCTTGCGGACCGCGCTGCAAGGCGCGCTTGCCCAGATGTCGCCCGCGCGCGTGCGTTCCCGGCCGGCTGGCCGGCTGATCGCCGGATTGCAGCGGCATCCCGAGCGGCTGGCGAGCCTCGCCGTCAGTCACGCGGCGGCGAAATCCATGCTCGTGATTGGTCCGCTGCTCGCCGCCGCCGGCGTCTGCGTCGTGTCTTGGCAAGCAGCGCTGACGCTCCTGTTCGCCATTCCGATCATGATCATTTTCTTCGTCCTGCTTGGCGGCGCGGTGCGCAGCCGTGCCGAGGCGCAGGAGCGGGCTTTCGGGCGACTTGCCGCCCAGTTCGCCGATCGGATACGGACCTTGCCGACCATCCTCGCCAATCAGGCTCTGGTGCGCGAGCACCAAAAGATCGAGCGGCGGATGTCGGCCTATGCCGCAAGCACGATGAGCGTCCTCACCGTTGCCTTCCTCAATGCCGGCGTCATCGACCTGTTCTCCGCGCTGGCGATTGCAGTCCTCGCGGTCTTTCTCGGGCTCGGCCATCTCGGCCTCATTCACGTGCCCGGCTTTTCCGGTCTCGAACTGTGGCAAAGCCTGCTCATTCTGATGATCGCCGCCGATTTCTTTACTCCGTTCAGGCGCTATGCCGAGCAGTATCACGTCAAGGCCGAGGGCGAAGCTGCGGCCAAAGAGCTTGACTGGTATTTTCAGGAACCCCGCGCCGCGGCGGAGCCGCGCGATGGCAAAGAGGCGAGGCCGCTGTTGTCCGACGGTGTCGACAAGTTCGACGTCGCGGCCCTGCCGGCATCCGGTCTGATCGCTATTTCGGGCCCGAGCGGCGCGGGCAAATCGACGCTGCTGCGCATGCTGGCCGGGATCGAGACGCCGTCGCCGGGCGTGACGGCGGTGCCACAGCTGGCGACGACCGGCTGCGTGTGGATGGCAACCGACATTTATGTGCCGGCCGGCACGCTGGCCGACGCCGTCCCCTGGAACTGCACCGGCGTCACGCCCACCGCGCTGCAGCAGGCGGTGGACAGCGTCGGACTGAACGATGAGGAACTGTTGCCTGGGGGGCTCGACGCCCGCATTGCCGAAGGCGGCGCCAACCTTTCCGGCGGCCAGCGCATGCGGATCGGCATCGCCCGCATTCTGGTTTCATCCGGCGTGGTGTTTGCAGACGAGCCGACTGCCAAGCTCGATCCGACCACCGCGACGCTCGTCCGTCGGGTTCTCACCGAAGTCGCCACCCGGCGTCTCGTCATCGTTGCGACCCACGACGACCGGCTGATCGAAGTCGCCGATCGCCATCACGTTCTCACCCCGCCGACGCAAACCGATACGGCAATCGCAGCATGAACGCATTGCCGACTATCGATCCGATCGAATGCGCTCCGCCCGGCGGGACGACGGCGTCGCGCACCAAAGCGCCGTGGTTGCTCGCGATCGTATTCGCGCTCGCGGCGGCATGCTCCGGCATCCTGCTGACCGGCGTGTCGATGTGGTTCCTCGGCGCCGTGGCGCTTGCCGGCTTGGGACCCGCCGCGCTCACTTTCAACTTCCACACCCCGGCGGCCTTCGTCCGTCTGTTCGCGCTGGGCAGGACCGCATGCAAATACGGCGAGCGCATCGTCGGCCATCGCGCCGCCTTGCTCGATCAGGTCAAGCGCAGAGCGGGCCTGTTCGCGGCGATGGCCTACGCTCCGACCACACGCGCGGCCGGCTGGCAGCTCGGCAATCAGGATCGCCTGGCTGATTATCTGGACGACGTTGAAGACGTCGATTATGCGCGCTTGCGCGTCGGCATGCCGGCACTCGTTCTCCTTGCCGGCATGGTCGCGCTGGTCGCGGCGACGGCGTGGTTCGCTGCATGGGCGCTCGTTCCGATCGCGGCGATCGGACTTCTCGCGATGGCGGTGCTGCACCGGGCATTCCCGCGTGTCACGCATCGCTGTGGCGCGGTGCGAAAGTCGCAACGCAGCGCCGGCCGCCTTCTCGGCGCGAGCCTGGCGTCCGTCGTGCCGCTGCAGGCCGAGCGGTCGTTCGTCACGGTCTTGGCAACCGCCTTTGCGCATTTTCGCAATGCGTCGGCGGAGCAATTCGTCCAGCAACGAAGTTTTGCCGTGCTGGACACGATAGTCGGTCTGGTCGGTCCGCTCGCGACGCTCGGCGTTTTCGTTGCGGCCTGGCAATCAGGAAGCCGCGGCGACGCGCTCCTCATTCCCGCTTTTCTGGCTTTCAGTTGGCTCGCATTCGGCGAAACGGCAACGGCCGTCTCGCGGATTGTGCTCGCCCGGGTCCGCGAACAAGCGGCCCGCCGCGGTCTCGACGAGTGGAGCGCGGGAGCGAATGCCGCCGGGTCATCGTCGTTTACCGCGCCCGCCTTGCGGCGCCTGGTGCTGATGAACGTGCCGCGGCAGGCCCCCGACGGTCGCAGCCTCGGTGCGGCGCTCAATCTGACATTCAACGCCGGTCATCCCACCGCGCTGGTCGGCGCGAGCGGCGCCGGCAAGACGACGCTGCTCAAGCAGATCGCGGGCTGGATCAGCGGCGGCGGCGGCGGCGGCGGCGGCGGCGGCCGCTTCATCGGCGATGGCATTGTCCTTCTGGCCGGGCGGCGTCGCGCGATGGCGCATATGTGTCTGCACGATGCGGCCATTCTCGCCGACACAATCCGCGAGAATCTGTTCGCGCCCGGCGCAGCCGATGCGGCGTGCTGGGCCGCGCTCGAGGCCGTCGAACTCGACGGCCGCATCGCGGCGGCGGGCGGACTCGATGCCTGGATCACACAGGACATGCTGTCGCTCGGCGAAGCGCAGCGCCTCAACCTCGCGCGCACCCTTCTCAACCCGGCACCGCTCGTGCTCCTCGACGAGCCGGTCGAGCATCTGGATTCCGAGCAGGGCCGGCGAATCCTCGAGCGCGTCTTGTCCGCGCTCCGCGACCGGGTTGTGATTTATTCGAGCCATGCCGCCGAAGACGCAAACGACGGCGTTCGCGTGGCATTGTAATTCTGGCAGCGAAGGGTCACGCCGAGGCAGTCGATCTCGTTCGCTCGGCCGGTCCCTTCACCGGATCGGTATGAAATTCGAGCGCGCCGTCGGCGCCCTGCTGCAGGCGCGTCACCACGCGCCAATTCTTTTCGTCGGCGTCCGGGTAATCGAGCCGGAAATGGGCGCCGCGGCTCTCCTTGCGCGCCAGCGCCGCAGTGGCGAGGATGCGACCAAGGAGTGCGAGATTGCGTACCTCAAGCGCGCTCTCCAGTTCCGCGCCCCGCACCTTGTCCGAACTCCGCGCCCTGTCGTCGAGCCGCATCGCCGGAATATCCTCGCGCTCGATGCGCTCGTATTCGGCGAGCGCCTCGTGCAGCGATCGTTCGGAGCGGATCGGGCCGAGCTTGTTGTGCGCCAGCATCAGGCAAGCGGTGCGCGTGTCCGCTTGCGACGGACCGCTTCTGCGGCTCAGCAAGCCGGCAATCCATTCGCGCTCTGTGTCCGGGATCGCATCCGCCTGCGCATCGAGATCGACGCGTTGCTCTTTGACGAGCGCCGCCGCCTTCTTGCCGGCGCGCCTGCCGAACACCAGCGAGGCCGATAACGCCGATCCGCCGATCCGGTTGCCACCGTGGATGCCGCCTGCGGTTTCGCCGGCGGCGAACAGTCCGTCGACCGCGGTCCGGCCGTCGCTGTCGACCTTCAGCCCGCCGAGCCAGGTATGGCTTCCCGGCGCCACTTCGAGCGGCGTCTTGGTGATGTCGATCCCGCGGTGCAGGCAGGTCTTGTAGACATGCGGAATCTGCTTCTGGATGACCGCCATGGGCACCTTGGTCGCATCCATGAAAATGCCGCCGGTCGGAGTTGCGCGCCCGGCGTGGATTTCCTTGGCCATGGCGAGGATGACTTCGGAGCGGGTCGATTCCTCGGCGGTGTCGGGGAAATAGCGCTTGAGAAACTCCTCGCCGTCCTGATTTCGAAATACCGCGCCGGCATTGATGAAGCCGGTGGGATGCGGCGCGAAGCCGAACAGTTCCTTCGGCGAGCAGCACATCGCCTGAAAATCGATCATCTCGATGCCGACCAGCGGCACGCCGGCACGGAAGCCGAGCACGTAACCGTCGCCGGTCACCTGCGGCGGGTTGTCGTTGACGTAGAACAGCCCGCTGCCGCCGCCGGTGCACAGGATTACCTGCTGCGCGCGGTAGACGACGAGCGCGCCGTTCTGATAGTCGACGCCCCAGGCGCCGACGACGCGGCCGTCGCGCTTGATCAGATCGACGATGGCTGTGATCGAATGCTTTTCGATACGCGTGTCGGCGCGCAGTTTCTTCGACAGCACCTTGGTGATCATATTGCCGGTGGTGTCGTAATGATGGCAGGCCCGCGGCCGCGAATGGCTGGGGAACATTTTCAGATCGAGCCGACCGTCGTCGCAGCGGACGAATTCCGCGCCCCAGGATTCCAGATCGTGGACGACATCGACGATGTCGTAGACCCAGACCCGCGCGAGGTCCGGATCGATCAGTTCGCCGCCGTATTTGAGAATGTCGTTGAGATGAAGCTCGGGACTGTCGTCCACGCCCATGGCGGCGGCGAAACCGCCGCGCGCCACCGTGGTGGTGCCGCTGGTGGCGCGGCCTTTGGTCGCCTGGATCACGGCGACGCCGGCGTCTGCGCATTCGAACGCGGCCATCGTGCCTGCGGCCCCGCCGCCGACGATCAGTACGTCGGTTTCGTGGCGCACGACGGGAATGTCGAGGCGGTCGGAGGTGCTCGGCTTGATCATCGGGTTCGCTTGGTTCGGATTAAATTATCGTCTGGCGATTTCGACAAAGGCATCGACGCAGGCGTCGGCGAAGGCCGGATCGTTGACGTGCAGTTCGTGTTCGGCGACGCACGAGACCTTCAGGTTCCGCTTCAGCGCGTTCGCGAAGGTCCGATAGTCTTCGGGCTGCTTCCATGGTCCGCGGTCGTTGCCTTGAAGATCGTGGGCGCGGCGCTTGGTGTGTTCGCTGAAGCCCTCGAGCGGAATGAGCACGCGCACCGGTCCGGTCGCGGCGCCGAGCCTAGTGGCGAATTCGCAAGCGAGCTTCTCGAATTCCGCCGTGCTCGTGCGCATCAGCAAGTTTTGCGCATTGTACTGGAAGAAGTCGCGCGCCCGATAGCGCTCCGGAACCTGGCCGACCCAGAGATTGGCGTGGTCGATCGCGCCGGGCACCACCACCTGCGGCAAGCCGGCTGCGCCGGCGCCGGTCAGCCGTCGGTCGCCGGCGGAATAGACGCCGTTCACGACCAAGTCGGTGAGTTCGTGGGTCGTTACGTCGATGACGCCCGCAAGCTCGCCGGCCGCCGCCAGGCGTTCGAGCGATTTGCCACCGACGCCGGAGGCGTGAAACAAAATCACCTCATAGCCCAAGGCTTCAAGCCGCTCGCTGACGCGATCGACGCAAGCCGCCGTGCCGCCGAACGACGACACCGCGACCAGCGGAGCCCCCTCGATTTTGTCGCACCGCTTCCTCGCCCAGTTCGTCGCCGCCGCCGCCATTGCCAGCGCTGCGTTCTCCATGACGGCTTTGGTGATGCGGTTGAGCGCGACATCGCCGATCGACGGATACATGGCGATATCGCTTTCGGCGACGTACCACTGCACCGCCGCGGTGCCGGCGACCGTACTCACCATGATTTTCGGCACCAGATACGGCAAGGCGCGCATGATGGCGCATGCCATGGCGGTGCCGTTGGCGCCGCCGATCCCGATGACGCCTGAGATTTGACCTTTGGCGAATTTATCGAGCAGGATTTTGCTGCCGCCCGCGGCCATCGCCGCAGCGGCATCCTGGCGCGACCGCGCGCTCAGCGCCTGCCACGATTCGCCGGCCGCCGCGGCAACGCTTGCACCCGGAACGCCGACGGCTTGGTCGTCGTGCGATTGCAATGACAGATCGACGAGCCAAGGCTTGGCACCCGCGCGCGCCAGCACATCGGCGACGAAACGAGCTTCCTTGCCCTTGGTATTCAAGGTCGCCAATACGGCGACGGTCGGACCAGCAACGTTCAAAACAACCTCACCGAATGTTCGCCGCGCCGCCGTTCAATTCGGCCGGGACGCAGGCGGAGCCGGATTATCGCTTATTGGATCTGAATGCCCGCGCGTTTGACGACGTCCGCCCATTTGGCGATCTGGGTTTTGAGGAACGGCTTGATGTCGGCGAGCGGCATGTGCATCGGCTCACCGGCGTCCGCGGCGATCCGCTGACTCACCGCCGGATTGGCAAGCGCTTTTTCCACTTCCGCGTGGAGTTTTTCGATGATCGGCTGCGGAGTATTTTTCGGCGCCCAGAGCCCGAACCATACGTAATTCTCATAATTCGGCACGCCGGATTCGGCGACCGTGGGCACATCGGGCAACAGCGGCGAGCGCTTCGTGCCGGTGACCGCAAGCGCTCGCACATTGCCGCCTTTGATCTGGCCCAACGCGCTCGCCAGATTGTCGAAGAACACCGGCACCTGCCCCGACATGACGTCGGCATAGGCCGGTTGAGCGCCGCGGTAAGGCACGTGCGCGAGATTGGTGCCGGTCATCAGTTTGAACAGTTCCATCGACAAATGCTGCCCGGTGCCGTTGCCGGCCGACGCATAATCGATCTCGCCCGGCTTCGCTTTCGCCAGCGCGATAAGCTCCCTGGTCGAATGCGCCGGGAAATTGTTGCTGACCACAAGAACGAACGGAAATTCGGCCAGCATCCCGACCGGCTCGAAATCGCTGACGGGATCGTAAGGCAGATGGGCAAACAGGCTCGGGTTGACCGCCATGCTGGCGGTGAGGCCGGTCTGCAGCGTGTAACCGTCCGGCGCCGCCTTGGCGGCGGCGACGGTGCCGTTCAGCGAGCCGGCGCCCGGCAAATTTTCCACCACGAACGGCTGCCCGAGCTGTTGCGACAGCTGCGCACCGACGATGCGGGAAATGATGTCGGTGCCGCCGCCAGGCGTCGAGGCCACGATGTCGGTGATCGGCCGGGTCGGATAATCCTCCGCCACCACCGGGCCGGCCGCCAAGCCGACCGCCACCAACGCGGCCGCGACCGGCAAGGTACTCAGTCGGTCCAGCACGTCGTCCTCCCCCCTTTTTCCAGCTTCTCACTCCATCCGAACGACGATCTTGCCGAAATGCGCGCCGGAGGCCATGTGGCGGTAGGCCTCAGGCGCATCCGGAAATGCAAAGACTTTGTCGATTGCCGGCTTGATCGCATTGACTTCGATGGCGCGGTTCATCGCCTCGAACATCTGCGTCGAGCCGACGGAAATGCCCTGCACATTGGCGCGGCGGCTGAAGATCAGGCCGGGATTGAGCTCGGTCGCGCCACCGCTCAGCCCGCCGATCAAGGTGATGAAGCCGCCGACGCGGATCGAGCCGAACGAGCGCGCGAGCGTCGCGGCGCCGCCGACTTCGACGACGTGATCGACGCCGGCGCCGCCGGTGACTTCCAGCGCCGCCTTGTCCCAATCCGGCGTCGTCTTGTAATTGATGCCGAATGCGGCGCCGAGCGCTTTGGCGTGCTCGAGTTTCTCGTCGCTCGACGACGTGACGATGGCGCGGATGCCCATGACGCGGGCGAATTGCAGACCGAAGATCGACACGCCGCCGGTGCCTTGCAGAAGGATGGTGTCGCCGGCCTTGAGCCTGGCATGCACCATCATGGCGTGCCAGACGGTGACGGCCGCGCAGGGCAGCGTCGCGCCCTCCTCGTACGACAGATGGGGCGGAATTTTCACGGCGCCGTCTTCCTCCAACACCGCATAATCCGCGAGCATGCCGTCGATACCGCCGCCGAGTGCGCTTTTGTGCACGTCGGCCGCGGGCTCGCCGCCCATCCAGCGCTGAAAGAAATTCCCGGCGACACGGTCGCCGACCTTGACGCGCGTGACGCCCGCGCCGATTTCGATTACCTCGCCGGCGCCGTCCGACAGCGGGATCATGTTTTCGCGCACCGGCATGCGGTAGCTGCCGCGCACGATGCCAAGATCGCGGAAATTGAGCGAGCAGGCTTTGACCTTCACCAAAACCTGGCGATGGGCCGGCTTCGGATCGGCGCGCTCGACCTGGACCAACGCCTCGATGCCGGCGCCGCCCTTGGGCAATTGATAGGCTCGCATGATGCTCCCTTGATATCTTTGTCTCTCATTCGGCGGCTATCGTAGCGGCCAAACGCGGCGTCGCAACGGCTTAATTCGGCTCGTCGGCGGCACTTGCTGCACAGTGCCAGCGATCAGCGGAACGCCGCGGCCAGTTCTTTGGCGCCCGGCTTCTTGCTTTCCTCGTCCATACGCGCGTCGGTCGCCGCGATCAGCTTGGCGACGACATTGTTGCGCTGCGCCACCGGATTATCGGCATAGCCGCTCGGGCGAAAGAAATTCGCCGTCGGCACCTGGTCGCGCCAGGCTGCCGGCATGGTCACCATGTCGAAACCGTTGCCGTCGCCCGTGAGGTTCATCATTTCGAGCTCGGCAGCGCTGAGCGTCGCGGCAAATCCCTTGCGGCGCGCGAACAAGACCGAATCCAGGAGCTTTTGGGTCTGTAACAGAGGACCGAGGTCGAGATCGAGATTGAGCGCATGCACGCCGAGCCCCTTCGGCGTGTTGGCCAGGATTTCGTGCTGGTCCCAGGCGTCGGGAACGCTGCGCGCAAAGGCGATCATTCTGCGCAAGGTTTCGATCTTGGTGTCCAGCATCTGCTTCTGCCCGTCCGGCAATTGCGCGGCTTTGGCGCGCAAGGCGGTGACGAATAGATTGCCGGACTCGGCGACGAGTTCGACCGAATTGGTCGTCAGCAATTGATTGTAACCGAGCGCGGTCGTAATCGCGCGGCCGTGCTTGTTGTATTCCAGCCCGGCCTCGACGTCGTAACTGCCGTTTCCGGTCGCCTCGAAGGCGTAGATTCGCACCACTTGGTCTTTGGTCAGCCCGGCCGCCGCTGCGACCGGCGCGTAGGCGCGCTTGAACTCGCCTTCGTTCTGCGGCAACCGCGGCACGAATTTGAACTCCTCGCGGGCCGCGTTCAGAAAATCGGCGACGATCGGAACATAGGCCCGATGCGCCGGCGCTTCCGGCTGCAGCGGATTGCGCGGCTTCGGCGGCCCGGTATAAACCGGCGGCTGATCGAGCACGTAATCGTCGATCGCCAGGGCGTCGCCGCGCGCCCGCTTGGCATTGCGCAATTTGCGCTTTTCGGAGATCGAACGCCAATACGCACTGGCGACGGCGGCATAGATTTGCTGCGCTTCGTTGTATTCCTCGAGCGCACGGCGGTACTGCGCCATCGCCGCCGCGGCATCCGCTGATGCGACACCGGGCGCCGCTCCCGGACCCGTGGCAGACTGGGCTCGAAGCGGAGCCGGCGAACAGATGCAGCAGGCAGCGAGCCCATAACACAGGCAGCGAACGGTTGCGGCTATTCGCATTTCACCCAATCCTCGCTTCGCCGTCGCGCATCAGCTTTCTTCCAACCCGACTCCACGCCTTAATAAATGATTCTGTGACGCAACGAGGGCGGCATCACTGCCGCCCTCGTGAATTACGCCGCGACGCAGATGCGCCGAACGCTGCTACTTGTTGATCGTGCTGGCGGCAGCCGCGCAGGTCGCCTCGTCCTGGGAACCGGTGCCGCCAGAGCAGCCGACCGCGCCGATGATCTTGCCGTCCTCGATCAGAGGAATGCCGCCACGTGACGCGATGACGTCATCAAGCGTCTCGACATAGATGACGCCATGTTGCATCGCATCCTCGAATATTTTCGTTACGCGGCGATACTTTGCCGCGGTGCGCGCCTTGTGCTGGGAGATGGAAATAGAGGCGAGCTGAGCACCATCCATTCGCGCAAAAGCGACGAGATTGCTGCCCGAATCCACGACCGAGACGTTCATCGCCCAGCCCCGCTTTTTGGCTTCGCCTACGGCTACTTGAATCAGAGCCTGGGCTCGATCCATCGAAATCGGCGGGCCGTAGGGCTCGCTGAACGGCATCTTGTCGGGAATGACATCAAGCGGGTTTGGCGGGGGCGCCGCAGGCTGTTGGGCATAGGCCGCGCTGGCGGCGAGAAAGCCAGTGGTCAACGCAATCGCAGTCAAAGTCCGGAACTTCATCGGATACCCTCCCTAATGGCAGCATCGTTTGCCGGCTGCTCTTGATCATCCTAGCACTTTCGCGCCGAGTGAACAGCCGTTCTCCCGACCCACGGAAAAAAGCAGGCGTCCGACGCCGCTGGCGGGAACCATCCCAGACCCGGGCAGACCAAAGCCATATTGACGCAGGCTGGCGCCGCACAACGTACCTACCCCGACACTCTCCCGATCACGCCGAACCGAAGTCGTCCGATCGTCGACGCGCCCGGCCGCGGCGGGCGGTTAGTTCAGGTTGCTCGAGACGCTCGAAAACGTCGTATTGAGATTGCTGCCCAGCGCCGCCACGGTGGCGATGATGGCCACCGCTATGCCGGCGGCGATCAGGCCGTATTCGATCGCGGACGCTCCCTGTTCATCCCGCAGAAAATTCCAAGACGCATTGCCCGCTTTTGCAGTCTGGCTCATGACTTTGATCCTCTCAGCCGTTGGCGCCGCTCCTCGGGTAGCTCGCCACGATCGATTGCGCATCCAGTGCGCGTGTCAGTGAACATACCTATCCGGACGAATCGGACTGTTAAGCTCGTCGCCAAGATTCTCGGCAAAACAAATACAAAATTACACGGACTTATCGGTTCGACGGCGCGCGTGACAGCTTCTTCTCCGCAAGCTCATCGAGATAGGCCCGCCAATAGTCGTCGCGGTTGCGGCCGAGCTCGCAGAGATAGTCCCAGCTGAAGATGCCAGTCGAGTGCAGGTCGTCGAAAACCAGCCGCACAGCGTAATTGCCGACCGGATGCAGTTCGAGAATCTGCACATTCTGCTTACCGCCGACGGTGCGCCGTTCGCTCGGCGAATGGCCCTGGACCTCGGCGCTCGGACTGCGCACGCGCAGATATTCGGCGGCAAGATCGAAGCGCTCGCCATTGTCGAAACTCACGCTGAGCGTCTTGCGATCCTTGTGCAGGCGCAATTCCACTGGCCAAGGACCCGTCATTTTCGCCCCCACACTCGTGTTCCGGCCGCGTCGCCGAGAAGACGAACGAAACTCAGTCGAGCGTGATGTGGCCGTCGATGATGACTTTCTTCCATTTTTCGTATTCCGACTTGGTGAAGGCAGCAGCCTCCGGCAGGCTGGTGGCGACCGGAGTCAAACCAAATTTGGCGAAAGCGGCGCGCAATTCGCCGTCCTGCAACGCCTTGCCGACGGCGGCGTTGAGCGTGGCGAGCACATCGTCCGGCATGCCGGCGCGCGCGTAAAGGGTGAGCCACACGTCGACCGAATAGCCCGGCAAGCCAGACTCTGCCACGGTGGGCAGATCGGGATAAACCGGGGAGCGCACCGGGCCTGTTGTCGCCAGCGGGACGATGCGGCCGTCGCCGGTGAAGGGCAATGCGCCGGCTATGCTGGAGAACGCCATCTGGACCTTGTTGCTCATCATGTCGGTGAACGAGGCGCCGATCCCCTTATAAGGCACATGCACGGCGTCGATACCGGTGCGCAATTTCCACATTTCGCCGGCAAGATGCGGCGCCGAGCCAACGCCGGCGGAAGCGAAATTGAGCTTGCCGGGATTGGCTTTGCCGTAAGCGACGAGTTCGGCATAGGTTTTGACGCCAAGCTGCGGCGCGACGACCAGGACTTCCGGCGCCGAACTGACGCGCGATACCGTCACCAGATCTTTGAAAATATCGTAGGGCAATTCCTTTTGCAGCGTGGGATTGATGACAATGGCCGGATCGATCAGCACGAGGTTGTAACCGTCGGCATCAGCATGCGCGACGAAATCGACGCCGACGATGCCGCCGGCGCCCGGCCGGTTCTCGGGAACGACCGGCTGCCCCAGCACATTGCCGAGCTTTTGCGCCAATTCGCGCCCGGCGAAGTCGACGATACCGCCCGGCCCGTAAGGGATGATCAAGTGAAGCGGCCGCGACGGAAACGGCTCGGCCTGGGCCGGCAACGCGAGCGCAAGCAATATGGCCGCCCAATGCAGCAAACGTGCAACGGATTTGAGGCAGCTCATTCGCAATCCCATTTCCGGCAATGACACGGCGGATAAATCCTCCCCACCCGAAATTACACGACGGGTAGATAGTGTCACTGCCGGCAGCCGACCAGTTCTGGCGCGCCGATTTTTTGCCAAATCCAGCGCGCGCAAGAAAACAAATGATCGTCTTTGTAGCGTTGTGCGATGATTTGAACCCCGACCGGCAGATTATGGGGACCGCGATGGCTCGGCAGCGTGATGGTCGGGGTGTGCAACGCGGTCCACATCGCCTGCATGCCGGGATCGCCGGTAAAGCCGAGGCCTTGCGGCGCCTCGCCTTGCACGCATGGCGCCAGCAGCACATCGAGCCCGTCGAACACGCTTGCCAATAGCGCCCGACATTCCTCGACGCGCCGCCACGCGGCGACATAGTCGTCGCGCGAGGTCTTTTGCCCGCTCTCGATATAGCACCGCATCTGCGGCGACAACGCCTCGCGATGATGGTCCCATTCGAAGGCCATGCAGGCGGCGCGCTCGAAATGATTGATCGTACCGCGCGCCAGACCGTGCAGATCGGCGAACACTTCCGGCAATTCGACATCGCGCACGGTCGCTCCGGCTTTGCCGAGTTGGACGGCGGCGCCTTCCACGGCGGCTTTCGTTTCCGGCAACGCGGTGTCCCAGAGTTCGGTGCGACAGAGACCGATCCGCGGCGCCCCATCGCGTGTGCCCGGCGGCTGCGGCGCCTGCATGCGCAGCACGTCGGTCAGAAGCTCGATGTCGTCGATCGATCGCGTCAGCAGGCCGATCGTGTCGATGCTTTCGGCGGCCGGCTTCACGCCGGCGCGATTGTACGTGTTGTAGGTCGGCTTGAAGCCGAAAATTCCGCAAAACGACGCCGGGCGAAGCACCGAACCGCCGGTCTGGGTGCCGAGCGCCGCCGGCAGCATGGCATCGGCGACTGCGGCCGCCGAACCGCTCGACGAGCCGCCAGGGGTGTGCGCGGCATCATGCGGATTGGTGGTTTCGGCCGGCGCCATGCCGGCGAGTTCGCAGGTCGCCGTCTTGCCGAGGATCACCGCGCCGGCGCGGCGCAACAGCGCCACGCACGAAGCGTCCGCCGGCGGCCGATAGCCGCGATAGATCGGCGATCCCATTTCGGTCGGCATGTCGTAGGTGTCGATGATGTCCTTGATGCCGATCGGCACGCCGTGCAGCGGACCGCGGCAGGGTCCGCGATCGAGCGCGCGCGCCTGCGCCAACGCGTAGTCGGGGTCGAAATTCACGAACGCCTTCACCACGCCGTCGCGCGCCGCGATCCGCGCGATGCAGCCGCGCACCACGGCCTCGCAGGTGGTCGCACCGGCGGCGATTTCCGCCGCGATCTCGGTGGCGGAGAGTTCGTTGAGCGCGCGCTCGACCTTGGCGGCCATCGTCAATTCACGGTCAGTTCTTGATGGCGCCGACGACGATCACGTCCGCGATTTCGGTTGGCATTACGTTCCCTCGATTACTCCGCCACTTGCGCGACGCCGCCGTGGGCCTTCGACCACGCGGCGGGGTCGTTCATGAATTCTTCCACTTCCTCGAGCTTGGCCGCGTCGAACTTGCCGCTCTTCTTCGCCGCTTCCAGCACATCCCACCAAGTGGCGAGCGCGTGCAGCGTGACGCCGAGATCGCCCAGGATTTTTTTGCTCTCGGGGAAGATATCGTAGAAGAAGAACACGAAGACATGTTCGACGACGGCGCCCGCGCCGCGCAGCGCTTGGCAGAAATTGACCTTGCTGCGGCCGTCGGTGGTCATGTCCTCGACCAACAGCACGCGGTCGCCGGTTTCGACATGGCCTTCGATCTGGGCGTTGCGGCCGAAGCCCTTCGCCTTCTTGCGCACATATTGCATCGGCAGCATCAGCCGATCCGCCATCCAGGCGGCGAACGGGATGCCCGCGGTCTCGCCGCCGGCCACCGCGTCGAACTGCTCGAAGCCGACCTCGCGCATCACCGTCGCCACGCCGAAATCGATCAGCGTCTGCCGCACCCGTGGAAACGAGATGAGCCGGCGGCAGTCGGTATAGACCGGGCTCGCCCAGCCGGAGGTGTAGGTGAACGGCTTGTCGGTCATGAAGCGGACCGCGTCTACTTCGAGCAACATCTTCGCCGTCAGTTCGGCCATCACAGTCTTGTCGGGAAAGCCTGTCATTGTTCTCTCCGTTCCCCTCCCCCTTGTGGGGAGGGGTTAGGGGTGGGGGTCGAGAGGCGTCTCGCTAACGTCGACGCCGCCACCTCACCTCCCGACCCCGCCACCCTACCCTCCCCCGCAAGGGGGGAGGAAAAATTACGCCACCACCTGCCAGGCGAGGGTCTCGCCGCCGCGATAGATCAGGGCGCGCTCGTCGGGGCCTTCGACTTTGACCTCCTCCGGCGCGGTCCAGGGCGACTTTTCCAGCGTGATCGTCGCCTCGTTCACCGGCAGCCGATAATGCTTGGGTCCGTTGAGCGAGGCAAAGGCCTCGAGCTTGTCGAGCGCGCCCTCCTCCTCGAAGATCTGCGCATAGGTTTCGAGCGCGACCGGGGCATTGAACATGCCGGGGGTGCCGCTCAACGAGACTTTCTTGGCGTAAGGGTGGGGCGCGGAATCGGTGCCGAGGAAATAGCAGGCCGCCCCCGAGGTCGCCGCCTTGCGCAACGCCTCGCGGTCGCGCGCCGTCTTGATGACGGGCATCACATACATATAGGGCTTCAGGCCGTGGCCGAGCCAATCGTTGCGCGTGAGCATCATGTGGTACGGCGTGATGGTGCCGCCGACCTGCGGCGCCGCGCTACGCACGAAGTCGACGCCCTCCTTGGTCGAGAGATGCTCCAGGATCATGCGCAAGCCGGGGAATTGCTTGATCCATTTCGACAGCAGCCGGTCGATGAACACCGCCTCGCGGTCGAAAATGTCGACATCGGGCGCGACATATTCGCCGTGCATCAGAAACGGCATGCCGATCTTTTCCATCCGCTCGAGCACGCGCGCGACCTTGCCGTAATCGGTGACGCCGAACGCCGAATTGGTCGTGGCATGCGCCGGATAAAGCTTCACGCCGGCGAACACGCCGTCGCGAAAGCCGCGCTCGACATCGTCCGGATCGGTGTCGTCGGTGAGATAGCAGGTGATGAGCGGCTTGAAATTCGAGCCTTGCGGCAGCGCCGCCATGACCCGCTCGCGATAGGCCGCGCCGTCTGCCGTGGTGCGCACCGGCGGCACCAGGTTGGGCATCAAGACGGCGCGGGCGAAATTTCTCGCGGTGAACGGCAGCACGGCCTTGAGCATCGCGCCGTCGCGCACATGCAGGTGCCAGTCGTCCGGCTTGCGAATGGTGATACGCGTGGTCATTGTCCATCCCGATTTGCCCGGGCGCCAAGAACCGAGCCCAAAAGCAATGGGCCAGAGCGCCGCCAAGATCAAGATTCGTATCGATTTTTGAACAGTTTCAAGCCGCCGCCGCGTCGGCCGGCTCGCCGACCCTAAGCCGCAGCCGAGCTTCGCGGGCGAACAGCGCGAAGGCGCCGACGGCCAGCGCGCGGCTTCAGCTCGCATCTTCTCAAGCGCGGTGCGGTGTTTTACCACTGTGAGCGCAATCGACCATCGATGCAGGACCAGGGCGGAGGCAGGCAGTGTCGGAGCAAAGCGTCACTATCGCTAAAGACATTGCCTACGCCAATCACGACGGCGTCGCGCTTCTGGGCGACCTCTATCTGCCAAAAGACGGCAAGTCGGTGCCGGCGCTGGTCGCCGTTCACGGCGGCGGCTGGGTGCAGGGCGCGCGCGGCGTCTTTCAACATTGGGGACCCTATCTCGCCGCGCGCGGCGTCGCGCTGTTCGCCATTTCGTATCGCCTGGCCGCCAAGGAAAAGACATTTCCGCAAGCGGTGCAGGACGTGCTCTCAGCCGTGCAATTCATCCGCGGCAAGGCAAGCGAGTTCGCTATCGATCCGACACGCATCGGGCTCCTCGGCGCGTCCGCCGGCGCCCATCTCGCGGCGCTGGCGGCGCTGTCCGGCAAGAAATTCACCGGCGGCTACCCGCAGGATCCGTTCGCTGCAGTCGACGCCTCCGTCAAGGCGCTGGTCGGCGTCTACGGCATCTACGACATGGTCTCGATGTGGACCGCCTATCAGGTCCAAGGCGGGCTCGACAATCACATCCAGAAATTCATCGGCGTGCCGCCGATGCAGGACCGCCAGCTTTATTTCGACGCCTCCCCGATCAGCTACGCGACCTTCGCCGCCAACACGATCGGCGTGCTTCTGGTCACCGGCACCGAGGACGATCTGGTCGACCGCATGACGCAGACCGATCCGTTCCAGCTCGCGCTCAAACAGGCCGGCTTCTTCGTGCGCCCCTGCATCGTGCCCGGCGCGCCGCATTACTGGATGAGCGATCCGATCGACGTGCCGGGAAGCCACTCCGGCTTCCTGGCGCCGCGCCTGATGCACTTTCTCGCCGCGAAACTTTAAGCGCGAAAAGCGGCGACCCTGTCCGTGGGCTGTCAATCGCCGGATTCTTTCAGCACGATCCCGCCAGCGATACCAACGCCGACGACGTAGGCCCAGCCGTGAGTAAAGTCGAAGAGGCTCGAGTTGAACAGTGAACCGACAATGTTCTGAATGACCACGACGAGCCCGGTCCAGGCCGCAAGGCTATCAGCTCGAAACAGCGCCAAATGCGCGATCCACATTGCCAGCAGCGCCGCCATGCCGACAAAGCCGATTTGAATACCGACGGCAAAAATCTGATTGTGCGGATTGGCCGTCAATACCGCCGCCGTGCCGGTCTGGTCGACGGAGGAGCGACGGAATTGGTCACGAATCGAGCCCGTGCCATGACCAATAATGGGCGCCGCCTCGATAAATCCGACCGACTTTCGCCAAAACTCGAGGCGTTCGCCCGCCGAAGTGGGAACCTCGCTAGACTGATAGGAACGGATCTCGTCGAGGAGGGGAACGACCCGAAGTCGCAGGAACGACGCCGACGGCCACGCTGCCGTCGCCAATACGAGAAATCCGACAACAAAGCCGATCGCTCCTTTCCAGCCGAACAACCGGTGACCTAACACGATCAGCAAGACGGAAAAGACGACGAGAGAGGTTCGGCTCGTCGATACGAAAAATACATTCGCGAGAAAGATCAGCGCAAGCATGGTGAGCGCCAGAGCCGAGCCGCGGCGGTCGTTGCGCCAGAGGTCGTATGCAAACCGCACGATCACCAAGATGCAGAATGTGAAGAATGCGCTCTGCGCGCCATAGTCTTTGACCGGGACGCCGAGAGTTTTCACCGTGCCCGGCCATGGCATCCCGGGCCACGCCAACAACGACCACGAAACTGCAAGCAGCACGACACAGGACGCGAGAAACCCGATCAGGACTTGGCGTCCGCCGCCGAACCGACAAAACTGGTGCAGCAGCAGTGGTATGAACAACAGCTTAAGGAACGAATCGAACCCGTCGAAGCGCTCGGCCCATGGCACGTCCGCCCAGAGCATCCCCGCGGCGCCCATGGCCACGAACAACAGCGGCAAGCCGGCCGCCGGAATAGAGAATACCCGTCGCAGCGACGGCAGATCGAGTGTCGGTATCGAAGCCAGCAGCCACAATCCGGCCAGAATACCTGTCGCCGAGACGGACCATGGCAGCGACACCGCGAGCGCCACGGCAAGACCATCGGCGGCCCGCTCGAATGGCTTGCGATCGATCGCCATCAATGTCGACGGCCGGATCATCTTCTCAGCAACCCTTACCGTGGGCGTTTGCGCCGTAGTCTACCTAACGCGAGGAGCCAAGCTCGTCGTAGGCCCATTCATTCAAAGCCAGATCTCGAGCAAAGCCGAGCCTTGAGCAAAGTAAAGTCTCGAGCCGGCGCCTTGCGCCTCGCAATGCCGTTGAGGCTTCGCCGGCACCGGCGCACTCTCTGGCAAGCTGCCACATCATGCAATCTGTAATGGACATCTTCGCTACGCCCTGAGCGAACTGCCATTTCGCCGTGGCTGCCATCCCCGATCCCACAGCCGCAGGATAAATGTGTCCATCATGACGTAGCGCAGAACAATGACGAGACACAAAAGCGACCCGCCAACGAATCGAATGCCGATGACGTGGCGACGATATCCCGCCCGCTGTGCACTATGCTTGCGCATATAAAGGTCCGCGAGGTCATCGACAGTTCGCCGCAGCGTAAACTTCGCAAGCATCCGCTCCCTTCCGGCGGCTCCATAGCGCTTGGCAGTGATCGGATCGCGCAGCAGCCGCAGGATGCCCTCGGCAAGAGAGTTCGGATCGGAAGGATTCACCAAAATACCGGTTTTACCGTCCAGGATACTGTCGGTCATGCCCCCGACACGCGTTGCCACTGTCGGACATTCCATGAGCAACGATTCGATCGTACCGCCGAGGTTTTCACTGAGGGAAGGTTGGACGGCGACATCGATGGCGCGAAGAATGGCCGCGACGTCGGTCCGGAAGCCGGTAAATATCACGCTTTGCTCGAGGTGAAGCGCAGTCACCAGCTCCCGCATACGCATCATGTAGGCTCGTCCGCCCTCCTCCCAACCGGAACCGACCAACAGAATTTTTGCTCGCGGAAATTCACGTAGAACAAGCGATGCCGCGCGTATCAGGTCTTCCTGACTTTTGACGGAGCGGCCCTGGACGGATGGCGGCGTCCAACGACTGCGAGGGAGCTCTGGATAAAAATAAGCGACCATTCCAATGATCGGCGTGTCGGATGGCCAATCAAACTCGGCGTGAAGGTTCGCCGAAACGGTCTTAGACGGATCGAACTTCCTTTCATCCGGTCCGTAATAAATGACAGCGAGCCGGTCCGAACGAACGCCCATCCTCCGATACAGTGTCCGCGTGTATTCGCAGGATGCAATGGTCGTCGTATCGATCCAACGGGTATAAAGATCGATCCATCGCGGTGTATATGCTTCCAGATGGAACGGCCCGGCAATCATGGAAAACCGTACCGGCACGTCGGCAAACCATGCCGCAATGCGTCCCAGGACCATCGAATGAAATAAGTGGGTCTGGATTACATCGAATCGCTCGCGCCGCAAAAGTCGGGTCAGGCCGACAACCTTGCGCGGCAGCGACAGCAAATCGGCGTCCGATGTGAAGTCGAAGTCTGCCGCGAAGGTCGGGATGCCGGCGGCCCGAAAGCGCTCGACAAGCGCTCCCGTGTCGCCGCTCAAGATCGCTGAAACTTCGTAGCCGTAGCGATCGCGCAAGTCTCGCAATTGCTCGAATACCCAAGCTGCTCCCTCGGTGGTCGCGACGATATGACAGATCTTCAGACGAGGCCGTGGAAGCGGCAATTCACTGGTCATTGCGCGGAGGCCTCGAGGCTCATCCTGATTTCGCGAATGCCGTTGCTGCCGAACAGGGAAGCGCGATGAGCGAATAGGCAATTCGGCATCAGCGCTTCTCCATCATCGACTGGGCTTGCGACAAGCGCGGTTCCGGCGAGCGATCCGCTCCGAAAAAACCGCGATTTGTAACCTGATGCAAAACCCTCTAGTAGTCAATTTCACACGCTTTACGGCAGGGCTGTTGTAATGCGAATTGCCATTATCGGCGCCGGCGGGCATGCAAAGGTTATCGCTGACGCTGTTCTTGCGGCCGAGCACCATCAGATTTTCGGATTTCTCGATGACGACGAGTCGCTGTGGAAGAATGAAATCTTCGGTTTTCCGGTCGCGGGGCCGGTCGACAGTTGGCAAAACCATCCGGTGGATGCCTTCGTCATCGGCATTGGAGATAATGCCAGCCGCAAAAGGGTATTCGACCAACTCAAGTCCGCCGGCGCCGCACTCGCGACGGTCGCTCATCCCCGCGCCATCCTTGGTAAAGGCGTAGTGCTGGGCGAAGGGGTCGTCGCGTTCGCGAACGTCGTCGTCAATTCGGACACGACGATCGGTCATAACAGTATTCTCAATACATCCTGTACTGTGGATCATGATTGCGTCGTCGAACCACATACGCACCTTGCGCCTGGAGTTAACATCGCCGGCGATGTGCGCATCGGAGAAGGCGTCTTTGCCGGCACCGGCGCGAAAGTCATCCCAAGGATGCGTATCGGCCATTGGGCCGTCATCGGCGCCGGTGCGGTCGTCATACGCGACGTCGAAGAAGCGACCACGGTCGTCGGCGTACCAGCAGCGACAATATGAAGGGCGACGCGATGTCTCGGCACGTTTCAATGTCCCAGCCCGATATCCATACCGAAGACATCGAGTTGGTCATACAGGTCCTAAAGAGCAACCGCTTGAGTCTGGGGCCGTTTCTCGACCGGTTCGAGCAATCCTTCGCCGCTTACATTGGCAGCAGCCATGCCATCGCGGTGTCGAGCGGGACCGCGGGATTGCATTTGTGCATTCGGGCGGCCGACATCGGTCCCGGTGACGAGGTTATCACGACCCCGTTCAGTTTCGTCGCATCGGCGAATTGCATTCTCTACGAACGCGCAACGCCGGTGTTCGTCGACATCGACGAGAGTTCCCTGAACATCGATCCTCGTTTCGTAAGCGCCGCCGTGACGGATCGCACGCGCGCCATACTTCCCGTTCACGTCTTCGGCCAGCCGTGCGCCATGGACGACCTCACCGCGCTTTCGCGCAAACACGATCTCGTCTTGATCGAGGACGCATGCGAGGCAATTGGCGCCGAGTTTCGCGGCCGCAGGGTCGGGACCTTCGGCAAGGCCGCCGTCTTCGGATTTTACCCCAACAAGCAAATGACCATGGGCGAAGGCGGCATCATTACGACCGACGATGCGGCCTGGGCCGCGACATTCCGCAGCCTGCGCAATCAAGGCCGCACTGAAATGGGAACCTGGCTTTGTCACGAGCGCCTTGGCTTCAACTATCGACTTGACGAGATGAGCGCCGCATTGGGTCTTTCGCAGCTGCGGCGTATCGACCAACTGCTCGAACGCCGCAGCCGGATTGCGGCATTCTACGACGCACTTCTCCGCGATGTCCCAGGCGTTACATTATTGTCCCCGGCCGACACCACTACCCGATTGAGTTGGTTCGTGCTCGTCGTACGTTTGCACGAGAGCATTTCTCGAAACAGCGTAATTGATCATCTTTCCGAGCACGGCATTCCGACGCGGACGTATTTCTCCCCCATCCATCTGCAGCCGTACTTCAAAGAACAATTCGGCTACCTGAACGGCGATTTTCCTGTTGCGGAGCGGGTTGCGCGCTCCACGCTCGCGCTTCCTTTCCATTCCAATCTCTCGGACGCCGACATCGAATACGTCGCGACCGGCCTGAAAGCCGCAGTTCAATTGGCCACGGCCTGAGCCGCGGATTGCGTGTTCGCCCGTGTCCGAAAGTGGTGCCTGGCGTGGATCGAAGCGGGGTTTGTCGATGAATAGAACGCACGGTCACGAACAGGCGATGGGCGGCAATGACGGGCCCGAAATTATCGTATACGGCGGCCCGCAAATCAGAAGTTTTGCCGGCGCATTGCAAGATTTCACTTCCGGGGTTCGAGCCTGCAATTATTGGCACAGCTTGGCCTGGAACGACATCAAGGCGCGCTACCGACGCTCCTGGCTTGGTGAATTTTGGATGGCGATCAATCTGGCGATCTTCATCCTGTCGGTCGGCACGGTGTACGGCGTGTTGCTGAACATGCGGTTGTCGGACTACCTGCCGCAGCTGACGATCGGATACGCGTTCTGGCTTCTGTTTTCGTCATTGACGATAGAAGGCTGTCAGACCTTCATCCTCGGAGCCGGCATCCTGCATCAGCAAAGGGTGCCCCTGACGGCATTCGTGCTGCGCAACGTCGACCGCGCCTTCATCACGCTTGCCCATAACCTGGTCGTTGTCGTCGTGGCTATCGGCATTTTCGGCATTCGTCCGAATTGGACCGTTCTGCTGTTTCTTCCCGCGCTCATGCTGTGGTGGCTGAATGGCATGTGGCTATCTTTCATTGCCGGGATATTATCCGCCCGTTTTCGCGACGTGCCGCAAATCGTGGCGAATTTCGTTCAGATTCTTTTTCTCGTTTCGCCGGTTCTATGGCGTGACGACAGCGTGCCTTACTCGCTTCGGCTGATTTCACGGTTCAATCCGATATCGCACTTCCTGGCGATCGTTCGCAACCCGCTCTTGGGCTCCGATGTCCCGATTGTCTCCTGGGCCGTCGTTTGTGCGATTACCATCGCCGGATGGATTGCTGCCGCGTTTCTCATCCGGTCGTATCGGACTCGCGTCTCCTACTGGATATGAGTCTCATGACGTGGGTTGAAGTCGAAAACGTCACGATCGATATTCCCGTGATCGATAGCCATTCGGTGTCGCTCAAGACGCGCGTCGCGTCGGCATTGCGGGGCCTCGGGGGAAGTCCCCGAGTCAAGCCCACGCGGCAGATCATCCGCGCGTTGGAGGGCGTCAGCTTCCGCCTGATGGAAGGCGACCGCGTCGGTCTGATCGGCAAGAACGGCAGCGGCAAGACGACATTGCTGCGCGTCCTTGCTGGAATTTTCGAGCCGATTGAAGGACTAGTCCGGCTGTGCGGAAGGACAAGCTCCGTTTTGGATCTCACGTTCGGCATCGATATGGAGGCCACCGGCATCGAGAACGTCTATCTACGCGGTTACGCTCTCGGCATGACCAAGAAGATGATAAGAACCCTCGAACCTGAAATTGTCGAATTCACCGAGCTTGGCCAGCGCCTTCAGCATCCGGTGCGGACATATTCGGCCGGCATGGTATTACGTCTTGCGTTTTCGATTTCCTTGATGTCACCGCACGAGATCATGTTGATCGACGAAGTCATCGGCGTCGGCGACGCAAGCTTTATCGGCAAGGCTCGCGCGATGTTGGCGAATACGCTCGCTCAGTCCCGCATCGTGGTCGTGGCATCGCATTCGATCGATCTGATCGAGGAGATGTGCAACAAAGCCATCTATCTCCGCGACGGTCGAATTATCAAGTTCGGGCCGGTCGCCGACGTTGTTTCCACATTCAAGGGCGAAATCGCCGCCGCATCGCACTGAGTCAGATCCCGGACCGCCGGCATTTTGACGGCCATCGCCTTTCCGTAAGACTGACTCGGCAATTCGACCGCGCGGTGGATGATTGTCGCGAGGGTCAAGACCACGGCGAGCGCGATCGCCACCGCCGTCCAACCGGGAACGCCGGCCTCGACCGCGTGCGCAAGAACGGTATAGCCGAGCACGCCGTGGACGACGTAAAGCGGATAGCTGATGTCAGCCAGCCAGTAAATCGGCCGCAGGCCCCACGACGGCAAAGCCGATATTCGCTCGCGCGCCAGATATCCGAGCGCGAACGCGGCATAAGCGATCAGATAGCAGATCGGCGCGAGCCAACCCTGCGTCGCGAGCACGCCAACGCGCATGCTCGTGACAAAGGCCACGAGGAGGAACAGTTGCACGACGAACAGGGCGAGCGGACCGAGCCGGCCGCGATAATGATAATAGAACCCTACGCCGCAGAACATAAAGCAAACATAGACGGGGACTGTCGACGCCCAATTCGCCAATCCAAAAACGCCCATGCCGAGGCGGATCAGAACCCCGCTTGCCAAGCTGACCAGGAGAGCAAGCGGAACAGCAAGCGCGGCGACGAGGAAAATGCGGCGATCGAACCGCCGAATGCGATCCATCAAGAACACGCATGTGACGTAGAAAAAGACTTCGATCTCGAGCGTCCAGATAATGCCGTCGATCGATCGCGTCAGGGTCGGCCAGCGCGGCACAATCAGGGCGTTGAGCATCACCTCTCCAGCCGAGTAAGGAAACGCAATTCCGGCAAGCCTGGAATTCACCGCGATACAAGCTACGGCTACGGCGAGACCGACCAGATAGGTGGGCCAAATGCGAAATATCCGTGCCGTCGCGAATCCCGAGCGTGACAGCGACGATACCGAGAACGGAATGACAAAACCACTGATGAGAAAGAACAGCGCCACGCCGAAATAACCCCAGAAATACGGCAAGCCAAAATCCGTTACCGGCCTGAACTCCGTACCCTGAATAATGTTCGTGACCGGCGGGTAGGCTATCAAATCGCCGATGATCTCAGGCTTGCGCCAGATCATATAGGTGAGATGCGATATCACCACTGCGGCCGCGGCGACCCCGCGCAGGATGTGGGCAAATTCGACGCGCGGACCTGCCATGACGGGCTCAAAACAAGCGCGAAAACTTTCGCCGGAACGCCAGCATTATGCGATCGGGCGGCTCAGGACAAGGACCCGCGGACGCGCCGGTCGGTCGAACACCGCAGACCGAGCCGCGTTCGCTCGCGCTCGGCCGGCCACTTCTGCTCCGGCGGCGCATCTTCTCCACCGGCACAGTGCCTGCCCTGCGCACCAGCGGCTGGAGCGCCTCGACGAAGCGCGCCGACAAACGGCTTCGACATGACGGCTCCGAAAAAGCAGCTTGCGGCCTTATGCGACGGCGCGGCGTGGTTGAGCCGACGCGGCCACGTTTACCGGTTCATCGTTAATCCGGAACTCGATTTATTTACCATGACCGTTCTGTTATACGTTCGCGCCATCGGCAGACACTGGAGCGAGTGGCAACAATGTTCAAGCAAGTGCGGCGTTTCCTGAAAGACGAGTCCGGCGCGGCGGCGATCGAATACGGTCTCATCACCTCCGGCGTCTCGATTGCCATCATTCCCGGCGTCAAGAACGTCGGCACCAAGCTGGTCGCCATTTTCACGGCGCTGCAGGCGGCGCTCTGATAGACGCCTTAAGCCTTACGCCCCTTCCATCACCGGCAAGACCAACGCTGAGGGGTGTTCCGCCGAGTGGTGGATGGTGTCGGTGCCGATCTTGTCCGGCACGTAGTAGTGCGTCCACAGCACGTCGGTGACGGCCGAGTCGCCGTTGACGATTTCGAGCCGCACGCGATTGCCCTTCTTGAACCGGTGCGCCATCGGCTCGATGCTGATGTCGAAGCGGTAGATTTTTCCGGGCTCGATCGGCTCCGGAGCGGCATGGCTGTGATAGGGCTCCATCTCGGTCGACTTCTGCGGATCGAGCGCCCGGTGCGAGGCGCGCAGCCACCCTTTGGTGATCCAATACGACGGCGGATTGAGCGTCTTTGAACGATCCTCGGCAGATTGCGGCAGCTGCTCCGAGAGTTTGACGAAGAAGTCCATGTCGTTGCGCGTCGACGAGGCATAGAGCGTGAGTTTGATCGGCCCAGCGATTTCGAGATCGGCTTCGAGCGGCGCCGTGGTGAAGGTCAGCACGCGGCGCGCCGGGTCGGGCAGATTGTTCGGCCCGAAGCCTATGACGCCCATCATCCAGCCCGGATTGGGATAGCTGTAGGACGTGCGTCCTTCGCCCGCCGGCCGGTCGCGCGTCAGCGCGCCGTCGTTGAGCGAAGTCACGCTGCCGGATTTTTCGCCGCTCAGATGCCAAGTGACATAGCGCAGGCCGGGCGGCGGCCAGGTCTCGGCGGTCCGCACCGCGTCGGCGCCGCGCATGAAATATTCGACCGCCGGCCGGTCGAGATAGTCCGTCGTCTCGCCCTTCAGGTAATGATCGTAGAACGGCAGCAACAGTTTCTCGTGCAGTTCGGGGCTGTTGAACTCGCGATTGGCGACGAAGGCGTTGACCGGCCCGATCATTTTCAGCTTCTTCGGCCCCTTGGCGCGGCGGAAGCCGTCGATATTGCCGCGGGTGTGCAGGTCGACCTTGCCCCAGACGCCGACCGAGTACAGCGGCACCTCGATCTCGTGCAGATGCTCGGCGGCGCAGCGTTCGCGCCAGAAATCGTCGTAGGTCGGATGCCGTTGCAGCAAGAGGTTCAAATCGCAGGTCTGCTCGCGCGGCGCTTCGCCGTTCGCCGGATGGGCGTTGATGATGCGGTTCTGGTTCCACCAATGGCTGCCGAAGAAGTCGCCCAAAATGCCGCCCTGATAGACCGAGGCGCGATACGGATCGTTGAGCCCGTCGAAGGCCGCGATGCAGGCGAGCGACGGCGGCTTTTGGATCGCCATCCACCATTGCAGCATGCAGAAATAGGATTGCCCCATGCCGCCGACCTTGCCGCTCGACCACGGTTGGCGGCCGAGCCATTCGACCACGTCGTAGAGGTCTTTTTGTTCGTTGTTGTCGAGGAAGCGGAATTCGCCGCCGGATTTGCCGCAGCCGCGCGCGTCCATATGGGCATAGACGTAGCCGCGCGCGAGATAGAGCTCGATCGGCCCGGTCTCGCGCCACAGAAATTGTGGCGTCGCCGGCAGCGAATTGTTGTCGTAGCGATAGGGCGACGCCGCCAGCAGCACCGGGAACGGCCCGTCGCCGTCGGGCATATAGAGCGCGACCGCGATCTCGACACCATCATGGACGCGGATTTTGACTTCACGACGTTTTGGCTGTTGTGCATTGGCCATTGTTCACCCCCGGGCTGCGGCGGCACCATAAGGGAAAAGGCGCCGAGCGGGCAACGCGGGCAACATTTTTTCTTTTTCCCGGCGCTCACTGCGGTCGAAATTGCAGGACCGAAAATATTGAATGCCAGGCGTGCAAAAATGGACGGCTGGATTGCATCCGCCTCTCTAGGCTCGGCGCGTCGGGGACGTGTAGAGTGGCCCCATGTCGGGGGTTGCGTTCGCTTATTTCGCGTGCGGTTTGGTCGTCCTGGCTATCGTCGTGAACTTCATGGTGAAGTTTGACGCCGAAGCCTGGATCGCCAAGGACTTAAAACGTGGCGACCTTTACGCTTTGATCGATGTCGCATCGGGTCTGCGCCCGGACGGACTTACCCGCGATCAAGCGCGCCGCCTTGAAGCGCGCGGCATGGTCCGCGGCTACGACAACGGGACTTACCGTGCCACGATCAAGGGCAGGCTAGCCCTTCGCATCAGACGAACCATACGCCAGACAATTCGATCTTGAAGCTGGACCGCTTGGCTCCGCTGGCAATGACACGAGCCAAATCGTTCTCGCGACGCCTGCGCGCCCGAGCTTTGCCACGCTATTCCATTTTCCTCGTCACCACCGGGCATAGCCGTTTGAAGAACGGCGTCGCTTCGCTCGCCTACGCCCCGGTGGTCCATGCTGAAGTGCGGATGCGACGGCCTATCGGAAACTCTGACTAAGCCTCGCCACCCCATGGATTGCCGGATCAAGTCCGGCAATGACGAAGGAAGGAACGAAATAAAAAGGGAAGCGGAACGCCGACAGACGCAATGTCTTCACCTCCGCATCGATCGGATGCGGCGCGCGCGAAACCGTCGCGCGCACGCCTGTCGGCGTCCCACCGCGGCTCTGTGCCATGGGGACTTTCGTCCCCGAGGTTCTGCTTCAGGCCAGGCTTCCTGGGACGTGGCAGAGAGCGCCAATCCGAAACGCCCGCCCCAACCGGGGGGCGGAGATTTGCGCTGTGACAGCGGGCGTTACCCGCCGCTGCCTGTCCCAGTCCAGGGTAGCACCTCCCGCGCCGGCCATAGTACCGGCAGGCTGATGCCCGAAGCCGCCCGGGAGCGGA
>Ga0181527_1000558_pt1 | contig 42720 bp, 45 predicted proteins | sample PEATcosm2014_Bin_30_FD_119762 | JGI IMG/M metagenome (GOLD analysis project Ga0181527, IMG submission 119762) | Peatland microbial communities from MTU Mesocosm Facility, Houghton, MI, USA - PEATcosm2014_Bin06_60_metaG | ecosystem: Environmental > Terrestrial > Soil > Wetlands > Peat | place...
ACCAATACTTTCCGCTGCTCACGGACCTGGTAGCCGCCGTCTCGGCTCAACTGAATCTGTGGAGAAAACCCAATCCAGTCCTCGCCAGATTATGCGGCATTATTTAGGTCGTCATGTATAGATACTGAGGTGTCGCCATGAACATGACCGACCACTGACGTGTACCCACATCAAAGGTTGTTCTCCAGCGCAAGCCTGCCAGGCCTTTCGAGCCCTCCGCGCTCGTCGCCTGCACCGCCAACACAGGCCCGCTCTGGGCGTGATGAAACAGGAGCCGTTCGGGAGCAAGTGCGGCCTCGTCGTAGATGGTGATATCAATGCCCGCGACATCGAGGCCTCTAAGCGACGCCTCCACCAGGTCGCCGATCCGAAAGACACCCAGGGCAAAACCCAGGAGATTTCGCCGACGTTCCTCCACGGTCTCGTGCGAGCTGCCCGGCCGGTAAATCGGCACGAAGACCAAGAATCCAAATTGCTCGCCGGTCTCCTGGACCAGAACGATTCGAGAGGTGGCCGTGGGCGTCCCGGTGTCGCGAGCGCGCTCTAACGCTTCTAAGCGAGCGGGATTCGAAGCCAGATCGAAGCCCAGCGCGATTTCGTTGCCTTTGAAAGGCTCCACATAGTACACGGGAAAATACTCGACGCGTTTCGCCGCCCTGACCATCTGCCCCTGAGTGTTCCGCTCGGTGATCCGGAAGTCGGGATATCCATCCCTGCGAGCTGCTGCTTCGTACGCGGGGCGCCTCCCATCCTGCACACGAGGGATCCACTCGAGGGCCTGGATGCTCGGATGCTCGGAGACCTCCCCATTCGCAAACGCTTCGAACTGTTGCCGGCCAATCGTGGGGGAGGCTTCGTAGAAGCTGTGGATGGCCCGAAGGGCTTCAATGCTCTCGTCGACACTCCGTTGGATGGGCACAGCCAACTCCATCGCCCGCTTCTCGAAGTCGAATCGGATGCGCTCTCGTTCCCATCCATGCACGATGACGGACATGGCTATGGAAACGGCGGTGCCGAAGCACACCGTCAACATCACAGGGAGGTATCGCCGCCAGAGTCCGCCCTGGTTTCCTCCGCTGCTCGCGGCCCCTTGACCTTCCATCCGGACTATTCCTTCTCCTTACATGAGTGCAGTCTATTGAGACATCCCCAATCACCTGCTCCTTCGGCTACTTGTCCCCCAAAACGATTTTGTCCGGGGGCAGGCCCAGCCGTCGTTTATGCTGGCGACCGCCCGACTCCTCCCAATCCGTAGCTGAGCCACGAAGTACGACGACAGTGAATGCTACAAATCCATGTCGGGGTCCTGGGGGACCCCACAAGTAAAACCGGCTTCCAAGTGCTTGAGAATGCCGCCCGACCGTAAGTGATTCTCCACTTATTACATCTTCCCGGACGGCTTGTAGTGATTTCCGCCGGATGGGAACTGTATCGATGGACCCGCGAGGGCCTCGGACGCGTCTGGTAAACTCTCCCCCTCATGAGATCCTCCCCGGCTGGGTTAGAGCCCTTTCCGAAGATCCTCGCCTCAATGAAGCGATTCCGGGGGATTCTACCTCTGCTGATTTTGGCACGGTTGCAACGAACGGCAGGAGGATGGCGAAGGTACTGCCGCGGCCTTCACCCTTGGACTCGGCCCAGATGCGCCCGCCGTGCAGTTCCACGAGCCGCTTGGTCAGGGCGAGGCCGAGCCCGGTGCCCTCGTGCTTCTGCGCTTGCGTCGTCTCGAGCTGGACGAACTCCCTGAACAGGCGAGGGAGGTCTTCGGTCTTGATTCCGATCCCCGTGTCGGCCACTTCAATCACCAGAGAAGGCAGTCGGCAGTCGGCAGTGGGCAGTGGGCACTCGGCAGTAGGCAGGGGCGGCAGCTCCCCGGAGGTCTGCCCGCTGCCTTCAGCTTTCTGCCTTCTGCTTTCTGCTTTCTGCTCTCTGCCTTCTGCCTTCTGGTATGCCCGGAGGGTGATCGTGCCGTGCTCCGGGGTGAACTTCACCGCATTGGAGAGCAGGTTGAACAGGATCTGCTTGAAGCGGACAGGGTCGGCCTGGAGAAGGGGGAGGCCGGACTCGATCTGGCGCTCGATGGTCTGTCCCTTTTTGTTGGCAAGCCCGCGGGCGATTACCAGGATGTCCTCCAGGGTCTGGGCGATCGGGAGGAGTTCGGGCTGGAGGATGAACTTCCCCGCCTCGATCTTACTGAGGTCCAAGATGTCGCCGATGAGCTGGAGCAGGTGCTTCCCGCTGTTCCGGATGTGGGTAAGGAACCGGCCCTGCTTCTCTGTGAGGGGACCGACCCCTTGTTCCAGCAGGATCTCGGCAAAGCCGATCACGGAGTTGAGGGGCGTCCGGAGTTCATGGGACATGGTGGCGATGAAGGCGGACTTGGCCCGGCTGACGTCCTCGAACCGCTGCCTCTGCCGGGCCTCCTCCTCGGTCCGCTTGCTTTCGGTGATGTCCCGGGCGATGTGCACGAAACCCACCGTCTGGCCCTCGGCATTCAAGAGGGGCGAGACGGTGACCAGGAAGATCCCCCCGAGATGGGGGTCCTTGACCTCTGCTGTCGCCGGCTTCCCCGTAGCGAGGGCCTGGGCATGGGGGCACCCAGGCCAGGGGGCGTCAGTCCCATGCATGACGGCGTAACAGCGCTGGCCTACCAGGGACTCGGGCGCCATGCCGAGGCGCTCCGCGATGGCACGGTTGACACGGACCAGGCGGTACTCGGCGTCCATGACCGCCACCAGTTCCGGGATGGAGCCAAAGGTATGCTCCCACTCCGCCTTGTCCCGGGCGACCTGCTCGAAGAGCTGCGCGTTGGCGATGGCCGCGGCGGCGAGGTGGGCCATGTTCTGGTAGAATTGGATCTCGTCGTTAGTGAAGTTCCGGCGCTGGCCCACATAGCCCAGGCTGACGGCCCCGATGGCTCGCTCCCGGACGATCAGCGGCAGGACCACCAGGGATCGGAGGTCCAGGGGCTCCAGGTGTTCGCGGAGCGGCGCCAGGAGCGGCTCCGCGTAGACATCCGGGATGACCAAAGGGCGCCCCATCTGCAGCGCCTCCTGGATCTCCGGATAGGCCTGGGGCGACAGGTCGAGGTGGCGGAGCCAGGGGTCCGCCTTCGAGTAGTCGTACGCGACGCGCAGGCGGCAACACCCCCCGTCCCCCATCTCTACAAGGCTGACCATGACGCGCTGGGCACCGGCGGCCCGGACCAATCGTTCCAGGAGGGCCTCCAGCCGCTCGTCGAGGGTCAGACTGGAGGCGATGGCCCGGCCCATCTCGTGGAGCGCCTTCAACTCGTTGAGCTGGCGGACCGTGGCTTCGTACAGCCGGGCGTTCTCGATGGCGATAGCGGCCTGGTCGGCAAACGACGCCAGATAGGCCAGCTCCTCGGGGCTGTACTGGCGAGGAACCGTCATGTTGAAGGTCAGTACCCCGAGGACCTCGTCCCCGCTCTTGATGGGCAAGCCGAGGTACGTGACGATCCCACGTTCCCGGTCCGCCTCGGCCAAGACGCTGCGGGGGTCGTTCTGGGCGTCCGCGCAGAAGAGGGGCTGCCCGGTGCTTGCCACGAGGCCCGAGTGGCCGACCCCCAGGGGGAGCTGGAACCCCGGGGGCATCGCCGTGCCTTGGAGCGCCCCCACCCGGAGGACCCCGGCCTCTTTGTCCACGAGGAGCACCTTGACGTGCGAGCATCCGCTGATCTGGGCGGCCTCGCCGAGAATCCGGTCTAGGGTCTCCTGCAGGTCCAAGCCGCTCATGACCGTCCGCGCTGCCCGCAGGAGGGCGGTCAGCTCCTCGCCCCGCCTCACCGCCGCAGCGTGCAGGCGGGCCTGCTGGAGGACCACCGCTAGCTGGTCAGTTACCTCCCGGCCGATCTCCAAGTGCTCGGTGGTGAGGGCGGCCACGGTGATCGCCCCGAAATTCAGGGCGCCGAGGAGGTTCCCCTGGGCAATGAGGGGAAGGCTCAGGCGGGTTCGGATTCCCTCGGCGCCGAGGGCCGCCTCCACCAGCGTGGGCGCGGAGAGGGCCTGGAGATCGGGCACGAGATACGCTTCGCCGCGCCGGAAGCAAGGGACGAGGTCTCCGCGCTCGAGGGGGGCGCGACCCCCCGTGTGGACTTCGGACGGCCCGTCCGTGTCGGCCGCCAGGACGACCCGTTCCTGCGCCTCCTCGTCGAACAGCACCACGCTGGCCCGCTGGCATGGGATCATCCGCCGAATGTGCTTCAACGCGGCCTCGGCGATCGCCTGGGGGGACTGAGCGGCGAGGATGGCCCGATCGATCTGCCGGAGGGCCCCTAAGCGATTTGCGTACCGCCGCAGCGCCTCCTCCGCCCGCTTGCGCTCGGTGATGTCCACCACCACGGCGCGGCACTCCTGCTCGTCTTCGGAGACCGTGGCCTCGATCCGCACACAGAGCGGGCCTGCCTCGCCGTACTCCTGACCTCCGGAGAGTCGGGACGAAGGCGGGTGATTCCCTTCTTTCAGGAGGGCCACGTCGCAGGTCCCTTTTTCCTGGCTTTCAAATACCTTCTGCAGGAAGGCGTTGAAGGCGGGACGGTCTGCCTCGGAAACGAATAGTCCGAAGCGCCGGTTCACCAGCCGGGCGCGCTCCACCCCGAGCAGGCGCGCCCCGGTGAGGTTCACCTGGGAAATCGCTCCGTTGCGGTCCAAGGTGAAGTAGCCCACGGGGGCGAAATCGTAGAGGTCGGTGTACCGTTCCAGCCCCGCCTCCACCTCCGCCCGCGACTGCCGCAGCTCCTCGTTCTGCATCTCCAGCTCAATCTGGTACACTTGCAGCTCGTGGAGAAGCTGCTGCGTTTCTTCCTCCGTCCTCTGACCCGCCTTCGCCAAGGTTATGGCGGGCACGCCTCCGACTTCCGACCTCTGACTTTTCCGCTTCTCTCTCAGCCGGTCTTCCGCGAGGCGGCGCAGCCCGGCGGCCTCCGCTAACGTGTTCTTGTCCTTTTTCATGGGTACTCTCTTACTACGCAGCGCGGAATAATGGCTGCACCGTTCCCCGCGCTGCTTCGTTCGCGGGGAAGGCCCTCGCCCTTGCACAGGACCCGCGGCAAGGGCTCAGCCCTCCCCACGGACGCTACCGAGAGGGGCGGACCGCCGCCCCTCGTCGGACTCTCCCCCGGACTGTGCGGTCCGGGAGGGACTGTCGCCTATTTCACGCACCGCACAGTATATGTCGTTAGATCCCGGCGCCTTTTCGGCACCCTCAGACGTCTGCCGACGCCCGGTGATGTCCTCAATAGCAAGAACTATCAACTGAGCCTTGCCCCCTTCGCTGAATATCTTTCTGGCATTCAGTGACATTGTCCGTTTCCCAATGTCAGGAAAATCATGCTCAATCTCAAAATCATCGAACGTTGTGACTCTAGGAAGGATGCCTTCCAAGAGCTCTCGCAGTTTCGGTATGTCCCATTGGCGTTTACCTACGTCGTAGATATGTTGCTTCTCGGTCTCTTCAGGCTTTGCGTTGAAGGATTGATAGAAGGAACGGCTGGCAGTTACTATCCGTAACTCCGCATCCAAAATCACTAGTGGCTCGCGCACTGTATCGACAATATTTTCAGCATATTCACGGGCCTCCCGCAGCTTCGCCTCCCGCGTCTTGGAAGTGGTGATGTCCGTAAAGGTAATCACTACGCCGTCAATCATGTTCTCCAGGGTGCGGTAGGGCATGATGCGCACGGTAAACCAGCGCCCGTCGCGGGCGGCGACCTGTTTCTCGTGAAAGACCAGCGTCCGCAGCACCTCCCTCGCGTCCTCGGCCAGTTCCGGGTAGACCAGGTCGGAGGAGATATCCGTGATCGGCCGGCCCACGTCGCCCAGAATCAGCTTGAAAACTCTGTTCGACCCGGTAGTGAAAAGCCGCACGCGGAGCGCGTTGTCCAGAAACACGGTGGCGATCTCCGTGCTGCCGAGCAGGTTCTTCATGTCGTTGTTCATCCGGGACAGCTCGTCCACCTTGGCCTGCAGCTCGTGGTTGACCGTCTGAAGCTCTTCGTTCAGGGACTGCATCTCTTCCTTGGAGGTGGTCAGTTCCTCGTTGCTGGACTGGAGTTCCTCGTTGGTGGACTGGAGTTCCTCGTTGGTGGATTTGAGTTCTTCCTGGGAGGTCTGCATCTCTTCGCGAGTGGTCTGCACCTCGTGGCGGGCTTGCTCAAGGTCCCGCTCCAGTTCTGCCACCCGGGCGCTGGGGGTAGTGGCCCGTTGGGTTCTGCCCGTCGCCTTGGTTTCGGGGGGCGTTGCCACGTCCGTAAAGACGATCATCACCAACCCCCGCAGCGCCTCCGGTTCTCCAATCGCCTGGGCAGTGAGGTCCACGGCCTGCGCCCCGCCATTGGTCCCCACCTTCACGTTCCTGAGGGTGACCGCGCCTTTTTGCCGGAGCGCCTTCTGGAAGGCGCCAGTCAGCTCGTAGCGCAGCCCTTCGCGGGCCATGGCAAAGATGTTCCAGTTGGCCTTGCCGGCCGCCGGCTCCAGGTACTTGCCCGTTCGCCCGCTGATGTAGAGAATGTCGCCTTTGCCGTTGACCAGCACGGCCGCCGGGGAATACTGCTGCAAGAGCAGTTGATCTGCCAGCGACTGGAGGTTAACCGCAGGTTTCAACGCCTTCGGCTGCTGCGGCGCGCCCGGCAGGGCGGAGACAAACGAGGCGGGAAACTCGACCGGCTCCGCCCGCAGGGCGGACTCGAGCCGCCGGTAGAGCCGCGCTTTGTCGTCCAGCGGCGCGAAGAGGTCGGTAAAGCCGCCGATGGTCTCCGCGTTCCCCAAAAACAGGAAGCCGCCGGGATTCAGGCTGTAGTGAAAGAGCGGCAGGAGTTTTTTCTGCAGCTCCGGGGTCAGGTAGATGAGCAGGTTCCGGCAGCTCAAGATGTCGAGCTTGGTGAAGGGCGCATCCATGATGACGTTCTGCGGGGCAAAGATCACCATCTCCCGGATGGGCTTGCCGACCTGATAGCCGCGCGCTTCCTGGACGAAGAACCGGCTCAGCCGCTCCGGCGACACATCCGCGGCGATGTTGGCCGGGAAAACACCCTCGCGGGCTTTCTCAATGGCGTCCCGGTCCAGGTCGGTGGCAAAGATCTGGAGCGTAACGTTCTCGGGAGGCTTGAGTTGCTCCAGCCTCTCTTTGAAGACCATGGCCAAGGAGTACGCCTCCTCCCCCGTCGCGCAACCGGGCACCCAGGCCCGAAGCGCCTGACTGGGCGAGCGGCCGGCCAGGAGCGCCGGGATGACCTCTCCCTTCAACCGTTCCCACGCCGCCGGGTCGCGGAAAAAGCTCGTTACACCGATCAAAAGCTCCTTGAACAGCAGCTCCAGCTCCTGGGGATTCTCCCGCAGGAACCGGACATACGCGAGGATCTTGTCAATTTGGTGGATGCCCATGCGCCGCTCAATCCGGCGGTACACCGTGCTCTTCTTGTACAGGGAAAAGTCGTGGCCCGTCTGCGCCCGCAACAGGATCGCGACCTTTTCCAGAGCGCTCTGAGCCTTGTCCTCCTGGGCAAGTCCGGGCTTGGTGATGAGGGGTGCGTGCTGGAGATACGCAAGGATCTTTCCGGGCAACGCCTCCGCCGGGGCGACGATGTCGGCCAGCCCGGCGTCAATGGCGCTTCTGGGCATGCCGTCGAATTTGGCCGAGGCCGGCTCCTGCACGAAGACCACCCCCGCTTTCTCCTTGATGGCTTTGAGGCCTATCGTGCCGTCGGTCCCCATACCCGAGAGGATGACGCCGATGCTCCGCTCCTCCCGGTCATCCGCCAGGGAGCGGAAAAAGAAATCAATCGGCAGGCGCAGCCCCCGGGGCGCCACCGGATCGAGCAGGTGCAGGATCCCGTGCAGGATGGACATGTCCCTGTTCGGCGGGATCACATAGACGCAGTCCGGCTGGACCCGGGTGCGATCCTTGACCTGGATGACCTTCATGGCGGTGGCGCGCTGGAGCAGTTCCACCATGATGCCCTTACGCGTCGGGTCCAGGTGCTGGACGATGACAAAGGCCATGCGGCTGCCTTCCGGCACGTTCCGCAGGAACAGTTCCAGGGCCTCCAGCCCTCCGGCGGAGGCGCCGATGCCGACGATGGGGAAGGCGGCGTCCACGCGACGCGAGTCGTCCGCTTGCGGGGACGGGGCGTCTTTGAGGACGCTTTTGGCAGGTTGGCGTTTCCGGCGTTCAGGTGTGGCTTGCTTTTTCATGCTTCGATTTCTCCGTTGATTCAACTCAGCAGGACGGGCGAGGACAATTGGGGCCTCCTGGCGAATCGAAGATGGGCTGCCGCCGGCGCCCGCCCCGCGAGCAGGGAAAGATCGTGTTGATGCCCGGGGCTTGCGGAAGCGAAGACACGGAGACCATCGGCAGGGCCCGGTCGACTGCGGCGACCGGAAGCCCATAGCGCTGCCCCTCCAGGTCGAACACGACCAACTGGAGCGCCGAACCTTCTGGACCCGAGCGCACCCTGTCATCCGTCATCGCGGAACCCTTCTCTTGCTCTTCCGCCTTCTGCCCCGCCTGTGGCGGGATCTCGTCACGCCATGGCGTGACTCAACCTCACCGTCTACTGCCTTCTGCTCTCCCCGTTGCTCCCCTGCACCTCTGCCCTCTGCCTTGTGTCTTCCGTCCCCCGTCGTCCGTCTTCTGCCCCCCTTCACGTTTCACGCCCTTGACACCATCGAACCCTCCGGGTATCATTCAACCACTCTCTCGCACCTTTGAGCTGGCAGAAGGGGGACATCGAAGTGGTGGGACAGCAAGCCATCGAGGCCGTCTTCGAGGACGGCGTGTTCAGGCCCCTGGTCGAGGTCAACCTTCCGGAGCATCAGCGAGTCTCCATTGTGGTGGCTGCTCAGGATGATCTGCCCGCAGAGCTGCTTGCCAGGGCCGCCGAGCTTGGGGGAAGCTTCGCCTTCCTTGCTGATCCCACGGAAGACCTCTATACCGACGACGACGGGAAAGCGATTTGACCCGCCCCCTTCGCCGAGGGGACCTCATCCTCGTCCCGTTTCCGTTCACTGACCTGACCACCCTGAAATACCGCCCTGCGGTCATTCTAACCCCTGAGCCCATCGGACCGGATCTCGTCGTCGCGTATCTCTCTTCGGCCATTCCGGTCGAACCCCTGCCTCCTACTCATCTTCTGGTCTCTTCTGGCCACCCCGAGTTCCCCGACACTGGGCTCAAACACACCTCGGTCATTCGACTCGACAAACTCATGACGATCGCCCAATCTCGGATCCGGCGGCGGCTCGGTCACCTCGGGCCTTCGCTCCTCTCCAAGATGGAGGCCGGCCTCAGATCGGCCTTCGGTCTGTAAGCGTTCGGACAAAGATCCCGCGCCTGCCGCCCGCCTCTCCCATTTCGGATTGCGGACTTCGAAATACCGGTATGCAGTAGGCAGAATGCAGCGGGAAGGACCGAGTAGGCAGTGGGCAGAATGCAGTAAGCAATTTTCCTGCGTTGTGCTTTCTGCCTTCGGCCCTCTGCCTTCTGCCTTCAGGTCTTCAGCCCCCCTTGCTCCCCTGCTCCCTTGCCCCCCTGCTCTCCTTCACGTTTCACGCTTCGCGCCGCGGCCGATCGGCCTACACCGCCCGCCGGATGGCCGGCAGCAAGTCGGTGCTCACGGTCGCCTTGGAGAGAACCCCATCCGCGCCTGTTGTCCGAGCCACTCCAGGGCCGCGTCACACGAGCCCTCTCCGTCCGTCCAGACAGAATCCGGACCGGCGGGGCCAGCCGGGCGGAGCGCGAGAGCACTGTCTCCGCATAGCCGGTTCCGACCCTCTCGCTGGGCCTGTCCATCCGGGCGGACGAGGCATCGCCTGCGCGTCCCCGGAACATCGTTGACCGGGACAGGCGCGTGGGGCCAATGTTGTAGGCCTGAAGCGCGAGATCCAGGCTACCGAAGCGGCGCCGCAGCATGTGGAGATACGCCGTGCCGAGCCGGATGTTCACCTCGATGTCGTAGAGTTCGACGGGGCCGCCGTACGGGACGCCGATGGCGCTGGCCACCTCGGCCGCTGTGGAGGGGCGGAGCTGCATGAGGCCCAGCGCCCCTCGCCGCGACGCTGCAGCCGGCTTGAAGCTGCTTTCCGTCTTGACGATGGCGACGAGCAGCTGCCACGCGATGGCATGGCGGCGGCTCTCACGCTGGATGAAGGAAGCCAACCGCTTCCTGTCCCGCGGCGGGAGGGCAGGGGCGTTTCCCTCGAGATAGCTCGAGATGCTGATGCGCTCCTCGAGCCCTCCCATGTCTCGCCGCAGCTCCTCGATGACCTCTTGCTGCAGGGAGATCACAGCCCCCTGCATCCAAGCGAGATACCACCCCAAGGCAGCCAGGAGGGTCAGGCCGATGACGATCACGCGAAGCACTGTGTCTGCGGCCTGCCCCGGGCGGGGCGGGTCCCATGATATTCGCTGGCCAGCCATTGCCGCTTCCCCCATCGCTCAGAGCAGCTCCCCCAACGGACCCAGGTCAAGGTTGAGGTCTTCGGCCTCCAGGCCGAAGTGAGCCCTGAGTTCCGCCATCTTCTGTTCTAGGCGCAGGAAGGTCACTCCCATCCTCTCGATCTCTTCAGAGGTGAGAGACCCCGCTTCGATCCGGCGCAGGGCCTGCTTCTCCAGGAGTCGCCGGAGCAGCTCGATGAGTGTCAGAACCAGCTTGGCGAGTCCCTGCTCGACCCGCTCCGGATCGGCGTTGATCCGCCTCGGTAGGGCCTGAGTGAGCTGTTCCAGCTCGCCCTCGAACTCGGCCAGAGAGCCCTCACAGGTCGAAGGTGCCATTGTTCCTTATCCCGGGTGCGTTGACAAAGTGGTAGGGGGGCCAGGGACCGGTGAGCAGGAATTGAAGCTGCTGGAAATCATCCCAGACTTTCGTCACAAGTTTCCTGAACGCCTCCACCCGATCCCGGTCCACGAGATAGGCCGCTGTGAGAAGCAAGCGCTTGGTTGGGAGTGGGTGGAGGCAGCTCTCGACCGCCAGACAAAGGAAGGACGCCTGAAGCTCGTGAATCAGCGTCTCCCCCTCCGCCCGCAGCCTGGACCGTCGCCGCTCCTCCCTGAGCCTCTGATAGAGGTATTCCGCTCCCGGCCCCCTTTCCTCGATTTCCTGGTCCGGCGCCACCCCGGTTTCCGCGGCTGGTTCCCAGAGTATTCGGAGCCCCATCTCCACTCTTCCCGCCACTCGCTCGAGCGCCGAGCGAAAGGCCTGAGCCCGTTCGGCAAGGAGGGCGATCACTGCCTCCTCAGTCCTGAGGAGCGTGTTGTACCGGACAGGAAGAATGGGGCGGGTGTCCATCACGTCCTCTACCACGGTTTCATGGAGGATCAGGTGCGCCTCGTCCAAAGGCCAGGGGCTCAGGGGCGACGGGCTCATGACCGCGGCGACATCCCCCTGAGGCAGGAGGCGAACCGGATTTCCCCCGAGACCCTGGATCCCGCGCGCCAGCTCAGGTGGAAAACCGACGATGCCGTAGATGTAGGTGCCCTGCACGATTCCCTCGAGTCCGACAGGGCTGGACGTTCAAAGCTCCCGGCCCAGGCGAAGACCCCGGGCCGTCTCGACAGAGGACAGGAGCAGGCGCAACCCCACAAAGATCAGATCCACGTCCGCCACCGAGATGGTCACGTCGCCGGCGATTACCACCCCCTTGTTCAGGACCCGATCCAGGGTTTCCAGCAGCGTGATCCGGTGTTCTGCCACACCGGGGTCGAGATCAGCCGGCATCGCTCCCGAACCTCGGCGAGAAGTTGTAAGGGGGCCAAGGACCCGAGGCCACCAGGCGCAGGCCCTGATCCGCCACGGCCTCGTTCCACCGCTGGACCTCGGCGAGGAACGTTTGCACCTCTTGCCGGAGAACGAGGCACGCCAGATTGAGCATGATTTCCTCGCCTGGATCTCCGCCTACCGCGGACGCCGACGGGTCCGTGTTAGTCCCCCGGACCCGGAGGGGCGAGTTGATGGCAAGCTGGACCACCGAAGGCCGCAGCGCCTCGACGGCCTCCCGGATCAGCTCGGCCGCTCGTTCCATTCGCCTCTGCTCGGCGAGATCGTCCATCCTTCGTTTCAGGAGGAAGGCGGAGCCCGGCCGGGCGCGGGCGGACGTGGCCAGGCGCTCCGCCATCTCGTGCAGCTCCGGGTCCCGGCGCAGGACCGCCTCCCTGAGACAGCCCCGGTGGGCGAAGCCCTTGACCCCCCATTCCTCCTTTTCCTGGACGAACTCCAGCGCTTCCTGGAATCCGAGTGCGTTTTCGCGGAGCATGCGGCGCACCGCGTCGGGACTCCGGAAGATAGTGCAGAACTTCATGGGGAGGATAGGGCCCATGGCCATCATGGCTTCGACGACCGCCTCGTGCCGACAGACCTTTTCCGTCAGCCAATGGGGATCCTCCATGTTTCTCCGGAGCGGCTCGGAGTCAAACACCGACAGAGAGACGGGGCTCGCCACGGCCATGGTCGGGCCCTCAGGGATGAAGACCGTGGGGCGTCCCCCATCGATCCCGGTCGTCACGGGTACCTCCACGGACCAGGGGACAACACCATAGACGTACCAGCCCACCCTATTTCCTGCGGCGGGCGTTGCCAGCGCCCCGCTCTCATGCGTCATGGCCCCTCCGCTGTCCCGGCTCTCCGGGAGGGATGTGGAAGGGGAGCCGATGGATGAGGTACTGGACCTCGACGTCCCCGGGGAGAAACCGGTCCACCCAATGCATGAGCCCAATGAAGAGGATGCCCACCTCTCCCCCCTTCAGGGTCTCGTCAATCCTCCGGCCGATGAATTCATCCCGCTGGCGGAGGATCCTTTCGCTCTCCCTGGCGGACTCTTCCCGGGCCTGGTCGGGCAGTCCGGCAGAGGCCAACTCGCCTGTCTGCATCCGCCCGCGCGGCACGGACTTCTTCGGAATGGCGGACCGGATGCGCTCGTACTCCTCCCGGAGGAGGTCGGGGCTCTCCGTCCCTTCAACGACGGCCCCCCGCTTCAGCAACTCCAGGATGAGGGTGTAGTTCCTGCTTCCCGCCTGGGCCACCTCCCGGACGATGTCCAGCTCTCTCCCACACACCGGCAGGCCGTCCTGGTAGATCCTCACCCCGCGGTAGTCCAGAGCCAAAGCGAGGAGGCGTGTCCGGAGCCCCTCCCAAACCTCATCGATGAGGCGCCGAGTCCGCGCCCACTCGCCCCGGCCGTGCCTCCGCACGTGCTCCCGTTCCAGGGCCTCTGCTTGCGACCCCATGTCGGCCGTGGTATGGACGATCGGGACATAGATCAGCTTCCTCATCGGTCACGGGCGACCCGTCGGACGGAGGTGGATGACCTCGTGGGCGTTCCGCCCGGGGCGGAGGGCCGGCCGCGCGTTGTCAGCGATGACCCGGAGCAGGGTCGAAAGGTCGAAAGGGTCCCCCACGTATTCCCATGCCCCCAGGTCGCGGGCCACGCGCGCCATCTCCGCGGTGGCGGGCTCGGAGAAGGCGACGATCCGCGCCTCCGCATCCCACTCCCGGATCCTCCTCAGGGTTTCCCTGCCATCGGCGGCTGGCGTGGAGATGTCGTACAGGACAAGGTTCGGGGGCTCTCCATTCGGCGGGCTGAGGCCCTCCGGTTCCTCTCCCGCAACCTTCACCTCATATCCCCCGAGGGACAGGGCCTCCGCCAGGAGCCTGCGGATTGGTCCTTGCTTCATCACCACCAGAAGCTTTCCCCGCGTCTGCATCGCCGTTCTCCTTCCTCGCTCCACAATCACACCTTGCCCACCAACTCCCGAGCGCGGTGCAGATGGGTCATCCGGACGGCGAACCTGCTGAAGGTTTGATCTTCCTCTGCCTCTCCGCTCGTCTGCCTCGCCGCGACAGATACGCCTGAGGTGGACACTGACAGGTACTCGCGGATGGCCAGCATCGTCGCCTTGCGGCAGATGGCCTCGATCTCCGCCCCCGCGCACCCCTCGGTCTCCTGGGCAAGGCACGCCAGATCCACGTCTCCCGCCAGCGGCTTCCCTCGCGTGTGAATCCGGAAGATCTCCAGCCGCCCCGCCTCGTCGGGCAGGGGGAGCTGGATGAGGAGGTCGAACCGCCCAGGCCGGAGGAGGGCCGGGTCCAGCATGTCCAGGCGGTTCGTCGCCCCCAGCACCACCACTCCCCGAAGCTCCTCGATCCCATCCAGCTCCGTGAGGAGCTGACTGATGACCCGCTCGGCGACGCCTGAGGCGTCCCCCAGGCCTCGCTTCGGGGCCAGGGCGTCAATCTCGTCGAAGAAGATGATGGAAGGGGCGGCCTGCTTGGCCCGTTTGAAGACTTCCCGCACCCCTCGCTCTGCCTCCCCGACCCACTTGGACATGAGCTGGGGGCCCTTGACAGAGATGAAATTGGCCCGGCTCTCGGTGGCCACCGCCTTGGCCAAGAGGGTCTTTCCTGTCCCTGGCAGACCATGAAGGAGGATGCCCTTCGGCGGCCTGGCCCCCGCATGTTTGAACAGGGACGCGTACTTCAGGGGCCACTCGATGGCCTCCAGTAGATCCTCTCTCACCGCTTGCAGCCCACCCACATCCTCCCACCGGACGTCCGGGACCTCCACAGCGATCTCCCGGAGGGCCGACGGCTCCACCTCCTTCAAGGCCTCGAAGAAATGGTCCATCGTGATCCGAAGCTCCATGAGGGCCTCGTAGGGGATGGCGCCCACGTCGAACTCGATCCGCGGGAGGACGGCCCGCAGGGCAACCATGGCCGCCTCGCGGCACAGGGCCTCCAGGTCGGCGCCCACGAAGCCGTGGGTGGTCTCCGCCAGCGTCTCCAAGTCCACTTCCTCGGCCAGGGGCATGCCGCGCGTGTGGATCTCCAGGATCTCCCGTCGCCCTTTTTGGTCCGGGATGCGGATGGCGATCTCCCGGTCGAAGCGCCCGGGCCGGCGCAGGGCAGGGTCGAGGACATTGGGGATGTTGGTGGCGCCGATGACGATCACCTGGCCGCGGGAGCGGAGGCCGTCCAGCAGGGCCAGCAGTTGCGCGACTACCCGTTTCTCCACCTCGCCCACGACCGTCTCGCGCTTGGGGGCGATGGCGTCAATCTCGTCCAGGAAGACGATGCTGGGAGCGTGGTGCTCGGCCTCTTCGAAGATCTTCCGGAGCTTGGCCTCGCTCTCACCGTAGAACTTGTGGATGACCTCGGGGCCGCTGACCGCCAGGAAGTGGGCGTCTGTTTCTTTGGCGACGGCCCGGGCGATGAGAGTCTTGCCGCAGCCGGGCGGGCCGTGGAGGAGGACCCCCTTGGGGGCCCCGATCCCGAGGCGCTCGAAGACCTCCGGGTACTTCAGGGGGAGCTCGATCATTTCACGCACGCGCTGGATCTCCTTGTCCAGGCCGCCGATGTCCTCGTAGGAGACCCGGGCGGCTTCCCCCGGCCCCTCCGCCTCCTTGATCCGTAGGGTTGTGGTGGGGTGAATCACCACAGGGCCTTCGGGGGCAGTTTCCAGGACCATGAACTCCTGCGAGAGCGTACCGAACAGGTTGGCCCGGATCCGGTCGCCGGCCAGGACCGGCAGCCCCTCGATGAGCCTCGCAATGTAGTGGGTATCCCGGTCCCGCTGAGCGGCCCGCATCGAGGAGAGCGGGGCCAGGACGATCCGGGCGGCCGGCCGGACCGGCATGCCGGCCACGGTCACCTTCTCGTCCAGTCCGACCTGGGCGTTGGCCCGGATCAGGCCATCGATCTGCACGATCCCCTTTCCCCTGGCTTCCGCGTAGGCCGGCATGGCCTTGGCGACGGTCGCACGCTTCCCCGCAATGCGGACGATGTCCCCGACCTGCAAGCCAAGACGCTTCAGGTCCTCGGGGTCCAGCCGGGCGAGCCCCCTCCCCACATCTTTGGAGAGGGCCTCAGCCGCCCGGAGGGTCACCTCCCTGGGGGGGTTCTCGTGCATCGTGTCAACCTTTCACCCTGACAGGTCAGGGCCGCAGGGTTCCCCAGAACTCCGTCCGATCCTTGCCGGCGAGCACCCATCCCTTGCGCACGACACGTTCACCTCGCGGCCGAGGGGATCCGACCTGCCAGGGACGAGGGGCAGGGAAGATCACGTAGCATCTTCAGCCCCCGCACCTGACGGGGCAACTCCAGGAGCTTGAACCGGAGGTAGGCGGGGAAAGCCGCTTCTATCTCCTGGAGAGATCCCCGCTGATCCTGCCACCTCTCAAGACAGAACGGGCAGTCCTGGCGGTCCGAGGAGATCACCCGGTTGACGATGACGTGCTTGACCGCGATCCCGAACGTGGCCAGGGCCTTCGCCAGCCGCCGCGTCTCGGCGATGACCATGGCTTCGGGAACGGTGACCACGACGAATTCGCACCGGTCGGGATCCCGAAGCATGGCGTGGACCTTCTTCAGGGCCTGCTTCATGGTGAAGAGGAAATCGTCGGCTGCCTCGTGCACCTGCTTGCCCGAGAGCCGGGAGACCACATAGTGATACTTGTACCGGATCCTGGCCAAGATCCTTATCCACTGGTCCACGACCTCCGGCAGGGCCAGGAGGCGGAGGGCATGCCCCGTCGGGGCGGTGTCCAGGACGTAGAGGTCGTACTCCTCCTTCTCCATCAGATCCACCAGTTCTTTGAAGCCCATGACCTCATCCAGGCCAGGAATGGGAAGGGAGAGGAGGCCGGCGATGTCCTCGGCATCCAGGTAAGTGCCGGTCTCCAGGATCCGGCTAATCTCCTCGCCGTGCTCCTCCCGAAACTCCACGTAGAGCTTTTCGGCGCTCATCTCCACGGCCCACAGGTCCCTCACCTCGTCCACGGGCGTGATCTCCGGGCCGATCTCCTGCTCCAGGCAATCGGAGAGAGAGTGGGCCGGGTCGCTGGAGAGCAGGAGCGTTCTCATCCCCGCCTCGGCCAGTTGCACGGCGGCGGCGGACGCGCAGGTCGTCTTCCCCACCCCGCCTTTCCCTCCGAAGAGGATGAGCTGCGGCATCCGTCGCTCCTATCCCGTCGGGGCCTTGCGCACACGAACCTCCAGGATGCCGTTCCGATAGGACATCGTCGGAGGTTCCGACTGTACCCGGGAAGAGAGGAGGACCTCCTTGCTGTACTTCCGGTCCTTGCCCTCGGCGGCAATGGTGAGGATGTCGTCCTTCAGGTCCAGCTTGACGTCGCCGGCCTCGACCCCCGGGAGTTCGGCAATGATGCGGAACGAGTCGCCCTCGTCGAGGACATCCAGCAGCGGCTCCCGCACCTCCTCCACCACCGGGCCTTCCCTGGTCTTTCTGATGTTCCCGAATGTCTCGACGCTGGGGGTGCCCCCCAGGCCGATCTTCACGTTGAATCCGTACACCCCTTTCAGCTCCTTGCCTTTCAGTTCTCCGGTGCGGCTCAGCTCTGTCTTTCCCTCCTCCGCCATTTCAGAGAGAAGGTCAATGAGGTTCCCCAGTCCCCGGAAAACACCTCCCAGCCCCAGGTTGACCTCGCCTTCCCCTCGCTCCCCCTTCTTGGTCTTAGCCATGAGCGTGTCCCCCATCGGCGTCGCTGCGGTCTCTCCGCCCAAGGCGGAGCAGCCCATCACTGCGCCTGTATCCGCGCCTCCAACCGATCGAGGCGCTCCTTGAGATCCCGGCTCTCGTCCTCGAGGGCTTTGGCTTTCGAGGAGAGGGCGGGGTCGCTCTGCCACCAGTCAATGCCCATCTCTTTGGCCTTCTCCACCGAGGCCACGAGAAGCCTAATCTTGATGCTCAGCAGCTCGATGTCGGCGATGCTGACCTTGATGTCCCCCGCGATGACGATCCCTTTATCCAGGACCCGTTCCAGGATGTCGGCCAGGTTGGTCGCCTGGATGCCGTGGGTGATGCCCTGTGGCATGGCCCTGCCCCTATCGTTCCAGCTTCACAAGCTCGGCCTTGGTCCCGCAGGTCGGGCAGAACTGATATTCGTCCGCGTAGATGTACCGCCAGGTCCGGCCGCACGCGGAGCACTTCCGGAAGAGCGACTCGCCGCACTTTGGACAGCAGTCCAGCGCCCCCCAGGTGGTCTCCCCACACCCCGGACACTTGAAAGCGCCTGCCATAGCTGCACCCCCTGTTCCGGCTCCGTGGCCCATTCAGGCCGCCCTGGATTCCCGAACCCTCACTTCCGCGACCGGTTCTTCTCCCGCCTTGGCCCCCCTGGCGGCGTTGAGCCTCGCCTCCCACACTGCCGCCTGGCGGTCGTACTCCTCCTCGTCGATTTCGTCCATCTCGTACAGGAGCTGGAGTTCCAAGAGTTTCTCCTGGATGTAGGCCTCGTCGGTAAATTCCCGGTCCGCCATCTCGCTGATCTTCTGAAAGATGCCGAAGAGGCCCTTGAAAGGAAGCGCAAGCAGATCATCCACCAGAAGCATCGCCCCTTCCCCTACTCCAGCTTGATTGTCAGACAGACAAAATTAAAAGGGGGAAACCCGCTCACGTACTTGAACCGGATCCGCTCGCCGTACCGCTCCGCCAGCCCGTCCATCCTGCGGTCAAACTCCGCCTCCTGGGCGCGATCCACCAGGAACGCGGCGTTCATGATCATTCGCTCACCGAGGATCCGGTGGGTCAGGCGGAAGTCGTGACAGGCCCCCTTGAGGGCCTCCAGGATCTCCTCCCGGACCCTGGCCTTCTCGACCTCCAGCGCTACCTCCACCATCCTCCCGATCTCGACGAGCCGCCAGTGGGCCTCCTGCGGGGGCATGGCAGCCACGGCTTTCTTTCGCCGCCTGATCTCCTCGTACCTCCCGAGGATGTCCTGGTAGATCAGTTCCTCGTGGAAGATCGCCTTCAGGCCCAGCTCCACCTTGCCCCGCATCCGCTCCAGGAGGCCCTTGAACTCGGCGTACTCCCGCTCCAGGATGGCCCGCACCTTCACCTCGTCCTCGGCGATGGTGCAGAACCTGACCGGGAGAACAGTGTGACCTTTGAAGACCACCTCGATGGCCCGCTCGTGGGCCAGCGAGTTCTCCCGGGAGACCGGATACCGCCTGATGGCCGCGTCGGTGACCACCGCTCCGATATCCCGATAATGGATGGCGCGAAGTTGATCCCCCCGGCCCCCGATTCCCAGGGGGCCAAAGGTCTCACCCTGGCCGTCCTCGGTGATGCAGTAGATGTACTTCCCGTCGCCGGCCATGGCGTGCTGGTCACTCCTCAGGGTGGAGGGTGATGTTGACGAAGTTGTAGGGCGCCACGGGCCCCACGTAGGCGAACTTGATCCGCTCGCGGTAGTGAAGGTCCAGCCGCTCCACCAACTCGTCGAACTCCCTCTCCCGGCTCCGATCCACCAGGAACGCAGCATTGAAGAGCATCTTGTCCCCGACGGTTCCGTTGAGGCGATACTCCACAGAGGCCCGCTTGAGCCCCGCCAGGATCTCCTCCGCCTCCCGTTCCTTCTTGGCTTGCAGCGCGGCCTGGACCATCTCCCCGATGGCGATCTGCTGGGCGTGAGCGTGTCGGGAGGGCTTCCCGGCAACCTCGGCCTTCAGCCGCTTGATCTCCTCGTGCTCGTCCACGATCTCCCGGAAGGTGATCTCCATCCTTCGCCAGAAGGCCTTGACCCCCAACTCCGCCTTGCCGTCCATGTCTCGCAGGAGATGTTTCAGTTCCAGGTACCGCTGCTCCAGCAGCCGCCGGATCTCCTCAGGGTTAGCGGCGACGGTGCAGAACCTGACCGGCAGCACGGTGTACTCCTGCATGACGCGCTCCACGACCCGTTCGTGGGCCAGGAGGTTCTCTTTGCTGATGACATGCTTGGCCAGGGGCGAGTTGCTGACCACCGCACTGAGGTCTCGATACGCGATCGTCTCCACCTCGTCGCCGCGGCCGCCGATGCCGACGGGCCCGAAGTTCCGCTCGTGATCCGTCGGGATGATGGCGTACAGATACGTCCCCTCTTCAGACACCACAGGCCTCCGTGTCCCAGCGGAAGAGCTTCACCGCGACCACGTCGGCGGGATCGGCGCCCGGAGGAAGCTCCTCGGCCGCCGCATGGTAATCGGCCAGGATCCTGTACGCCTCGGTCGCCTGCTCGAAACAGGTATCTGTCGCGTGGCGGGCGGGGGCCTTGTCTGGATGGCAGTGATGGGCGAGCCGTCGGTAGGCCGCCTTGACTTCCTGGAGGGTGGCCTGTTCTCCCAGCGCCAGGAGTCTTCGCGCCCACCCGATCTTCTCCACCTCGAATCGCCGGATCTCCACCGTGCTGAAGCTGTAAGGAGGGAGCGGCCCGACACATCGGAAGTCCACGCGCTCCGCGCATCGGCCGTTCAGCCGGTCGAGGGCCTGCCCCACCTCTCCCTCCCTCGACCTCTCCACGAGAACGGCCGTGTTGAGGATCATCCGGTCGTCCAGCAGGGCGTGGGGGAGTATGTCTTGGGCCAGGCCTTTCAGGGTCTGGACGATGTCCGCGGCCCGTTCTTCCCGGCACCGGTCCAGCCTGGCCTTGACGAGCTGGCCGATCCGCACACGCTCCTCCGTGGTCTCTTTCGGGGGTCTGCTCTCGATGGCTGCCCTCGCCCGTTGGATCTCCTCCTTCTCTCCGATCTCCCGCAGGACCGAATCGAGGTCTTTCCACAGGGCCACCACGTCCAGCTCGATCTTCCCCTCCATGGCCTCCAGGGCGGCCCTGAGCTGGGGATAGCCCTTCTCCAGAATCGTTCGCACCTCCTCCTCGTCCCGGGCCATGGTCCCGAACTTCACCGGGACCACCGTGTGCACCTGCAGCACCTTTTCGATGACGGCCTGGTGGGCGAAGAGGTGGGGGAGAACCTCCTCTCTTTTCATGGACCGGTATGCCTGCCGTGGTGCTGGACCCACGACCGCAGCGATATCATGATGGTGAACGGTAAAGACCTGCCCGGTGGACAGGCAGGGATGGTCGGCACCGATGTCGCTGAATTCTCTCTGGTCCGCTGCGCCCACAACGCAGTAGAGATGGAGGGCCTTCTGCTGCGAGCCGCCGGCTTCTTTGTCCATCGCGTCGCGTTTTCCTCTCTCACGCCTGGATGGCGACTGGCCCCAATCCGTCGGCACCATCGACGGGAACAGTGATGGCGTGGTCTCCACCCAACGGCTCCATCAGAGCTCCGGCGGGACGGGTGCCTCGCAGGAAACTCTCGACGATTGCTGCAACCCGGTTGACGGCGGTGCGGATCTTCTCGGCGCACTCCTGCCGAAGCGTGGGGTCGGCCCCTTTCCTCAGGAGGATCTGAGCGGCCGAGGAGGTGATGGCCAGAGGGTTCCGCATCTCCTGAGCGATGCCGCCGGCCATCTCCCCGACCGTGGCCATCCGACGGTAATTCTCCACCTGATCATGGAGCTTCTTGATGCGGAGGAGGGAGCGAATCCGGATCAGCAGCTCCAATCCGCTAAAGGGCTTGGTCAGAAAGTCGTCCGCCCCCGCCTCGATGGCCCGAACCATCTCCTCCCGCCCCGAGACGGCGGTGAGTATGAGGACGGGGATGAAGGCCGAATTCGCATCCGCTTTCAGTCGGCGGCACACCTCATAACCGTCCAACCCGGGCATCATGACGTCCAGGAGGATGAGGTCAGCGGCGTGCTCTTTCATCATCCTGAGAGCGTCGACTCCGTTGGACGCCGTCGCGACCGTGTGACCCAGCATGCCCAGATGCGCTTCCACCAGCTCAAGATTCTGGGGAAGGTCATCCACCACGAGGATCCTGCTCCCCGCTGGAGCCTCCATCTCCGCCGTCCCCGCTTTGCACCACCCCATTGCTTTCAGCCTCCTCTGGTGGAAGACCCTGCCCCCGGCTCCCGCTCAGTAATTCAGGGAGACGGTGCGCCATTTTCTCCCGAGGCCGCCGCGTTTCGTCTCCCGCTTCTCCTCGCCTCTGTGGTTGTCCGTCAGGGACGCCGACTTTTCCAGGCCCTCCGCCAGCCCCTGGATGTCCCCGAGCCGCTTCAGAACGGCCATGCTGCGCCTCTCCAGCAGGGTCGCCTCCTTCTCCAGCCGCTCCTTCTCTTTCTCCAGGATGTAGAGGTCCAGGTAGGCGGAGCTCTGGACTCTCGGGATGGACCGCTTCCCGGTGCTGCGTAGGCTCCGGATGTCTCTCAAACTCTTGACGTCGATCACACCCTTCATGGCTGGATGCTCCCTGCCGGCCCGTCTCTCCGCAGGAGTCCCGAGCCCTGCGGAGAGACGGGCAAGCGGTCGGAGGCCGCGACGGTGAGCGGCCCCTCCCTGAACCGATCTATCGCGCTCAGCCTCCCCCCGTACGGGCTGGACTGCTGTCATCTTCTGCCAGGACCCTCCGGACGAGGGCCGAGACCTCATCCAGTTCGAAAGGCTTGCTGATGAACCCCCGGTACATCCTCTGCCGGATCCCTTCCTGAATGGGTTGATCCTCCTCGTAGTGGTAGCCCGAGATCATGAGGATCTTCAGGCGGGGATCCAGTTGGCCGATCAGCCGCGAAACCTCGAGCCCGCTCATCCCCGGGAGCTTGACATCAACAATGGCCATATCGAAGGATCTCTGTTTCACTTCCCGAATGGCATCCTCCCCCCGGTTCACTTGGGTGATGTGATAGCCCTCGTCGCCCAGGGCGTTCTCCAAGGCCCAGCAGATGTCCTTCTCGTCGTCCACGACCAAAATATCGACCATCCTACTGTCTCACTCGCCGCCGGGCGCCGCGTCGCCTGCGGGCGCGGCCGGCAACTGAACCGTGAAGATCGAGCCCTTCCCCACCTCGCTCTCCACGCCGATGGTGCCGCCGTGTTGCCGGACGATGCTGTAGGCGATGGAGAGCCCCAAACCCGTCCCGACGCCGACCGGCATGGTGGTGAAGAAGGGATCGAAGATGCGAGAGAGGTTCTCCGGCGGGATACCGCATCCTGTATCGGAGAACCGCACCTCCACCCCTGGACGATCGTCGCATGCTGCGTGTGGATTGGCGGCCGGCGGCGGGGCAGAGTCGGGCAGCGCGGGCGCGGGAGTCACCGGTATGCCGCTGGCAATGATCAGCTCGCCCCCGTGGGGCATCGCATGATAGGCGTTCAGAATAATGTTCATGAAGACCTGCTGGAGCTGGTTCTCGTTCCCCTTCACCCGGGGGAGCTGTGGGGCGAGTCGCCGTTGGATCTCGACGGACTGCAGCGACATCTGATGCCCGATGAGGGACAGGGTGTCCTCGACGGCGCTATTGACGTCCACGGACTCCGCCATGCCTCCCGATGGACGGGCGAATCGTAGGAGATTCTCGATGATGACGGCCGCCCGGTCAGCGGCCGCATGGACCTTCCGGGCGGCCTCGTTCCGGAGTTCGGGGTCGGCCCCCTTCCTCAGGAGGATCTGAGCGGCGGAAGAGGTAATGGCCAGCGGGTTCCGAATCTCGTGGGCGATGCCGCCGGCCATCTCTCCCAGGGCTGCCATCTTGGTCGACTGGATCAACTGGAGCTCAAGCCGGCGTTTCTCCGTCAGATCCCGCCCCACCCCCACCAGGGCGACCACCTGGCCCCTCTCCTCTTTCATGGCGGAGAAACGCCACGCGATGAGGAGGTCCTGGCCCCCCTTCGCGTGCATGCTCGCTTCCCTCTCCTGGGGTTCGCCCCCGCGGATGAGCTGTACCAACAGGCCCTCCAAGTTGGCCCGCTCCGCGTCCGGGAAGAGTTGGATGAACTGGCTGCTCACTGTCTCGCGGGCCGAGACCCCCAGGATCCGCTCGGCGGCGCTGTTCCAGGTCATCACGCAGCCGTGGGCGTCCATGGAGACGATGAGGTCATTGGCGCTCTCCACCACGCTGGCCAGGTGGCGCTCGGCACGCACGACGCGCTCGCCCAGGCTCTTTTTCTCCGTGACGTCGTCCATGAAGAGCATCACGTTTCTCACGCGTCCACCCACATCCTTCAACGGCGTGAGGCTGTAGAAGTAGACGCGGCTGGCCAGGCCTGGGGCCCGGTACTCCATCTCCCCTCCGTCAAGGGGCCTGCCCATCTGCGCCGCTTGAAGGTTCTCCTCCAAGTTGGTGTAGTACAGGATCACCGGAGGGAAGATCTCGCCGATCTTCTTGCCCACGACCTCCCCTTCTCCCTTCCGTGATTTCACCAGGAAGTTCTGGTTGGCAAATACCACCCTCAGGCTGCTGTCGAAAATCAGGATGGAGGAGGGGATGCTGGAGAGGATATCCGAGTACAGATCCTCTCCGAGCTCTCCTCCGTGGGACAGCAGCGCCGGATCGTGGAGGAACGCAACCCCCCGTGGGATGGGGGATCTCTTTGCCTTAGTCGTTCCGGGCGGGTGCATAGTGGTGGCCATAATCCCTGGTGATCCCGCCTATCTGCCGCCTCTCTTTCAAGAGGTTCGGCCGACGAACTGCTTCACCAACTCCCCGACCTTCGCCTGATTGGTCTTGCTGCCGACCCGGCTCGTCTCCGACGCCAGGATGTCCTGGCAGACCTGCCGGAAGACAGCACTGGAGGCGCTGGCACGGCCGTTCAACACCTTGAGGGATTTGGCGATCATGATGCTCCCGCGGATGGTCGGCGCGAACTCGCACTTTCCAGACTCCCGCAGGCCCCGGACGACCTTCACGATCTTCTCCGCGTCCTTCCGGGGGAGGCCGGACTTGGCCCGGACGATTGCGACCTCGGTTTCCTCATCGAAGTGGTCCAGGTCCAGCGTGATCATCCGGTCGCGGAGGGCATCCTGGCTCCGATGCACCCCGGCATACTCCTCGGGGTTCGAGGTGAAGATGGCCGTGAAGTTCGGATCCACCCTTAGGTGGGTCTCCTGGCCGTCTCGGCCGGCTGGGAAGTCCAGGATCCGCTCCTGGAGGATGGAGAGCAGGATGTTGTTCGCCTCGGGCCGGGAGCGGGTGAACTCGTCGTAGATCAGGGTGAAGCCGTACTTGCAGGCGACGGTGAGGCGGTTATCCACCCATCGCTTGACCATGTCTTCCTCTACCTTCAGGACCCGGGAGACGAAGCGGTCAATAACCTTCCGCAGCCGATAGCCGTACTCCCCGCCGACGAGATTCGAGGTCGTGAACTCCTCGTCGCCGTGCATCAGCACCACCGGACGGCCGATCTTGGAGGCCACGTGGAGGGCCAGGGTGGTCTTGCCCGTACCCGAGGCCCCCCGGAAGTGGACCGGGAAGCCGGCCGTGATGTAGCCCAGGGCCCGCTCGGTCAGGGCTTTGACGAAGTTCGTCTCCACGAAGTCCGGCAGAGCGCGTGGCTCCAGGACCGTGCTGAGTTCCTCAATCATTAACGCCTCCTACACAAGGAGTGCAGGGTGTGCTGTGCCCCCGGATGAGCTTGAGGGTAGCCTTGAACTCCTTCACCTTTAGGGAGCCACCGTTGGACAGGAGTCCTCCCAGCGCGCGAGCGATCTCCTCCTGCTCGCGTTGGAATTCGGCCAGGAGAGCCGTGACTTCCTGCTCCCGCTGTTGGCGCCTGGCCACGATCCCTCCCAGCAGCTCGTCGACAGTCTCGATCCGTTTCGCTTCGCCGTTGGCCAGGCCTGCCTGTGTCCGCCCTAGGCGGAGAGACAGGGCCTCTTTCAGGGCCTGCGCCGTCGCCTTATGCTCCCTCAGGTAACCCCTCATCGCCTCTTTGATCCGCTCCTGCCGTTCCTCCTGGCCGACGAGGATGCCCTGCATCATGGCATCGAAGTCACGCCTCCTCAGGGAGGCTGCCCTGGCCAGGGTCTCCCTGAGTTGGATCCGCATGGCCTCCCGCTGGCTCCGGAAGGCCTCCAGCATCTCGTGAGTCGCCTCGATAATGTGCTCCACCGACGAGACCCTGGCCTCGTAGGAGGCGATGAGCTCCCGGGCCAGACGCACCATCTCCTCCGCCAGTCCCATCGGCTATCCCTTCACTCCCTCATCGAGTGGCGCTGGCGCGTCGTTTCAGCAGCGTGGCAGCCATATTCTGCCAGTGACTAGCGGCGGCCTCTCGCTCTCGCCGGAAGCCGCCCATCATGTCTCCTACCTCCCTGTTCCTTTCCTCCTGGCGAGCCGTGACGGCCTCCAGACGTGCCCTGATGCCCTGGTGCATCGCCCGGAAGTCACTCATCCGGGAGGCCGCAGCGTTGCCAAAGAATCGTTTGAGCTCCGCTGCCTTTCGCCTGAGCTCGTGCTGAACGTTTTTCATCTCCTGCCGAAACCCCTTCAGCATCGCCGCAGTCTCCTGCCTCAGGGTCGCCACCGTTGCCACTCGTGTGTCGAACGAATTGGCAATCTCCTGGGCCAGATTCCGCATGTCATCGGCCGTTCGCATTGTGCCGATCCTCCCTTCCTCTGCACGTTCTTGCGAGACGCTAAACATCTTGGGGATCTTCTTTGCACTTTTCCTGGATGCCATGGTTACCTCCCTGGGTTGGCACGCCCTCTCGGGTGTGCAGGGGGGAGACCCTGGCGAAACATGCTCTTCGTGTCGCGGCCAGCGCGCCGCTGGAGGATGTCCCGGCAGGAATCCCTCGTGGTGCTCGACAGGATCTAGGCGGGCGCCGCCGCGGTGGCGGTCAGGCCGATGGCCTCGGCGTACTTCAGGTACGTTTCGACGGAGGCCACCACTACCCGGGCCTCGATGGCCAGGAGCTCGATCCCCACCAGGGAGACCCGCACCCAAGCATCGATGACCACACCCTTGTCGAGGATCCGGTCCACGACCTCAACCAGACTGGATGATGCGATCGTCTTTTCGACTGCCATGCTGTATCACCTCCCTTCCCTAGTGAAGTGCCCCGGTGCCTCATCCTCCCGTCCGCGGTACGGAATCAGAGGACGGGGTGTGTCAGACCCCCCGGATCCAGCGAGCTGTTTCCTCTGCTGTCCGGAGAGGCCGAGCCCGAAAACCAGGCCCATGAGATCCGCCGCGCAATGTTTCGCGCAGCGTAGCCTGCCCCGCGCGCAAGACAGCCGAGGCAGCGCCGCACCTCCACGGCAACACGGCGTGCGTCGCGTCTGTGTGTGGTGTGGGGCCGGCAAACACTTTTCATATGGTCCGCTCCCCACGCCCCAGGGTTTCCCTGACTCTCCGGAGGAGTTCCATCAGGTCAAAGGGCTTTGGGAGGTAGGCCAGGACGCCCAGCCGGAGACACTCTTGAACGATCCCCTGATTGCTCGTGGCGGAGATGACGATGATTGGAACATGCGGATGGGTGCGCCTGGCGCGACGGACGACCCGCAAGCCGCTCATGTCGGGAAGGGTCATGGGGAGGAGAATGAGGTCTAGCCGGATCCGCCGGAGGGCAGTGAGGGCACCCTTTCCGGTGGCGCGGCTGATCACGGACCAGCCCTCCTGTAAGAGGACATTCCGCAAGAGCCAGCGCATGTCCGGGTCGTCCTCCACTACCAGTACTACCGGCCGTTTGTGGGTGTGGGATTGCATCACATAGTGTCTTGCTTGCGTGAGCGTACGGAACCACGAACGACGGGTGAGGGAGATGCGAAGGTTGTACCAGGCTGGCGGGGCCCCGCGATCGGGGAGGTGGAACGGAAGCGCAACTACGCAAAAAACCCGGTGGGAGAGAATTAAGGGGAGCGATCTCGGTCAGCGGGCGGCCGGTGGGAGACCCGAGGAAGCGGGAATCAATTCCCGAAGTCGGGACTCGATTCCCGGGATCGGATTCCCAGGCCCCGGATCTTGGTGCGGAGCGTCTTCTCGTCGATGTGGAGGAGGTGCGCGGCCTCCCTTCGGTTCCCTCTGGTCAGGCGCAGGGCGCGCTCGACCACCTGGCGCTCGACGTCGGCCACCGCATCCCGGGTCATCTCCTTGAGGGAGAGACCGCGGGCGACGCCTTCGTCCAGGGAGGCCACGGATGTCGGCGGGAGCCCCGCGTCTCCGAGGATAGCCAGATGTTCCGGCTCGATCGTGTGGGCGCACAGGAGAGCGGCCCGGCGGATGACGTTTTTGAGCTCCCGGACATTGCCTGGCCATGCGTGCTCCTGGAGGAGCTTTCCGGCCGCCTCCGAGATTCCGCGGATGGGCTTTTTCAGTTCCATCCGTGCCTGACCCAGAAAACCCCTCGCCAGGACCAGAATGTCCTGCCGGCGCTCACGCAGAGGGGGGATCACGATGGTGAACTCGTTCAGCCGGTGAAAGAGGTCCTGGCGGAACCGGCCCCCCTGGACCTCCGCCTGAAGATCCACGTTGCTCGCCGCAAGGATCCGGGCATCCACGCTGATGAATTGCCTCCCGCCCACCCGGCGGATCTGGCGCTCCTGGAGCACCCGCAGGAGCTTGGCCTGGATCCCCAGGGAGAGGTTGGTGACCTCGTCGAGGAAAAGAGTCCCCCCCGAGGCCAGCTCGAAATCCCCCTCTCTCCTGGCGTCGGCGCCGGTGAAGGCGCCCCGCTCGTGGCCGAAAAGCTGGCTCTCGATAAGGGTCTCGGGGGCGGCGCTGCAGTCCACGGCCAGGAAGGGCCTGTTGCGCCGGTCACTCTGCTGGTGGATGGCGCGGGCGACGAGCTCCTTGCCCGTGCCGGTCTCGCCCTGGAGGATCACGGTGAAATTGGTCCGGGCCACCTGTTGAACCTGGACGAAGACTTTCTGGATCTCCTGGCTTGTTCCCATCACCTCGCCGAGGCCCACCGCGCTCTCCAGTTGGGCGCGCAGACCTCGGATCTCGTCCACCAGGGCGACCCGCTCGAGCGCCCGGCGGATGGCGAGCAACACCTGCTCGTTATGAAATGGCTTGAGCAGGTAATCCGCCGCCCCCAGCTTCATCGCCTCCACGGCGTCCGGCACCTGGCCGTACGCCGTGAGCATGATCACCGGCAGGTGGGGATGGCCCTGTTTCAAGCGCTCGAGGGCGGCCATCCCGTCGACGCCAGGCATGCGGACGTCCATAAGCACCAGGTCCGGAGGCTGCTTGGCAGTCACCTCGAGGGCCTCCTGGCCGTCGGTGGCGGTGCTCACGGCGTACCCGGCGTCCTCGAGGAGAGTGGAGAGGAGCCATCGGATGCCCTCTTGGTCGTCAACTACCAAGATTCGGGCGGTCATGCGCTTCTCCCATGGTCAGGGGCTGCAGCGGAATTCGACCTGCCCGCCTCCGTCCCAGGCGGAGAGGCGGACGGAGCCATTGGCAGGCGGATGGTGAACGAGGTACCGCGGCCCTTCTGGCTCTCCACGCCAATCTCGCCGCCGTGGGCCGCGACGATCTGGCGGGAGACCGAGAGGCCAAGCCCCGTTCCCCCCTCCTTGGTGGTGAAAAATGGCTCGAACACCCTGTGCAGGTATTCCGCGGGGATACCGGCTCCCGTATCCGCGATCTCGACCCGCACGCCCGCCCAGGGGAGGAGAGGTGGCTCCGGGAAAGTCCGGAGCGTGACCGTGCCGCCGCGGGGCATGGCCTGGATAGCGTTCAGCAGGATGTTGAGGAAGACCTGCTCCATCTGCTGGGCATCGGCAAAGACCTGAAGTGGACCTGGCCAGTAGTCCCGGGAGACCGTGACCCTCGCCTTAACCATCTCTCCCTTCAGGAGCAGACAGGCCTGCTCGAGGATCGGCTGGATATCGGTGGCATCCAGGCAGGGGGGGCTCGGGCGCGCAAAGGAGAGGAGGCCCTTGATGATCCGGTCCCCGGCGGCAACATTCCGGTAGATCGCCTCCAGGTACTGCCGGGATGGAGAGGCCGTGTCCGTATTCGCCAGGAGATACTGCACCGCCCCACTCACCACGGCTAATGCGTTGCCCAACTCGTGGGCGACTCCCGCGGCCAGTTCTCCCACGGCCGCCAGCTTCTCGGCATCGCGGGCCCGCAGCTCTCTCTTCTTCGCCTGGATGGCGTTCCCGACGAGATGACCGACTGCCTCGAGGAACTTCCGATCCTCCCGGGTGAAAGCAGGCACGCCCCGGGACAGGGTTAGGGCCACGAGGCAGCCGACGAGTTCCTGCTGGGATCTCAATGGGACACTCACGAAGGAGTTGACGCCGGCGCCTCGAAGTGCAGGTGTGCACATGCACGGGGACAGGGAGGCATCTTTCTCAATGAGGATCGGCTCATCGCAGGGAAGCGGATACCCCATGGTCCATTCCTTCGCCGGAAGCCACCCCTGGGTCACCTCGTCAACGATCGGCTGTGGAAGCCCATGATGCGCCGTCAAGCTGAGCTCGTTTCTGGTCTTATCGAAGAGGAACAAAGCAACGCCCTCCGCTCCGAGGGTTGTCGCAATCTTGCGCAGCAGGTCCTCGTAGGGTTCCGTCGGTCCCCCCATGCTGCTCAGCACATCCCCCATCGAGGCGATCAATGCGATTTCTCTGCCTCTCCGGGCGTCCCGATCCTCCAGCTCCTTGATAAGACGCAACTGCTCCACGGTGAGCCGGTGCCGCTCCAGCGCCCGCGCGACGTTGTGCGGCAGCTCCCGGGGGTCCACAGGCTTCGTGAGGTAACTGAAGGCCCCCAGGTTGAGAGCCTCGATGGCCGAACTGGTGTCGGCGTGCGCCGTGAGAATGATGATCTCGGTCAAGGGCTCACGGGCCTTGACCTCCTTGAGCAACGTCAGCCCATCTATGTACGGCATCTTGAGATCGGAGATGACCAGATGCCACGGACCCCCATTCTCAAAACGTCTGAGGGCCCTTCTGGGGTCCACTTCCGTGACGATGGTGTAGTTGGCATTGGAGAGAGCCGCTATGACAAATTCCAAGTCGGCGGGGCTATCATCAACCACAAGGATTTTTGGGGAGTTCATAACATTCGGCCTGCGACGGTAAGGCGGTCTGTCGAAATACGCCAGGCCCGTGAATTTGCAAGCGGTGTGCCGAGCTCCAAGCCGAGGGCCATGCGGTGGACGGCGGGAGCGGCATTGCCTAGTCCCTCAAATGAAAAAGCGGTCACTCTGGACTCGCTCCCTTTGAAGAGCAGCCAAACAGCAAAAGACCCTCACAACTCCTCGACCGCCACCGCCCTCCCGACCTCCGCGGGATGCGGTGCCCGCACCTACGAATCGTGTGATTTCGTCAGAGCGAGACCGAGGCCCCATCCCGTGGTGTCAGCGGGTCTTCTGCTCTTTGAACACGATCTCGAGAACCGCCTCGATGTCCGCGAGCCTGATCGGCTTCGGTAGGAGCATGGCGGGCCCGTGCTCCAGGGCCGCCAGGGTTTCGTCGTGGTAGGGGTAGCCGGTGATGAGGACGACCACGGCCTCAGGATCCCGCCGCTTGATGGCCTTAATGACAGAGGCCCCGCTGACTTCGGGGATGAGGATGTCGAGGAAGATGAGGTCGAAGTGTTCCCGCCGGATGATCCGGAGGGCATCCCGGCCGTCCTCGCCCAGGACGACCTCGTACCCTTGTGCCTGGAGGGTAGCCTCGAATGCTTGCCGGACTGTCTCCTCATCGTCTACGACGAGGACCCGCCGAGGCGCGGGGGCGTCGAGGGTCACGGGGAGCTGGTTGTCGGCGAGGAACTTCCGGAATTCGGCGCGGGCGATCCGGTACCGGCCCCCGGGAACCCGGGAGGCCTTGAGCTTCCCGGCCCGGATCCAGAGCAGGACCGCCACGGGGGTAACATGGAGCAGCCGTGCGATCTCCCCGGTGCTCAGGGGTTTCTCGTCGGACACGGCCTGAGCCCTCCTTTGTATTCTTAGCCAAGTTAACATTCTTACAGAACAGCCAAACTGTCAAGGCCAAAAATCCAGAGGCTGCGCACAAACAGGGCCACCTGGGCCCTTAACAGCCCATACCGGCGGGCATGGCACTCACCCACTCGCGTGGCATCCACGCTCAAACGGCGTCAGGCTGTGCGAAGAATGAGGTGGATGACGGGAGGCCGCAAGAGGAGCGCGGCCAAAGCCATCCCGGCAAGAAAGACAACCAAGAGGGTCATCCCCTCAATTTCCCTCTTCCGCAGAAGAGGGTGCAGGATGATCCAACTCCCCAGCCAGGTCACAAGACGAAGCCCTTCCAATCCCAGGTAGACTCCAGGTTCCCCCACCCACGCTTGCGCCTCACTGCTCCGCACCGGGCCCCGCGCTCCCGGAGTCAGAGCCCTTCCCCGCCTCGTCACCTAGTGGTATCCTCCCCACAATATCCGCATAGGGCTTGCCCCGCGGCCCCTGGTTGCGGCCGCCGTGGTGCGCGAAGCGCTAAGACACAGAGAGAACGGTAGTAGGCATGGGCAAGGCAACGAAGGCTCCGAAGTCCCCCATTCCTAGCGGCAGGTCTCCCCGCCCACGGTGACCTCGAAGTTCACTCCTTCCCACCGGCCGACTTCGAGCCACAGGAATGTGAAGGTGACCGTGCACCCAACGGGCAGACCGTCGGTGGGGAGATCGGCAAAATGGATGCCCAGCTCCGAGTCTGTGGTCCGGATGTCCTGCGTGGTCCACCAGTCGTCGGCGCTCCAGTGGATGAGGGCCGGGGCCAGGAGCTCGATGCGGAGCAGCTTCCCCGTGGGAAGATGACGGCACTTGTGATTGTACCGCCAGATGCTGCAGGCCGACGCGACCTTCTCCACCTGGTAGCGCTGGACCGTCTGAGGCGGCATGTCGAACACTCGCCCATCCTTGAGCGACCGGAGGAGCTTGACGTACTCCGCGTGCGCCCAGACCAGCGGCATGGCCGCCCCGGAGGGGTGGCCGTTGAACAGCTCTCGCTCGGGGATGTCTGCGGCGTCCCATACCTGCTCGGGAATCAGTCCGCCAGGGCTGGTCTGCCCCGCCATCACCCGCAGGAGCCGCGTCGCCTCCGCGCGATCGCCTCTCGCCAGCTCGTAATGAGCCCGCTCGCCTGCCAGGAGCGGCCAGCCCCGCCCGATGCCTGTCCCATCGAAGGCGCGCCCGTCTTCATGCTCGCCGTAGCCGTCTCCGTTGTACCGGTGCCAGACCGGTCCCGTGGCGATTTCGGTTCTCAGGGTCGCGTCAATAGTCCTGACCGTGTTCAGGATTCGCGGGTCATCGGCCGCGCGGAGCCCAAAGCGCACGAGCGCCAGCGCATCCGGACTGACGATGTAGGCGGCCGGCGCGCTGCTCTCTCCCGGAGGCCGGTTCTTGATGGGGACGAACCCATCCGTGGGCGAGGCGGCATCGGCAACTTCCGGTGGAGCGATCCGGACATAGTGCCCCTCGACGCCGACCCGCTGCGCCAATTCGGTCCCGGTCACATATGTCCACCGTTCGATGTTCGCATTCCATGCGTCCGCCGTTTCTCGAAGGTACCTGGCCGATGGTGCCTCTCCCGCCTCCTCGGCGAAATCCGCCGCCGCCAGCGATGCCGCGATCTCCACCGCCAGGGTGAAGGGCGAGTATCCGCCATCCTCTTCCCAGCGGTCCTGCTGTGTGACCGGGCCGTTGCACACGAGGAAGCAGGCGGCTCGGCGGACCATCGGCCAGGGGTCCAACCCGTTCAGTGCCTTCATCCGCCGGAGGGCATCCGCCAGGAGGATCGGGAAGGCGGCCTCATCCATCTGCACGCCTCCCCAGTAGGGCGTGCCGTCCATCCACATGTTCTGCGGCCAGTGGCCGTCCGCCTCCTGGGTGCACATGAGGTAGAAGAGGGTATCCTGGGCGTTGGCCACGTCTCCGGCGGCCAGCAAGCCTCCCGCGCTTTCCACCAGATCGCGGGGCCACACCAGATGGTAGCCGCCGAGATCGTCGTCCCCCTTTGCCGACCCCCAGGGAATGGACAGGCTGGCAATCATGCCTCCGGGAAAGCGTTTGGCCTCGTGCGTCTTCAGGACGGCCGTGCTCACGCGGTAGAGATCGAACCCGGTCTCCCCCACCTCGCCGAGTTCGAGGCATTGGGACTGCACCGCCTCCCATTCGCTCACGTATTCTTTGACGATCTGGTCGAATTCTCCCAACAGGGCCGCCCGCGCCCGGTGTCCCGCCTCGGCGGCGTTGCGACCGAAGGCCAGCGCCAGGACGCACGATCCGTCTCCGGAGAGCAGGTCGAGTTCCCCTGTCAGGGCGATGTTGCCGTCCGCCGCGCGGGGGTAGTGCCAGGTCATGCGTTTATGCGCGCTGATGTCCCGCCACCCGTCGCTGACCCCGACATAGCCGCAACTCATCGCCAGCAGAGGGGGTGAACATGCCAGGGCCAGGGTGGTCCCATCCCGCTCGGCGAACAGCATGGGAATCCCCTTGTACTCGCCGATCCAACCGTTATTTCCGCAGCCGCGGTTGCCGATGTGGGGCGCGAGGAGCGCGTAGACGCCGTAGTCGCTCGGTCGGCCCTGGAGGGCGTGAAACTCCACTCGCTGGAGCAGCGCGTCCAGCCGCGGGTCGGTGAGGACGGTCTTCACGAGCCGGTACCGCCCCTGCGAGCAGGTATTGGTGACCCGGTAGCCCGGCACCCCCTGCTCCAGGGGGAGAATCTCTTGGACGGTGTGGCGCTTCTCCTCGGAAAAAAATCCTGATCCGTCGGCGACCAGCAGGCCGAAGTCTCGCGTGTTCGCCTGATCCAACCGCGGGTAGTACACCTCATTCACAATCCCATGGGAAATCGTGAACCAGACGCGGCTCTCACTGCTGGCGGCCGTGCCTACCCCGCTCTTGGCGCTGGAGGTCCAGCGCGGCGGGATCCCCGGCCAACCGGGCGCCTGTCGTTGACTTTCGTTCATGGCTCCCCTTTCGCGGTGCTCAGTCGGCGGTCCACTCGATCACGCTCTTGATCTCATCCGTTGGATGCTGCCGCAAGGCAGCCTCGAAGTCGGTGAAGGGGTGGCGATGCGTGATCAGTTGCTCGACGTGGTCCCCCCACAGCAGGTGCGCGCGGGCCAGGTCGTTCACGCCCATCTGGAAGTGATCGCGGGCGGCGTTCACGCTCCCCACCATCACCTGATTCCCCAGTACCATCCGGCGGATCAATTCGGCGCCAGGAACCTCCAGTGGCCGATTGCCGCCCGGGATGCCGGTGAGGACGTAGATTCCGTCCGGGGCGAGGGCGTCCAACAGGTTGAACTCGAGCGAAGCGACGCCGGTCGCCTCAAGGATCATCTCCACCGGCCCCAAGACAGCAGCCATCCGATCCACCGGCACCTGGCGGGCATCCACGTAGCGCCCGCCGATCCCCGCGAGCCACTGGGGTCGCGCCGTCTCGGCATCCACGACGTCCAGTCCGTAGACCTCGGCCCCCCGGAGCCGCAGGGCCATCGCCGCCAGCAGGCCGATGGGCCCCAACCCGGCGACCAGGCAGCGGCGGCCGTGGAGCCAGTCGGGAGTGGCCGGCGCATCCGGCAGGCGAGCCGATTGCACGCGCACCGCCTCGTCGATGGCTTTTTCAGCCACGGACAGCGGCTCGCTCAGCACGCCCACCGACTTCAACTCCGGCGGCACCTGCACGACGTATGGCTCTCGATCCACGACGTATTCCGCCTGATAGCCGTCCAATCCCCAGATGCCTCGTTCGCGATAGTCGCCGGTGCGGCACATGTCCGGGCGGTTCATGCCGCAGGACAGACACTTCCCACACCCGCGGCGCACGGTGAAGGCCGCGTAGTCTCCAGGCTGCACGCGGGTGACGGACCGGCCCACCTCCACGACCCGACCGAGCATCTCGTGACCGATGACCAGCTCCTGCTGGCCTGCGGGGCCGGCGGTACGACCGCCGCCCACCTCTTCCCGGTCGGTGCCGCAGATCCCCACGCAGAGCACCCGCATCATCACCTCATCGGGCGCGGTGATAGACGGCATGGGACGATCCACAAGGTGCAACGTCGTGGTCCCCGGAACGATCGCGATCGCCTTCATTGTCGCTTCTGCACCCTCTGCGCAGGCGTGACCGGCTGGATGCCCAACGCCAGGATCAGTCCGCACCCGACCCCCAGCACCGCCAGGCCCAGGGCCGGACCATAGCCCCAACGTCCTGCAATCCAGCCGCCCACCGCCGCTCCGATCACACCCGCCACGGCAGTCGCGGCGTTGAAGAGACCCATCCCTTCCCCCTCTCCGACAGGTGAGAGCTCCGCCGTAAGCGCCGTCCCGCTCACGCTGAGAAGCGACCACGCGAGGACGACGAAGAGAAACGCCAGCAGCGCGAGGTACCCGCGCCCACCATACCGCGTGAACCCCAGGATCAGCAACCCGAGGAATGCCAGCAGCCGCACCGCCAGGGCTATCCGCAGCACGCCAGCCGGGCTGGAGCGATCGGACCACCGGCCGGCCGGCGAGTAGAGCGCGAGACCCAGAGCGGCGGCTACCCCGAAGGCCAACGAGGACAGCCCAGGTGGGACACCATATAGATGCTCCATCAGGACCGGGTACAGGCAAAAGATCGCCGCCGCCCCGCCGAAGCTCAGCAGCCAAGCGATTAGGAAGAGGCCAAAGGGAGAGCGTAAGGAAGTACCCAGTTGGTGGACCGCCTGCCATGTCAAATGGTGGAACAGGCGCTGTGGAGAGCAGATCGCCCACTCGCCGTGCCGGGCCGGATGCAGCAGGACCGGCCGGGTCGGAAGCAACCACGAAGGCGTCTGCGTACTGACCCAGCCTGGGAGGAGGGCCAAGGCGGCGAGGGCGGCGGCCATCAGGAGACCGAGACGCAGATGCGCTTGTCCCAGGGCCCCTGCCAGGAAGAGACCAGCCACCTGACCTCCTCCGTAGAATGTCTGGAGCCATCCGATCCGGGCATCCCACTCGATCTGAGGGTGGACCTCCACCACGAAGAGGTTGGCGACCGTCGCCGCGGCCGCCGCGCCTATGCCCTGGAGCAAGGCCAGCCCGAGCCAGATGACCGGCCCCGTGGTGAAGGGAAAGGCGGCCAATCCGGCTGCAGTGACTGCCAGCCCCCCTGCCAGCAACCACCGGTGCAGCCGATGTCGATCCGCCAGCCTCCCCCACAGGGGTGCGGTCAGCCCGCCGAGACTGACGGTGGCCATCACCAGACCCACCTCGGTCGCACCGTGGGCACGGCTCACCGTGAGGGGCAATAAGATGGGAACGACGCCGGCGACCGTGGCACCGAGCAACGCATACGCCAGATACCAAGGTTCCACCCACCGCCGCCAGGAATACTCTCCGGGCTGCGCCGGCGCGCCGTTCGATAGGGGCGACGCGGCTGAAATCCCCTTCGGAATCAATGGGCCGATGACCGCACTCCTTGGCTTCGTCCTGTGGAAATACCGTATGGCTTTATTGCTTAGATTCAAGTACTTCCGTTCAAATATTCAGATGCTTCTCTAAGTACTCCTTCAGCGCCAGGGCGTTGTTGTGCTCCGTGTCTCGGGCGCTGTACAAGAGGGTGACCGTGCCCCGGCAGGCCGATTCCAGAATGGGACGCGACGCCTCTTTCCGGGCATCCAGTTCGGCCCAGTACCGGCGGCAGAACTCGTCCCACTTGGCCGGATCGTGGCCGAACCAGCGGCGCAGGGCATCGCTGGGCGCGACATCCTTCAGCCAGCCGTCCATCTTCAGCGATTCCTTTTTCATGCCGCGCGGCCAGAGTCGCTCGACAAAGAAACGGGTGCCATCCTGCCGCCCCTGCGGTTCGTACACACGTTTTACCAATAGCATATCTTTCCTCTTCCGGCGTGCAAGTGCAGACTCCGCATCGCTGTCCTGCCATCCCTCTCAGCAAGCCGCTTCAGCAGCAGATGAAAGTAGACGAGCTCGGCGTAGGGCTTCCGGCGACGGAGGGTCTGATAGATTGTCTCGTAATCGAACGAACCCGCCCGGCCTAGCCAGCGCTACAGGTGCTTGTGGGCGCCCACATCGTCGCCCGTAAAGACGCGATGGTGCCCCAGGTAGAGCTGCCACATCGTCGGATCCGTCCATTCTCAATGGCGAATGGGTCCCCCGGAGATTCTCCAACGACAGGGCACCCCCAACTCCCAAGGTTGAACCTCCCCCGCCCCAAGCAGGCTCTGATACAATGACTCGAAGGCCCACAGGATCAGACCGATTCGATGGCGCTCGGCTATCGTCCAGCTCGCCCGACCCATTCGGGCCGCTCGATCCGGATCGGACAGCAGCGCCACAATCCGCTCCGCCAGTGCCTGCGGGTCTCCTGGCGGGAACAGGAACCCATTCTCCCCGTTTTCCACCAATTCGGGAAGGGCCATCGCGTCGGCTGCGACAATCGGCAGGCCCGAGGCCATGGCCTCGAGGGTTGCGATGCTCTGGAGCTCCACCGGGCTCGGCATCACGAAGATCGTGGCTGCTCGGTACGTGCGCGGCAGGTTGTCATCCGGCACGAAGCCGGCGAAGCGGATGGAACCGGCGACGCCCAGGTCCTCACCCAGCGAGCGCAATGCCGCCGCGTGCACGCCGCGTCCGCACAGCATGAGCTCTGCAGGCCGGCGCGACAGCACGTGCGGCATCGCGCGGACCAGCGTATCTATTCCTTTCTCCGGGTCAAGACGCCCGACGTAGAGGATGATTCGCTTCCGGGCTTCCTCGGGGTGAGATGCATCTTCACCGAACGGCGGATGAAACCGTGTCGTATCGATACCGTTTGAGATCACGTGTGCCGGCTTCCTCAAGCCCTGCGCTTGCGCCAGGGCCGCAGCAGCATGGCTGGGGAAGGTCACGGCGTCAAGTTGCCCATAGAGCCTCACGCATTGCCGCCACAGTTCCCGGTGCACCATTCGGCGCCATGGGCCGGACCAGCGTACGCCTGGTGTGTGAGGAAGCATGTTCTCGGCCATAAAGTGGTTCGTCCCGACGACTGGGATACGAGACGCCTGGCCCCCCCGAGCGAGGGCACGCCCGATGACGAAGTGGTTCTGGATATGGAGGAGATCCGGCCGGAACGCCCTGAGCAACGCCCTGGCCCCCCAGGTGGTGAGCACAGCGCACCGCTGGCCAGGATATGTTGTGGGAATGGAACGGATGCGGAAAATCATGACACCTCCCCCATCTCTCTCCGTGTAGGGATGCCCGGTAGGCGAAGGGGCGACGACCGCTACCTCATGGCCACAGCCGGCCAGACCGGCGGCGAGGCGCCGGGTGAAGACAGCCGCCCCGTTGATCGACGGCGGAAAGGTCTCACTGCCAATCATGATTCGCATGATGCTTCACCTTTTTCCGAAGGTGGTGGGCGAGTGCCAGCGACAGGCCCAGAGCGAGGACGATGGAGACCAACAGCAGGCCTGCATGGGGATGCCACCCGCTCAGCCACGCTTCTGTCTGCTCTCCAACCGCCATCCCGAGAGCGAGAAAGCCGGCCGTCCACACTAGCGACGCCAGGAGCCCCACGGGAAGAACGGTTCCATAGGGGAGCCGAAGGAGCCCGGCGGCGCCGGAGCTGTAGATTCGGAGGAAGGGAACGATGCGCCCAACAAAGTAGGCCAGCGGCCCCACTCGAGCAAGCCACACCTCGGCTAGGCCCAACCGGGCACGCGTCAGGAGGATCCACTTGCCATACCGGTCCACCAGCGCCCTTCCGCCCGTTCGGATCACGATGTAAAAGAACAGGCTTCCCGCTTGGTCGGCCGCCATTGCGGCCGAAAGCACGCCCCAGATGTTGATGTCCCCCCGCCCAACCAGATAACCCGCCCAGGCGAGGACCAGCTCGTTGGGAAGGGGCATGGGGACGCCCAACTCGGCGCCCAAGATGCTGAGACCCACCACCAACGCTCCATGGCAGGCGACGGCTTGCTGGAGTTCGGCGAACCCCATGGAGGATTCCGTACGCAGCCCTTCTCACCGCTCGACGTTGGGGGTTGGTCTCAATGCGCTCCCCGGAGCACGCTCCGAGGTCAAGCGAATGTTTGCCCGTGCTGATTCCATCGCCGCGCCATCGCCTGCGGGGCATCCATTCCCCTCCCACCCCCGAATCGCAGCCCCTGCAGGCTCGGACCAGCCCGGATCACTCGGCCACGGTCCCGCAGGCTCCCGAGGAATCTCTTGCTTCCTCCGGGGAGCGACCGGTGCGAGTCCACGATCATGAACAGTCCGGGCAATTCCGTTCGTCAGGCCAAAGGCCAGATCGCGGGGGAAGCACCACCCAGCCATGCGGTAGATCGTCGGGGTGATGAACGCCGCCCCCAGCACATCAATAGTGTAGTGGACGTGCGCCAGCAGCACGCTGGCAGAGGCCACAATACTTGCCGCCAGGAAGGCCATGCGGATGCTGCGTCGATCCCGGAAGATCAACGCCACGAGCAAGGGAAGCCCGGTGTGTCCCGAGAAGAAGAGCGACCCATCGGTGCTAAAGTATGCCAGCGCCTGGGTCAGATCATCCTGTTGTGGGACGATGTGCTGCGGATACACGGCCAGGTGGGTCAGGCTGATAAAGACGGCACGGACCGCCACGAACAGCGCTACGCTCTTCACGAGGAACGGGACACGTCCCGGGAACGAGGCGGCCAGCGCGGCCACTGCGATCGCGAAGAGCACCATTCCCTGATCCACGACGAGGCTCGTGTCCACGAGCGGCAATCGGTCGAGGAGCATGTCCCTGACGAAGTTGCTCTGGTGCGCATCGGCGTAGATGCTGGCTGCGTAGTTGAGCCCCAGGCTCCCCGCCGCGAGGACCAGACCCACGCCGAGGGACGACAGGAAGCCCGGGGTCTGGATCAGCCGCACGTACTCCTGACCCGCGGCCCGCAAGGCGGTCATCACCGGCTTTCGCGACATGGCGCCAAGACACCTCCCTCCCATGAGAATTCGGATGACCCGGCGGACTCGCTCTCGGCGAGCCGGATGCGCATGCCCAGGGTCGAGCCCGACTCCGTTGCCCCTTAAGCGCGCGTATGGGGGGACAGCGCCAGGGCCCTAAGATCTCATCTGAAGGCCGACACCAGATCACCGGTAGCTTCGTCGCAGCGCGCTGTCGTCCTACTCCCGCCGATTACCGAAGAGGGTCAGCAGGGAGAGGAACAGGTTGATGAAGTCAAGGTAGAGGGCGAGGGCCCCCACGATGGCGAGGGAACCCGCCTGGCCCTCTGGGGTAGCCAGTGCCATTTGCTTGAGCCGCTGGGCGTCCCAGGCGGCGAGTCCGGTGAAGACGATGACGCCCACCGCCGAGATGAGGAATTGGAGGGCGCTGTTATGCCAGAAAAGGCCGACCAGGGACGCCAGCACGAGCCCGATCAGGCCCATGAAGGCAAACTGACCGACCCCCGCCAAGCTTCGCTTCGTCGTGGAGCCGAACAGGGCCATGGCACCGAACATTCCCGCGGCCACCACAAAGGCGTTGGTCACCGACTGCCCCGTGTAGGCGAGGAGCACGAACGATAGGGTAACCCCGTTGAGCGCGGCATACACCACGAAGAGCGCCGTAGCCGTGCCCGGGGCCAGCCGCTCCGCCCTAGCGGACAGGTAGAATACCAGGCCCAGCTCCGCCAGAATCAGCCCCAAGTAGAGAAACTGGTTGGAGACGAGATGGCTGAGGATCGCCGGTGAGCCCGCCACCTCGAACGCCACCAGCGCCGTGATGGCAAGGCCCGCGCACATCCACCCGTACACCCTGCGTAGGAAGCCGGTGACGCGCTCGGCCGCGGCGGCCGGCGGCATCGGGACCGTCCAGCCTCCAGACATTCGAGAGTTTTCCATACCTTCCCCCCTTATCCTTCCCTGACTATCGCCTTTCCGAAGCGAGATTCCCTAGACTGCGCCCACGCTCCTTACCCAGTGGTGGAGTGCGTCCCCATGTGCGCCCGCCTCCCCTACCGGGAGGGAACCCGGGACCCCCCGTCGCGGGGCTGGAGCCTTCGGAGGAAGCTGATCAGATCCTCCCGGGTGAGCATACCCACCATCTGGCCGTTCGCCATCACGGGAAGCTGATTCACGCCATCCCGGTCCATCTTTTCCAGCGCGGCCTCGAGATCCATGTCGGGCCGGACCCATTTCACCTGCGCGATGGGAATCATCGCCTGGGCCACGGTGGTCGTCGGCCAGTCCGCCCGCGGCACCTCCTTGAGCGAATGGAGGGTCAGCAGGCCGAGGACGCCGTCCCCCGCCTTCACCACCACGCTGCGTCGCCCCTCGCGGAGGAGATGATAGTCCAAGAGCTCTTGCAGGACGGCGTCGCCGGCAATCTCGGGATAGCCGCGGCTCATAGATTCGGCCACCGTGTGGCTGGCCAGGAGCCCGTGGACCGCCTCGAATTGAATCTGGGCCAGGGCGGCACTCTCGAGGAACCAGCCTACAAAGGCGATCCACATGCCGTTGATCAAGTTGCCGCCGAAGATCTGCCACACGCCGGCCAGGATGAAGAGGTAGCCGATAAAGCGGCCGACGTTTCCGGCGATGACCGTTGCCCGGTGGAGATTCCGGGTGAGCCCCCAGAGGAGGGCCCGGAAGATGCGGCCGCCGTCCAGCGGAAAGCCTGGAGTCAGGTTGAACAGGACCAGCGCCCCGTTGATGTACGCGAGATATTTGGCCAAGGCCAGGAGCGCGGAGCCGGAGGCCAGGGCAGGCTCCACCACGTGGAAGAGGAGGGCCAGCGCGAAACTCACCACGGGGCCGGCGATGGCGATCCAAAACTCGGCACCGGCGCTGGGGGGCTCGGTGGCGATCTGAGCGACCCCACCGAAGATGAAGAGCGTGATGCGCCGGACCGGGATGCGGTAGCGGAGGGCCACCACGGAGTGCCCCAACTCGTGGAGGAGGACGCTGCCGTAGAGGAGGCAGGCCGTCATTCCCCCTACCACCCAGTACTCCACCACGGGCCAGCCCTTGAACTCGGCGGGGTAGTACCCGACAGCGAGAGTCCAGGTGAGCAACGCGAAGATCAGAAACCAGGAGGGATCCAGATCAATCGGAATCCCCAGACTGGGGTATCTAGTTAACTCCAGTGACTACTACATGTTGTGGCCACCTCAGGCGTCCAAGTCGTCGAAGTCGTCGTCAGTCGCCATGGGGCGCGTGGCCGTGAGGGCTTTTCCGGGCACAGG
>Ga0181527_1000560_pt1 | contig 42651 bp, 39 predicted proteins | sample PEATcosm2014_Bin_30_FD_119762 | JGI IMG/M metagenome (GOLD analysis project Ga0181527, IMG submission 119762) | Peatland microbial communities from MTU Mesocosm Facility, Houghton, MI, USA - PEATcosm2014_Bin06_60_metaG | ecosystem: Environmental > Terrestrial > Soil > Wetlands > Peat | place...
CGGCCGCCTGCCCGACGGGATCGACCGGTTGCTCGCCGACGTGGAGTCGGCCCGCCGCACGACCCGCGACCGCCGGAAGGAGGACCTCTCGGCCACGGCCGAGCGGCTGCTCGCCGACCCCGCTCGGACGGAGACGGTCGGCGGCGTGACGATCGTCACGGCGCGACTCGACCTCGACCGGTCCGAGCTGATGGAGCTCTCCCGTCTCCTCGGGCGAGTTTCCGGCCGGGTGGCGATCCTGGCCGGGGAACGGGAGGGTCGGGGGACGCTGTTCGTCGGCTCCACCGCTCCGGGGGTCTCCGCCCAGGCGGTCGTGGAGGCGTCCCGGGAGGCGTTCGGGGGCAAAGGGGGGGGCAATCCCTCGTCCGCCACGGCGGTCGGCGACCCCGGCAACCCCCTCGCCACGGCGGTTGACCGGGCCCGCGAGGAAGCGCGCCGGGCGGCCCATCCGTGACCGGGAGGGCCCCGCCCGAGCCGGCGAAAGCTTTACTTTATGCCCCTCCCCATTCGACTGTCGTACACGGAATGGTTCGCTGGGCTCCGGAACCCTCGGCCCGCCCGTGCAAGGCAAAAGCACCATGAGCACGAACAACGGCAGCTCGGTCGGGGGCGTTCCCCCGGAAGTGGTTTCGTTCCTGAGCGGAAAGGGTGGCCGGTCGCTGATCGTCAAGGGCGGTGCCGGTACCGGTAAGACGACCTTCGGCCTCGAGCTGCTCGAGCGGGTCGGTCAGCCGAACCGGTCGTTCTACCTCTCGACCCGGGTGGGCGACGAGGCGCTCTACCGCCAGTTCCCGTGGCTCAAGACGACCGAGATGCGTTCGCGCGTGCTGGACGCGGCGAAGCTGTTCCTCGATACCATCCAGGCCGGGGGGAAGAGCAAGGACGCCGACCTTCCCGAGACGGAGCAGCGGAAGATCCGCGCCGGCCGCGAGGTGCTCGGGAGCTTCGGCCAGGAACGGGGCCCCCCGACCAAGGTCGACCGGACCCACCTCGCCGCGCTCCTGAAGCGCAGCCCGATGCCCGAGGTCGAGAACGTCTACCAGCGGATCGAGCGCTGCCTTCCGGAGAAGGCGCTGCTCGTCATCGACTCGCTCGAGGGTGTGACCCACAAGTACGGTCTCGAGATGGAAGAGTTCGTGATGGCGCTCCAGAAGGACCTGGTCGAAGCGTCCAGCACGGACGTAGTGATGATCCTCGAGAAGCCCGAGGCCGGGGGCATCGAGTACCTCGTCGACGGGCTGATCTCGATCCAGCGGGAGGAGCTCGACGAGCGCCGGGTGCGCCACCTGCGCCTCGAGAAGCTCCGCGCCACGATCATCAACCGGGCCCGGTACGCCGTGACGCTCGACGGGGGACGGTTCGAGGCCCTCGGGATCGAGCGCCCGAACGGCGGGAAGGCGTCGAGCGCCCCGTGGAAGCCGCTCCCGGACCAGGAGAAGTTCTACTCCACCGGGATCCCCGACTTCGACCAGCTGCTCGGCGGCGGGTTCCGCCGGGGGAGCTTCAACGCCTTCGAGGTCGACGTCAACGTCGGGATCGACGACTACTACACGCTGTTCACGCCGACGTTCCTCAACTTCCTCGCACAGGGCCGAGGGATCCTGGCGGTCCTCGCGGCCGGGGAGTCGCCCGAGAAGCTTCGGGAGACGCTCATCCGCCACGTGCCGGGGAACGTCTTCGACACCCGGGTGAGGATCCCGGACTACACGGTCAACGACACCGAGGACCCGTACATCCTGCCGATGGGACGGTTCGGTCGCGACGAGGCGATGCGGGCGATGGTCACCGCCGAGAAGGCCGTCATGGGACCCGACCGTAAGCCGTTCGTGGAGTACCAGGCGTTCGACACGTTCGAGAGCCTGATGGGCGACCAGGTCGCCATCCGGATGTACTTCCAGGGCGTCTCGCGGACGAAGCACGTCGGCAACCTCGGGATCGGTCTGCTGAAGCCGGGCCTGCTCGTGTCGAGCGAGATCCTGAACATGATGGACACGTACTTCCGGATCATCAACATCGACAACGCCCCGTGCATCTACGGCATCCGGCCGCGCACGACGATCTACGCGATCAGCCCGGACCCGGAGAAGGGAGCCCCGCACGCGACGCTGACGCCGGTCCTGTAGGGCGCTACCGCGGGAGCCCGAGCCCGACCACGCCGACCAGGTAGAGCGCGATCGCCGGCGCGAACGTCATCGCGAGGTCGTCGTCGAGCCAGGCGATCGTCGGCCACTCCGCCGCGACCGCGATCGGTGCGGCCAGGAGCGCGAGGCCGACGCTGTCGGCCGGCGGCCACCGGCCGATGATCCCGAGGCCCGCCCAGGCGAGCACGGCGTAGACGGCGAGCGGGAGACCGGGATACGCCCGGCGCAGGGCGGGCCGCGCCCGGATCTCCCCGGCGATCGGGTCGACCAGGGCCGTGCCCAGCACGGTGGCCACCGCGATCGGCTCCGGGAACAGGACGATCGCCCCGACGACCGCGAGGGCGTAGAACGCGTAGCTCCCGATCCGGCCCGACTCGTACGACCGGATCGTCGGGAGCTCGACGAGGCCCGCGTGGCGGAGCAGCTCGAGCCCCAGGATCGCGGCGAGCGCCGCCAGGAGGATCGTCCGCTTCGGGGCGACGACGAAGAAGCCGTCGGGCAGTGCGTAGTACAGGAGGACGACCGCGACGATCCCGTGGAGCACCCGGCGCCAGACCCGGTCCCCCAGCGCCTCGTCGCCTCCCAGCCGCGCGCCCAACCATCGTCGGAACCGTCCTCCGCGGTGGAGCCGGAGGGGCATCGGCCTCCCTACAGACGGCCGGCCCGGCGGAGCACGGCGAGCGCGGTCGTCGTGATCCATCGGCTCGGCCGCCCCGGGAACTCGAGGACGAACGGGTAGATCGGGGGGCGCAGCGGGTAGGCCGGATCGTCGACGTCGGGATGGATCGCGTCGAGGTACCATCGCCCGCCCGGACCCCGCATCGACTCGAGGAGGTCGAGCGGGGCCCGGAGCCGCCGGTCGCGGCCGTACCCGAGGGCCGTGAGGAGGTCGAGCCCCACGAGAAGGTCGTAGTAGTAGTGGACGGGGAAGTGGAGCCGTCGCCACGGGGCGTACGGCCGCGGCCCCTCGCGCACCAGGCCGCGGTCGAGGTAGAACTCGGCCCCTCGCTCGATCGAACGCTCCACCGTCGGGCTCCGGGCCGCCGGTGGAAGGGCGGCGAACGCCGACATCGCTTCCCACCCGTCGAGGGTGCCGGTCCGGGACGGAAAGCAGTGCCAGCCGCCGTCCGACTTCTGGTGACGCACGAGCCAGTCGATGCTGGTGCCCAGGCAGGGCTCGTCGAGCCGCCCGAACCGGACGAGCATGCGGGCCGCGTTGCCGGTGAAACAGACCTCGCTCTCCCGGCCGCCGAACCCGCCCCGGGGGCCGGAGAACCGGCGCAGGAAGAGACCGAGCGCCTTCCCGACCCGGGGGTCGGTGCCCGACACCCCGAGGTCGGCGAGGACGAGCAGGCGCCAGTTCGTGGCGACGTACTTCGGGCGGTACAGTTCCCTCCCGGAGGTCCCGGGGGTGTGCCACTGGCCGTCGGCAAGCTGCTCCTTCAGGATCTCCGCGGCCCAGCCGACCCGGCCGATCTGCCGGCGGGCGGCGCGCACTTCGGGGTCGTCCTCGGGGCGGTCGAGGAGCTCTCGAAGGACCCGGTACCGGACGCTCGGATCGGCTCCGTCCAGGAGCCAATCCTGGAGCCCGCGCGGGATCGCCATCTGGGGGCGTCGGGGACGGGATGATTTCAGGGTTTCGAGCGTCCGCGTTCCGGCCGCGCGGGACCCGACGGGCCGGCGGGGTCGGGCAACCCTCCCCGGGACCCTCCGGCGAAAGGCTTTTCGGACGCGGCGCTCGGCGACGGACGTGAAGGTCACCGTCCTCGTGGGAAGCAGGTCGGACCTCGAGCTCGCCGGCAAGGTGCAGTCGCGCCTCGTCGAGCTCGGGATCCCGTGCGAGGTTCACGTGGCATCCGCCCACCGGACCCCCGACAAGGTCGACCGGCTCGTCCGGGACCCGAGCACCGACGTGTTCGTCGCGATGGCCGGCCTCTCGGCGGCGCTCCCGGGGGCCGTCGCCGCGCGCACCCTGAAGCCGGTGATCGGCGTCCCGCTCCATCGCGGGCTCGGCCTGGACTCCCTGCTCTCGGTCGTCCAGATGCCTCCCGGGGTCCCGGTCGCGGCCGTCGGCCTCGACGCCACGGAGAACGCCGCGCTCCTCGCCGCGGAGATCCTGGCCCTGAAGCATCCCGAGATCGTGCCGCGCCTCGAAGCGTACCGGGCCCGGTGGCGCGAGGAGCCCGCGGCCTCCGGCGGGAGCCCACCGTGAACGATCCCGAGCAGTTCGTCCGTTCGGCCGAGGAGCGCCTCCGCACCGAGGTACCGGGACGGGCCATCATCGCTGCCTCCGGCGGCATCGATTCGACGGCCGCCGCCGTCCTCGCCGAACGGGCGCTCGGCGAGCGGGTGCGGGCGATCTTCGTCGACACCGGGCTCCTGCGGGCCGGGGAGGTCGAACGGGTCGAGGGGTTCTTCCGGGCGAGCCGCCTGCGCTACGAGGTCATCCCCGCCGCGGACCGGTTCTTCGAGGCGCTGTCGGGCGTCACCGAGCCCGAGGAGAAGCGCCGGCGGATCGGGACGACGTTCATCCGGATCTTCGAGGAGGAGGCGACCCGGTTCGGCACGGACCGGCTCGTCCAGGGAACGATCGCCCCGGACTGGATCGAGAGCGGGGGGGGCCTGCGGGACACGATCAAGACGCATCACAACGTCGGGGGCATCCCGACCGACAGCCGGCTCGTCCTCGTCGAACCCCTGAGGGACCTCTACAAGGACGAGGTGCGGGCCGTCGCGCGGCATCTCGGCATCCCGGAGGCGGACCGCCAGCCGTTCCCCGGTCCGGGGCTCGCCGTCCGGGTCAATGGGGTCGTCACCCCCGAGCGGGTCCGTCGCGCCCGGGTCGCGAACGCGGTGGTCGAGGAGGAGGTCGAGCGGGGCGTCGCCGCGAAGGAGATCCCGCCGCCGTGGCAGTACTTCGCCGTCCTGATCGACGCCCGCACGGTCGGCGTCACGGGCGACAACCGGGTCCGCGGCGAGGCGGTCGGAGTCCGGATCGTCGAGTCGGTCGACGCGATGACGGCGACCGCGATGGCCGTTCCCCGCCCGCTCCTGCGCCGCATCTCGGAGCGGATCACCCGGGAGCTCGCGGGGGAGGTCGTTCGCGTCCTGTACGACGTGACCGACAAACCTCCCGCGACGATCGAGTGGGAGTGAGACCCCTCCCTCGCGAAGGGGCTATCTATCGCGCGCGGCCTCGGCCGGCCGACCGATGGCGAACGCCCCGCCGCCCGACGAGCGGACCGTCGTGGTCCGACTCCCCGAGGAGATCGCCCGCGGGGTCGAGGCCCGGATCCGCGGCACGGGGTTCGAGTCGGTCGACGCGTTCGTCACGTTCGTCCTCGCGCGCCTCCTGGAGGAGCCGACGCACGATGGGTTCAGCGAGGAGGACGAGCGGCGGCTGCGCGAACGCCTCAGGGCGCTCGGGTACATCGACTGAGGGGCGCCGCCAACGATTTCGGGTCCGCCGGGTTCCCCGTCGCGTGCTCTCCTGCCCGTTCTGCGGCGCTCCCGAGACGGAGCGGATCGACCTCGAGGGGAGCCGGTTCCTCGTCTTCCGCTGCATGTTCACGCCCGAGGTCGACCCGGCCCTGAGCGACGCCGAGATCTCGGAGCGGCTCGTCGCGCGCTTCGGCCCTGACGGACGGGAGTTCTTCCGCGGGACGTGCGACCGCCTCCACGTCTACGTCACGAAGGGCGACGGCGCGCGGCTCCTCACCTCGAGGACGGACGGTCGGCCTCCCCCGTAGCGCGCGCGGCAGGGATCGGGCCGGGAAGGAGGCCGCGCCGGGCCCCGCGACCGCCCCGAGGGTCGTCGGGTCGGGTCACGCCGGGGTCGTCGGGCCGATCCTCGCGACGACGGCGTCCGTCGGGACGAGGTGACGCGGCAGACCGAGCTCCTCGGGCGTCGCGCCGAACGCCAAGCCGACGACCTGGGGAAGGTGGAAGACCGGCATGTCGAGCGCGTGGCCGACCGATTTCGCCGCCTGGTTCTGGTACGTGTCGAGGGAGAGGTGGCACAGGGGGCACGGCGTCGCCATCGCCTCCGCCCCGTGGGCCTTCGCATCGTCGATCTGGCGGCCCGCGATCCCGGTCGCGGTGCCGGGCTTGACGAACTGGATCGGGAATCCGCAGCACATGACCCGGCCCCGGTAGTAGACCGGGGTCGCCCCGAGGGCGTCGAGGAGATCCTCGAACGACCGGGGTTCCTCGCCGCTCTCGAACTGCATCTCGTCGGCGGGGCGCAGCAGGTGGCAGCCGTAGAACGCCCCGATCTTGAGGCCGCGGAGCGGCCGGCGCACCTTCGCGCGGATCGCGGCGAGGCCGACGTCCTGGACGAGCACCTGGAGCAGGTGCTTGACCTTCGTCGTCCCCCGGTACTCGATCCCGATCGGCTTCAGCGCGCCGTCGACCCGGGCCTTCACCCGGGCGTCGCCGAGGCGCAGGTTGGCCAGCGAGAGCATCCCCTGGCAGGTGGAACAGATCGTGAGGACGTCCAGCCCCGCCCGCTCGGCGATCGCGAGGTTCCGGGCGTTCAGCGCGACGTTGAGCACCTCGTTCGCCTCGTCGATGAACCCGGAGCCGCAGCAGGAAAAGTTCGGGAAGTCGACCAGCTCGATGTCGAGGGCGCGGCAGACCCAGCGCGTGGCGAGGTCGAGCTCCTTGCCCGACTCCTGGGCGACGCAGCCCGGATAGTAGGCGAGCTTCACTTCGCGTCCCCCCCGTCCGTGTCGAGGGCGGCGTAGATCCGCTCCACCTCGTCGAGCCCCTCGATCCGGCGCGGGCGCGAGAGGATCTCGGGCTTCTTGCGCGCGACCCGGATCCCCTGTCCGAGCTGGCCCAACATCCCGAAGAGCCCGGAGGTCTGCCGGACGAGCTTCATCTCGTTCAGCAGGCCGCGGTCCCGGAGGTTCGCCTTGAACCCGACCGCGTGCCGCGAACCGAGCTCGGTCGCTCCCTGGACGCGGATCGCCATCTCCTTCAGGTCGCGGATCCGCTCGGAGGGCCGGATGTCCTTCGGGCAGGCTTCGGTGCACAGGTGGCAGCGCAGGCAGGTCCACAGCCCGCCGGGCTGGATCGCGAGCAGGCGGTCCTGGTGCGCGGCGTCCCGGGGATCGACGACGTACCGGTAGAGCTTCGCGAGCGCCATCGGGCCGGGGAACCCGGGGTCGGCCTCGACCGCGGGGCACGCCGAGAAGCAGGCGGCGCACGCGATGCACCGGGGCGTCTCCTTGAACCGCTCGACCTCCTCGGGGGACATCGGGTTCTCCTTCCCCGCGGGCATCGGGCGCCGTGGGTCGAGGATCAGGTGGGGCTCGATCTTGGCGTAGTGGTGCCAGAACGGCGCCTGGTCGACGACCAGGTCGCGGAGGACGGCCTGGTTGCGCATCGGTTCGAGGACGATCCGTCCGTGCCGCTCGAGCTCGGGGCCGATCTGGGTCTCGCAGGCGAGGCGGCTCTTCGAGTTCACCTGCATCGCGCAGGAGCCGCAGATCGAGCTCCGGCAGGAGTAGCGCAGCGCGAGCGACGGGTCGATCTCCCCCCGGATGCGCAGGAGCGCCGTCAGGACCGTGGTGTGCGGCGCGAGCTCCAGCGTGTGGCGCTGGTAGCGCGGCGACGCGTCCTTCTTCGGATCGAACCGGTACACCTCGAATGTCGCCGAGACCGTCGTGCCCGCCATCAGTACACCCGCTCCTTCGGGTCCCATCGCGTGTAGGCCACCGGGCTGTAGGATAGGGTCGGCCCGTCCGGCCCCTTCCGGGCCAGCGTGTGTCGCATCCACTGGGCGTCGTCGCGCTTCGGGTAGTCCGTGCGCGAGTGGGCGCCGCGGCTCTCGTGGCGCGCGACGGCTCCGACGATGATCGTCTCGGCCAGGTCGAGCATGTGCCCGGTCTCGAGCGCGTCCGTCAGGTTGACGTTGTAGACCTTTGACTGGTCGACGACGCGGATCTGCGAGAAGCGGGACTTGATCGCGCGCAGATGCTTCAGCCCCTCGAGGAGGGTCGCCTCGTCCCGGTAGATCCCGACGTACCGGTCCATCACCTGCTGCATCTCGGTCCGCAGGACGGTCGGATCCTCGCCGTCCTTGCGGTCCGACCAGGCGCGCAGCGGGGCGACGGCCGTGTCCAGGTCGCTCTCCTTCATCGCGGGCGCCGGGGCCGTCTCGGCGTAGGCGGCCGCGGCGATCCCCGCCTGCTTCCCGAAGACGAGCGTCTCGAGCAGCGAGTTGCCCCCGAGGCGGTTCGCCCCGTGGATGGAAACGCACGCCGCCTCGCCGGCCGCGAACAGGCCCCGGAGGGTCGCCTCCCCCCGGAGGTTCGTGGAGATCCCGCCCATCATGTAGTGCTGCGCGGGGAAGATCGGTATCGGTTGGGTCACGGGGTCGATGCCGGCGAAGATGCGGGAATAGTCGACGATCTCCTGGAGACGGCTCTCGACCTTCTCCTTGCCGAGGTGCATCAGCTCGAGGTGCACGTATCCCCCGTACGGACCCGAGAAGCCGCGGCCCTCGGCGACCTCCGTGTAGATCGCCCGGGAGACGACGTCGCGCGAGGCGAGCTCCAGGACGTTGGGAGCGTACCGGCTCATGAACCGCTCCCCGCGCGCGTTCCGGAGGATACCTCCCTCTCCGCGCGCGCCCTCGGTGATCAGTATCCCCGACTCGAGCAGCGCGGTCGGGTGGAACTGGACGAACTCCATGTCCTTGAGGAACGCCCCGGCCTCGTACGCGGCCGCGACGCCGTCGCCGGTGCAGCTGTGCGCGTTCGTGGTCCGACCGTACACCCGTCCGAACGGCCCGGTCGCGATCACGACGCTCTTCGCGGCGATCTCGTCGAACTCGCCGGTCTTGCGGTCGAAGGCGACGATCCCGTGGACCCGTTCGTCGCGCACGACCAGGTGCGTGAGGTCCCATTCGTCGTAGAGGGTGAAACGGGCGGTCCCGAGCCGCTCCCAGAGGCCCTGCAGGAGGGCGAGCCCCGTGCGGTCGGCGGCGTAGATCGTGCGCGGGAACCCCGCTCCGCCGAACGCGCGGCGCGCCAGCGAGCCGTCGGGGGCCCGGCTGAAGATCGTGCCGAAGTGCTCCATCTCGATGACCGTCGGGCCGGCCTCTTTGCAGAAGAACTCGATCGCGTCCTGGTCGCCGAGATAGTCGGACCCCTTCACCGTGTCGTAGGTGTGCTTGTCGACGGAGTCGTCGGCGCCGAGCGAGGCGTTGATCCCGCCCTGCGCCGCGCCCGAGTGCGAGCGCAGCGGATGGATCTTGGAGACGACCGCGACGTCCCGACCGGCCTCGATGGCCGCGAGGGCGGCGCGCTGCCCGGCAAGCCCCGCTCCGACGACCACAACGTCGTGCCGCCGCATGATTGGTCCGCGCCCCGAGGAGCCACCCCCTTTAATCGGTGTCGTGCCCCGGGCGCGAACGGCCGGGCCGTCCGGCCCGAACTCCCTCCGGGCCCCTCGGTGGTCCGGGTGTAATCGGTCCGTGAGCCCTTATATAGCGAGCCCGGGTCGGTCGCCCGCCCTTGACGGACGGAGGTCCTCGGATGCAGAGTGGGTCGAACGGGAACATCGAAGATCGCCTGTTGAAGGGGACCACCACGATCGGGATCGTCGCGAAGGACGGGGTCGTCCTCGCGACCGAGCGGCGTGCCACCGGTGGCACGATGATCATGAACAAGACGGCGCAGAAGCTGTTCAAGATCGACCAGAACATCGGGATCACGATCGCCGGCTTGGTCGGGGATGCCCAGGTGCTCGCGCGGTACCTGAAGGCCGAGGTCTCGCTCTACCGCCTCCGCCGCAACGCACTCCTGAGCGCCGAGGGGGCCGCCACCCTGCTCGCCAACATCATGAGCGGCAACCGGTACTACCCGTACTGGGCGTGGCTGATCCTCGGCGGTACCGACGCGAAGGGAGGCCACGTGTTCTCCCTCGACGCCGGCGGCGGATGCGTCGAGGACCGGTACGTCTCCGTCGGGTCGGGCTCGCCGTTCGCCTACGGGATCGTGGAGGAGGGATACACGCGCGACATGACGACCTCGGACGCGGTCGACCTCGCTTTGCGGGGCCTCACCGCGGCGATCCGGCGCGACAGCGCGAGCGGGGACGGATACCTCGCCCACGTCATCACTTCGAAGGAATACCGCGAGCTTTCCGACGACGAAATCAATAAACGCCTGAAGGCGCTTAAGATACCGTTGCCTCCCCCGCTCCCGTAGGTCGCATACCCCCGGGGCCGGGGCGCTCCAACCGTTTCCCGCCAACCCCTTCCAGAGTGGATGAGTTTCGACTCGCTCCTAGAGCAAGCACGGGCGGCCCTCAAGGAGGTCCTCCCCGAAACGATAGAGGTCACCGACATCGAGCTGGAAGGCCCGCAAATCGTCCTTTACACGAAGCAGCTCGACCTGTTCCTGTCGGGCGGAGAGTACCTGCGCCAGATCGCGCAGCGTCTCCGTCGGCGGGTCGTGGTCCGGTCCGACCCCTCCGTGCTCGCGGAGACGAAGGACGCCGAGAAGGTGATCCGCGAGGTGATCCCGCCCGAGGCCGAGATCAACCAGCTCTTCTTCGAACCGGAGACCGGAGAGGTGACGATCGAGGCGGCGAACCCCGGGGCCGCGATCGGCCGGGGGGGAGCCGTCCTGAACGACCTCAAGCGGAAGATCGGCTGGGTGCCGACGGTCGTCCGGACCCCCCCGATCCCGTCGAAGACCGTCGAGGAGGTACGGATCCACCTGCGCAACTCGTTCGACGACCGCCGGACGTTCCTCAAGAAGGTCGGGATCCGCATCGCTCGGGACCCGCTGCCCGAGAAGCTGTGGGTCCGGAACACCTCCCTCGGCGGCTACCGGGAGGTCGGTCGGAGCGCCCACCTCCTGACGACCCAGAACTCGAAGGTGCTGATCGACTGCGGGATCGACCCCGGCTCGGACCGGACCCCGTATTTCAACGCCCCCGAGCTCCTCCCGCTCGATTCCCTCGACGCCGTGGTCGTGACCCACGCCCACCTCGACCACTGCGGCCTCGTCCCGGTCCTCCTCAAGTACGGGTACAAGGGACCGATCTACTGCACGGCCCCGACCCGCGACCTGATGACGCTGATGCTGCTCGATGCGATCAAGGTCGTCAACCAGGAGGCGCGCCGCGGCCTCTACGATTCCTCCCACGTCCGCGAGCTCGTCACCCGGACGATCCCGCTCCGCTGGGGCGAGACGACCGACATCGCCCCCGACATCCGCCTCACCCTGCACAACGCGGGCCACATCCTCGGATCGTCGATCTGTCACTTCCACCTCGGGGAAGGGGACCACAACCTCGCCTACTCCGGGGACATCAAGTTCGAGCGGAGCTGGCTGTTCAACCCCGCGACGAACCGGTTCCCGCGTCTCGAGACGCTCGTCCTCGAGTCGACGTATGGGGGCTTCCGGGACCTCCAGCCGAGCCGCCAGCAGGCGACCGAGGAGTTCACCCACCTCGCCAACCAGGTCCTCTCGCGCGGCGGCAAGCTGATCGTGCCGGTGTTCGCGGTGGGACGGTCGCAGGAGGTGATGCTCGCGCTCGAGGAGAAGATGCGCGACGGCAAGATCCCGAAGGTCCCGGTCTACCTCGACGGGATGATCTTCGAGGCGACGGCGATCCACACCGCCTACCCGGAGTTCCTGAACAGCCAGCTGCGCACGCAGATCTTCCAGCAGGGGGACAACCCGTTCCTCGCCGACATGTTCCACCGGGTCGACTCGGGCCAGATGCGCTCGGAGATCCTCGATTCGCGCGACCCCTGCATCGTGCTCGCCACCTCCGGGATGATGAGCGGAGGCCCGGTGATGGAGTACTTCCGGGCCTGGGCGCAGGAGGAGAAGAACGGACTCCTGTTCGTCGGCTACCAGGCCGACGGGACGTTCGGCCGCCGGCTCCAGCGCGGGATGTCGGAAGCGTCGTTCCTGGACGGTCCGCGCCAGTCGTCGGTGCCGGTCCGGCTCGAGATCTCCACCATCGAGGGGTTCTCCGGGCACTCCGACCGCGTCCAGCTGATGAACTTCGTCGCGTCCCTCGACCCCCGGCCGCAGCGCATCCTCCTCAACCACGGCGAGGAGTCGAAGACGGTCGACCTGTGCTCGAGCCTGTACAAGCGGTTCGGGGTCGAGTCGCGAGCGCCGTACAACCTCGAGACGGTGCGCCTCCTCTAGCGTGCGGCCTTAGACTAAACACTTTATACACCGGACCGACTGGAAGCTATCGGCCTCACGGCCAGCAGCATCCGAAATGGTCGGAGCCTCGCGCCGATTCTTGATCCTCGGGCTGGACGGAGGCACGTTCGACCTCCTCGACCCCCTCATGGAGGCCGGGGAGCTTCCGTTCCTGCGGTCCCTCGTCCACCGGGGCGTCCGCGCCCCCCTGCGCTCGGTCTACCCGGCCAAGACGATCCCCGCGTGGTTCTCCTTCGCCACCGGCCAGGATCCCGGCGAGCTCGGCATCTTCGGCTTCACCGAGCCCGACGGGCGGCCCGGGCAGTCCCGGACCGTGAGGTCGTTCCGGCCGGCCGAGGCGATCTGGGACCGCCTCTCCCGCCTCGGTCTCAAGGTGGGCGTGCTCAACTTCCCGATGACCGCGGGCTACCCCCTCCACGGGTTCATCCTCCCCGGGATGTTCTCGGAGGGCTCGGCGACCTACCCGAAGAACCTCCGCGCGGAGGTGAACTCCGTGATCGGGGCCGAGTATCCGGGAGAGCTCCCGCTCTTCCGGGAATCGGAGCGCGCCGAGTGGGTCGCCCGGGCGACGAGGTCCGTCACGCAGCGGGCGCAGGCCGCGGCGACGCTCTCCGCGCGCCATCGCCCGGACTTCCTCTTCGCGCTGTTCCGCGAAACGGACCGGATCGAGCACCAGCTGTGGAACGAGATGAGCCGCCCGGCCGCGGAGATCCCCGCCGACCTCCTCGAGTTCTGGAGGACGATCGACCGAGCGTGCCGGGACGTCCACGAAGCGTTCCGGTCCGGAGGCGACCCTGCGGTGACGCTCGTGATCTCCGACCACGGCCACGGGCCGATCGCCTCCGATTTCCTGACCAACCGCTGGCTGGCGGACGAGCGGCTCCTCGTCTTCCGTCGGGGTTCGGAGCTCGCCCGGCGACGGGTGATCGCCCGTCTCCTCCTCCGGACCCAGCAGCTGCCGCTCGCCGGGCGCCTGACCCGGCGGATCGCGGACCTCCTGCGCGACGGACGGCACGAGCGGCTCGCCGACCTCCTGAGCGCCGACGCGTCGTTCGAGTGGGCCGCCGAGCGGATCGACTGGCGGCGTACGGTCGCCTTCTCCTATCCGGTGCCGGAAGGGATCTACCTCAACCCGTTCAACCCCGACCTCACGCCCGACCGCCGGGCCGAGGTCACCCGGGCGATCCGGGCGCGCCTCGAGCAGTTCCCCGACGCACACATCGAGGTGTTCGGCCCCGAGCAGATCTACCGGGGAAAGAACCTCGGAACCGCCCCCGCGCTCCTGATCCGGGTCGACGGCATGAGGACCGAACCGAGGATGGACTTCGGCTACCCGCATCCGCTGATCCGCCAGCGCCCGCAGTTCTTCTACGGGTCGGGAACGCACCGGATGGACGGGATCCTCATCGCGGCGGGCGACGGGGTCCGCACAGGATCGATCGAGCGGACCCCGAACCTCCTCGACGTCGCCCCCACGATCCTCGAAGGCATGGGCGTCGGGACGGCTCCGTCGATGGGTGGACGGTCGTTCGCGCAGGACCTCGGCCTCGCGGCCTGAAGAGCGGGCGCCGGAACCCTTTTCGGCTCGTCCCGGATGGAACCCGGCCGATGGTGGAGCGGTCGGTCGATATCCTGGCCACCGGGCCGTTCCCGGTCGACCCGTACGAGCCGGCCGCACCGGCGTGGGCGCTCGCCGAAGGGCTGCGCGACCGTCACCTGTCGGTCCGGGTCCTGTTCCCGAACGCCCCCGGCGGAGAGAGCCCGCCGGCGGGCATCGAGGCCGTCCCGGTCGAGGTGCCGATCCGGCGGCCCGGGGCCGCGATCGAGCCCGCCGACTTCACCCGGTCCGCCGGACGGCGGATCCGGGTCGGGGCCGGCCTGATCTTCCGCGACCCGGCGGGCCTGGGGCCGCTCGCCCTCGCCCATCGGGGCGGCGCGCGGCCGATCACCGCGATCGTCCGTTCCGTCCAGCTCGGCGAGTTCGACCGGGAGCGGACGACCCGACCGCCGAACGGCCTCATCGACCGGGTCGACTCCTGGAGGGACCGTCGGGCGTTGCGCCGCCTGGAGAAGGCCGCGCTCGATGAGGCGGACCGCATCTTCTGCGACGCTCCTGTCCTGGCGGACCAGATCGCGACGGCCTACCGTATCCCCCGGGAACGGATCCGGCCGACGGTGCCGCCGGTCGCGGTCGGGTCCGAGCCCCCCGGGCGCGACGCCGCCCGGGCCGCTCTCGGTCTTCCCGTGGACGTGCCGGTCGTCGCGGCGCTCGCCGCCTCCGAGAACCCGGAGGAAGCCGGGATCGACCGGGCCCGCGAGGCGTTCCGCCGGATCCGACCGCTCTTCCCCGGGGTCCGCCTCGTCGTCGCCGGGGCGGAGGCTCCGGCCGAACCCGGCGTGCACGCGGCGCCGGAACGGGATCGCGCTTCGTTCGTCCGCGCCCTCGCCGCCGCCGACGTCGCCGTCTTCCCGCGCCGCATTCCCGGCTTCGATCCCGGCCTGGTGCTCGCCCTGCGCCAGGGCGTGGCGCCGGTCGCGCTCCCGACGGTGCGCCTCCCGGCGGACTCGGACGGGGCAGTGCGGGTCGTGGCGGGCGACGACCCCGGCGATCTCTCCTCCGCCGTCGCGGAGCTCGTCGCCGACCTCGCCCAGCGCCGGGCCCTCGCCGCCCAGGGACCGGCCTTCGCCGTCCGGTTCCTGCCCGGCCGGGTCGCCGGCGAGGTCCTCGGGGACTCGGGGGCGTCGGACGCCTAGTCCGTGTTCGGCAGCCCCTCGTCGAGACGCCACTCCGAGAACCGGCGTCCGCCCGAGGCCCTCCGGAGCTCTCCCCCGAGGCCGGCCCAGCGAACGCCGACCGGCAGCTCCCCGCGGTCGATCTGCTCGAGGACCCTGCGGAACCGCTCGCGGTGCGACGCGAACGGATCGATCCCGGTCGCCGGGAGCGCGAACGGCCGGGCCGCGCGGACCACGGAGACGGCCCCCTGTTCGAACACCCACACCCCGACGGGCTCGGCCCGGCGGCCGCCGGTGGAGGCGATGAGGCGTTCCGCGGCCCGGCGGGACGGCAGCACGCCCGCGACCCAGTCGCCCCAGGCCCGACGGCGGAGCGCCTGGACCAACAGGTCCCGGGGCCGGTTCAGCTTCGCTTCGACGAGCCCGACCTCGGGGCCGCGTCGGGCGACCAGGTCGAAGTAGTTGGTCCCGTCCGGGTCGACGTACACCCGGTATCCCAGCGTCTCGAGGTGCCGGGCGGTCCGCCGCACGAGCTCCGCCTCCGTGCGCGGGCGGTCGGCCGGCTCGGTCGGCCTCATGCGCCGCGGCGCAGGAACCACCCGTCCAGCCTCGAGCGGGGGATGCGGACGAAGATCGGACGACCGTGGGGGCAGGAGCGGACCCGCTCCGGGAGGGCGTCCAGCGACTCGATCAACCGGACGATCTCCTCCGGCGCGACGACATCGCCCGCCCGGATCGCCGCGTGGCAGGCGATCGTCGCCGCGGTCCGCTCCGCGAGGCCATCCGGAAGGGTCGGACGACCGCCCTCGGCGAGCTCGTTCAGGAGATCGTGGATCGCCTCGACGCGCGCGGACCGGCCGCGGTACGTCGGCACGGACCGGACCCGGACCGAGTCCGGGCCAAACGGGTCGAGCTCGAACCCGGCCGACCGGACCGCCTCCTCGTGCGCGGCCCACGCCGCGCGCTCGGTGGCGGAGAGCGGGACCGTCACCGGATCGACCAGGTGCTGTCGAGCGAGCGTCCCGTCCCGCCGGAGGGACTCGTAGAGGAGCCGTTCGCTCGCCGCGTGCTGGTCGAGCAGGGTCAGCCCGTCCTCGGTCGTCGCGACCCAGTAGAGCGCGTCGAGCACTCCGAGGAGCTCAAACGTCGGGCCGGGCGGAACGGCGGCGACCGTCCGGGGCGCCGCGGGGACGGAAGCGACATCGAGCGTTCGCTGCGGCAGGGGCCGCGCCGAGGCCTCCGTGCGGGCCGGGGGGAGGATCGGGGGAGGCTCGGGGCCCCCCGGGAACGCGCGGGCGGAACCTTTCACGACCTCCGAGGCCGCCGGGAGACCGAGGAGCGCCTCCCGGACCCGCCGCCGGATCGCCTCCGACAGCTCGCCTTCGCGGGCGAACCGGATCTCGCGCTTGGTCGGATGGACGTTGACGTCGATCGTCCGCAGGTCGAGCTCGAGGTGGATCACGCCGGTCGGGAACCGGGTCCGGGGGAGCACGTCCCCGAACGCGGCCCGGACCGACTGGGCGATCGGACGCGAGATGACCGCCCGCCCGTTGACGGCCAGGTAGAGCAGGCCCGAGGTCGGCGCGGCGACCGCGGGAAGTCCAACGGCCCCGAACAGCCGGCCCCCCGGGATCTCCCCGTGGAGCGGGAACGACGCCGCGAGGAACGGCACGCCGAGAACGTTCGCCGCGGCGTCCCGGAGGTTCGCGGTCGGCGGGCAGGCGAGGATCTCCCGGCCCTCGGACTCCACCCGGACCCCGACCGTCGGCCGGGCGAGGTAGAGGCGCTCCACCGTCCGTACGACCTCGACCTGCTCGCTGGCCGGGCTCCGGAGGAACTTGCGACGCGCGGGCGTGTTGAAGAACAGGTCCTCGACCTCCGCCGTCGTCCCGGGGGCGCGGGAGGTGGAGAACCGGCCGGCGACCGCCCCGCCGACGACCGAGATCCCCTCGGCGGCGTCGCGGTCGGCGGGCCGGGAGATGAGACGGAGCCGGGTGACGGACCCGATCGCCGCGAGCGCCTCGCCGCGGAAACCGAGGGAGCCGACCGACTCGACGGGCCCGCTGGGCTCGAGCTTGCTGGTCGCGTGTCGCTCGACCGCGAGCCCGAGCTCTTCCGGGGGGATGCCCACGCCGTCGTCGGCGACCTCGACCCGGTCGATCCCCCCGCCGACGAGCCGGACCACGACCGACGACGCCTGCGCGTCGATCGCGTTCTCGACGAGCTCCTTGACGACCGACGCGGGCCGCTCGACGACCTCGCCGGCGGCGATCCGCTCCACCGTCGCGGGAAGGAGCCGGCGGATCGGCCGACGGCCGGGAGCGGCAGGGTCGGTCATTCGGTCGCTCCGCGGGGGTCGGGCGCCAACCGTTGAAGGGCCCGGAGCCGCTCCCGAAGGTCGGCAGAGGAGAGCCCGTCGACATCGATCTTCCGGAGCTCCTCGAGGACCGGGTCGCCCGCGCCGTGCCCCCCGTCCCACAGGACCGCCTGCGTGTACTTCGCGGACCGCGTCCGAGCGGTCCGGGCCGGCGACGGGAGGGCGACCCCCTCCGATTCGAGCCGCCGCAACAACCGGTCCGCCTCTCCGAGGAGGTCCTCGGGAAGGCCGGCCAGCCGCGCCACGTGCACCCCGTAGCTCCGGTCCGTCGCGCCGGGGACGAGGCGGTGGAGGAAGACGATCCCGTCCGGCCGTTCCTGGACCGCGAAGTGCGCGTTCCGGGCGCCCCGGAGCCCCTGGACGAGCTCCGTGAGCTGGTGGTAGTGCGTCGCGAGGATGCTCCGGGCCTTCGTGACGTCATGCAGATGGCGGAGCGTCGCCCAGGCGATCGCGAGACCGTCGAACGTGCTCGTACCCCGGCCGACCTCGTCCAGGAGGACGAGCGACCGGCCGTCCGCCGCCCGGAGGATCTCGGCGACCTCCGTCATCTCGACCATGAAGCTCGACTTCCCGCGGCCGATCTCGTCCGTGAACCCCATCCGGGTGAACAGCTGGGTGACGAGGCCGACCCGGGCGAACCGTGCCGGGACGAACGACCCGGCCTGGGCCAGCACCACGAGGAGGCCGACCTCGCGCATGTACGTCGATTTCCCCGACATGTTCGGGCCGGTGAGGACGAGCAGGCGGCCGCCGGCCGCGTCGAGCTCCACGTCGTTCGGGACGAACCGCTCCCCCAGCAGGCGGTCGAGCACGGGGTGGCGCCCCTCGCGCACGACGAGCATCGCCGAATCGTCGACCACCGGGCGGACGTACCCGCGGGTCTGGGCCAGGTAGGCGAACGTCGCCAGCGCGTCGGTCTCGCCGACCGCGCGAGAGACCCGATGGACGGCGGTGACGTACCCCTCCAGGCGACCGAGGAACCCACCCCACTGGGCGATCTCGGCGGACCGGGCCGCCTCACGGGCCGTCCGTATCCGGCGCTCGATCTCCTCGAGCTCGTCGCTGACGTACCGCTCTGCCTGCGCGACGGTCTGACGCCGTCGGAAGTGGGAGGGGACGCGGGCGAGGTTCGGCCGGGTCACCTCGAAGTAGTACCCGAACACCTGGTTGTAGCCGACCTTGAGCCCCTTGACGCCGGTGGCCGCCTGCTCTCGGCGTTCGAGGGTCGAGAGCTCCTCGAGGGCCGTGCGCTCCTCGTCGCGCCACCGGTCGACCTCGGGGGCGTACCCCCGACGGAACAGGTCCCCGGCCTCCTCGGTCGGCGGCAGCGTATCGGGAAGCGCGGAGGCGAGGAGAGCCTCCAGCTCGGCCGGGGGTCCGAGCTCGGCCCCGACCCGTCGGAGCGTGCCGACCGCGAGGACCGGCGCAAGGTCGTCCCGCAGCGCCCGGGCCGCGGCGAGTCCGCTCCGGAGGGTGCCGAGCTCGGGAGGGCGGACCCGCCGCCCCGCGACCCGGGCGGCGATGCGGCCGAGGTCGCCGATCCCCTTGAGCCGGTCCCGCACCGAGCCCAGCGCGGCCCCGAGGCCCGCGAGCGCCGCGACGGAATCCTGCCGCTCCTCGATCGAGCGGACGTCACACAGCGGGTTCGCGAGCCAGAACGAGAGCGTGCGGCGGCCCGCGGCCGTCCGGGTCTCGTCCCAGCTCCCGAGGAGGGTCGCGCCGGTCGGGTCGTCCGGGTTCATCGGCCGGGTGATCTCGAGGTGGCGGAGCGTCTTCGCGTCGAGCACCAGCCGACGCCCCGACGTGCCGCGGTCGACGAAGGTGAGGTGGGGAAGCAGGCGCGGCTGCGTGGCGCGCAGGTACGCGACGAGACGTCGGCCGGCCTCCTGGACCTCGGGGCGCACGGGGGCCGGCGGCCGCACGCCCGGCGGGATCTCCGCCTCCCCCACCGGGGTCGGGGCCGCCTCCATGCGGGCGAGGGGAAACTCCCGGCGGAGCAGGTCGGCCGCCGGCCCGCGGTCGCCCTCCCCCGAGACGACGATCTCGCGGGGCTGGAACGTGGCGAGGGCCGAGGCGACCCCCTCGGCCCCCGGCCCGTCCGCGCTGCCTTGGAACCACTCTCCGGTCGTGATGTCGACGACCGCGTACGCACCGACCTCGGGCCCGCGGAGGACGGCGCTCGCGAGGAAGTTGTGGTCCGGCCCCCCCAGGATCCGGTCCTCCATGACCGTCCCCGGGGTCACGACCCGCGTCACCTCCCGGCGCACGAGCCCCTTCGCGAGGCGGGCGTCCTCGACCTGATCGCAGAGCGCCACCTTGTACCCCTTCCGGACGAGGCGGCCGAGGTAGGCCTCGACCGCATGGTGCGGGACCCCGGCCATCGGGACCCGCTCTCCGCGGGCGTCCGCGGACCGGGCCGTCAGCACCACGTCGAGCTCCCGCGACAAGAGGCGGGCGTCGTCCCCGAACGTTTCGTAGAAGTCCCCGACGCGGAACAGCACGAGGTGACCCGGGTAGCGGGCCTTCACTCCCTCGTACTGGTCGAGGAGGGGAGTGGTCGGAGAGGCCTCGGGCATGGGCACCGCCTCGCAGCGGGGCGCGGCATATAGCCCGGAAGGCCGGCGACCGGCCGACGTCCGTCCGGGGATCGGGTCGGCCCCCGGGGGTGGCCCGCCCGACGCGTCGCCGCGGTTCGACCGGCCCGTCGAGCGACGCCGGGCCTCGCGCGGTGCAAACGCTGAGGGGGAGATTCGAACTCCCGTGGCGAGAACGCCACCAGCTCTCAAGGCTGGCGCCTTACCGGGCTAGGCTACCTCAGCGCGAGAACGGGACCGGCCCTCGGTGGATTAAACCCTCGCCCCCGAGCGCCCGCGGTGGCGCGATGCAGGTGCCGGGAAGCTCGCGACGGACCGCGTCCGATCCGTCGTTTCGAACCCGGGTGGTCAGCTTGGAGGGCTGACATCCTACCACTAGATTACACCTGCACGACCATCCGCGGACGGCGGGCGACCGAGCGGCCTCGTTAATGCTTTGGGGTGGCGCCCCGCGGGACCGACGCCGAGAGGTCGACCAGCGCGACCCGCTCCAGGACCAGTCCCTCCCAAGCGGAGGGGGGGACCGCCGAACGCTCGGTCTCGGAGATCCCGAGCCGTTCCAAGAGGGCGGCATCGACCGCCCGAGGGTAGGCCGACGGGTCGGCCTCGAGCCGGAACCGGTCGAGCAGCTGGGCCGGCTCGAGGGGTCGTTCCGCCACGAGGACGTACCGCTCGGTCGCGTCGGTGACCCCCACCTCGGCGAGGGCCCGCGGCAGCTGGTCGTCTCCCGCGACGTAGAGGGCGAGCTCCGCTCCGCGGTCGCGCAGGCGCGCCTCGCCGCGGCTGCGCGACCGTCCGAGATGGGCCCAAGCGGAGAGCAGGTGGCGCTCGCCGGCGATCGCGTCGGCATCGAACAGCGCGACGAGGGTGGGGGAATCGTGTGTGAGCTCCCGGAGCGTCCGGATCACCTCCGCGACGGTAGGCGCCCCGGGGGTCCGCCGCCGGGCACCCACCGCGCGGAGCACTCGGTCCTCGGGCGGGGGGAGGGGGGACACGGCGACGCTCACTGCGCGAGGAACTTGAGGAAGTCCTCGCGGGTTCGAGGCTGAAGGGTGTAGTTCTCCCGCTTCTCCCGGCCGATCGTCGACGTGGGGCTGGTGCCGTAATCGTGCCCCGGCAGGACCACGAGCGCATCGTCCAACGAGAGGATCCGGCCCTGGAGGCTGTCGTACATCTCCGACGGGTCACCGCCCGGGAGGTCTGTCCGTCCGCACTCGCCGACGAACAGCGTGTCGCCGGTCGCCAGGTGGCCCTCGAACAGGTACAGGACGCTGTCCTTGGTGTGGCCCGGGGTATGGAGGACCTCCACCGAAAGCCGGCCGGACCGGATCACGTCGCCGTCCTCGACCGACACGTCCTGACCGAGCGGCGCGACGCGGTGGGCGACGATCTTCGCCCCCGTGCGCGCGCGCACCTCGTCGTTGCCCGCGACGTGGTCGGGATGGCTGTGGGTGTTCATCACGTACCGGACCTTCACGCGCAGCTCGTCGATCGCGGCGAGCACCGGTTCGATACCGTACGACGGGTCGATGACGACGGCCTCGCCACCCTCCGATTCGGCCACGATGTACGTGAAGTTCAGGTACGGGCCGATGCGGAACTGCTTCAGGAGCACGACCCCATAGAACGGGGGACCATATTTACGGTGGAGGCAGCCGGCCGCGGGAATGCGCGTTCCTCCGGGGATCCGCGCCTTCCCGGGCCTCCCGCGGGACCGCCGCGGGGCCCGGCGGCGGAGATCACTGCTCGGTCGCGTCGGAGCCGGCGACCCGTCGACCCGTGACCGCGTCCAGGACGACCCGGCCCTCCATCCCCTCGGCGTACCAGTGCGGAACGTACAGCAGGGCGAACGGACCGACCCGGACGTCGTCCGGTGCCGGGGAGACCCGGCGCGTTTCGATCACGAGGGCCCCGCCGTGCTGTTCGGTATGGTCCACCCGGACGGCATGGTAGCGCCGGATGGCGTCGATCGCGATCGGTCGGGCGAGGCCCTCGCTCAGCTGGGGCGCCAGACGCTGGTGCGGCTCGGAGATCTCCGGGACGGTCTCCCGCTCGCCGTCCTCCCAGACCTCCGCCCGATGCGTCGTCGCGTTGACGGCCACGAGCCGGCGGAGCACGGGTCCCGCCTCCCCGTGCGGGGAGGGGGAACGCACGCGGTACGCGGCCACGTAGTACGGTACGAGGCGGAGCGTGTAGCGGGTCCCGTCGACCCCCGCGAGCGTCTCGGCCTCGGTCCGGCCGATGCGGGGACGGATCGTTTGCGCCTCTCCGGGGGAGAGGGGGAACGGGCCCTCGAGCTCGGAGGAGTCGGCCTCCGACCCCAGGCCCGCGGGAGCTGGCAGGAGGAGCTCCCCGAGCGACGGCCCGAGCGTCGAAGGGTCGATCACCTCGATGCCGCGGTCGGCGGCCGCGGCCCGGGCGGTCGGGCCGGGGTCGTCGTCGTAGACGACGGTACGGTGCACCGAATCGGGAGGGAACAGCGCTTCGAGGTCCGAGGGGGCGCGGCCCGAGGGGGCGATGACGACCGCCCGACGGTCGCGGGCACGGGTCGCCACCGTCGCGTCGCGGCGGACCTCGATCCGGTACCCCGCGGCGGCCAGGAGGCGACCCAGGACCGAGGAGTGCGGGGAGACCCGGACCATCATCCGAAAAGCCGGGTGGGGGCATATCTCCGTTCCGCTCGTCACGCAGCCCCGGCCCGCGAGGAGCGCCGGCCGAGGCGCCGCCCGACGGGCTCGCGGGGGTCCGGTCGCCCGACCCGACTGCATCGCGCCGTTTCCGGTCGAGGGCCGCCGTATCGGGGACAATCTATTTACGCCGCATCGGGGTCCAATCGCCATCGATGGCCGAGGCGCTCACCCTGCGGGTCGCCGAGGCGTTCCAGCAGGACATCGGTCTCGGGACGGCCCGCCTCGACGTCCAGACGCGGCAGCGCCTGAAGGTCGGCCTCGGGGACATCGTCGAGGTCCGGGGGCGGAAGCCGACCCCGGCGATCGTCAGCCGCGCGCAGCCGGACGACGAAGGAAAGGGCGTCGTCCGCATCGAGGCGGTCGTCCGGCGCAACGCCGGCGTCAGCATCGGGGACCGGGTCTCGGTCCAGCGGGTCGACTGCCCGAACGCCGAGGCGATCACCATCGCGCCGATCTACGCGGGCTCGGCCCGGATGGACCTCGGACCCGGGCTCGAGAGCTTCGTCGCGAAGGCGCTCTCCCGTCGCCCGTTCGTCCGGGGGGACGTCTTCGTCATCCCCGGCGTCTTCCTGATGGGCGGCTCGCTGCCGTTCATGGTCGTCTCGACGGCGCCGAAGGGGATCGTCCAGGTCGCCCCCGCGACGCTGATCACGATCCGCGAGGAGACCGTCAGCGAGACCGAGGTCGCCGCCCCCCGGGTCTCGTACGAGGACATCGGCGGGCTCAAGGAGAAGCTCGGCCGGGTCCGGGAGATGATCGAGCTTCCGCTGAAGCATCCCGAGCTGTTCGACCGCCTCGCCATCACCCCGCCCAAGGGGGTCCTGCTCTACGGACCGCCCGGAACGGGAAAGACGCTGATCGCCAAGGCGGTGGCGAACGAGGCCGGCGCCCACTTCATCGGCATCCAGGGTCCCGAGATCATCTCGAAGTACTACGGGGAGAGCGAGAAGGAGCTCCGCGAGAAGTTCGAGGAGGCGGAGAAGAACGCCCCGAGCGTGATCTTCATCGACGAGCTCGACTCGATCGCCCCGCGCCGCGACGAGGTCGTCGGCGAGGTCGAGCGGAGGGTCGTCGCACAGCTCCTGACCCTGATGGACGGGCTCTCGGGCCGGGGGAACGTGATCGTCATCGCGGCGACCAACCGAGAGGAGGCGATCGACCCCGCCCTCCGGCGCCCCGGCCGGTTCGACCGGGAGATCGAGATCGGGGTCCCGACGCAGGAGGGGCGCCTCGAGATCCTCCAGATCCACACGCGCGGGATGCCGATCGAAGCGAGCGACAAGGACCGGGAGCGGATCCTCAAGGACCTGGCCGCCCAGAGCCACGGGTTCGTCGGGGCCGACCTCTCCTCCCTCGCCCGCGAGGCGGCGATGCGCGCGCTGCGGCGGTACCTTCCCGAGATCGACTTCGACCAGCCGATCCCGATCTCGCTCCTCGAGCGGATGAAGGTCACGGAGACGGATTTCCGGGAGGCGCTGAAGCAGATCGAGCCGTCGAGCCTGCGGGACGTCGCGGTCGAGATCCCGACGACCCGGTGGGACGAGGTCGGCGGGGTCGGACGGGTACGCCGGATCCTCGAGGAGTCGGTCGAACTGCCGTTCAAGAACCCGCAGGTCTACCGACACATCGGGATCGACCCGCCCCGCGGCATCCTGCTGTTCGGCCCCCCCGGCGTCGGGAAGACCCTGCTCGCCAAGGCGGCGGCGACCGAGAGCCAGGCGAACTTCATCTCGGTGAAGGGCCCCGAGGTGATGAGCAAATGGGTCGGGGAGAGCGAGAAGGCGATCCGGATGATCTTCAAGAAGGCGCGGCAGGCGTCCCCGTCGATCGTCTTCATCGACGAGATCGACTCGATCGCGCCGCGCCGGGGCCTCCAGACGTCCAGCGGCGTGACCGAGCGGATCGTGAACCAGCTCCTCACCTCGATCGACGGGCTCGAGAGCTTGGAGCGCGTGCTCGTGATCGCCGCGACCAACCGGCCGGACATCCTCGACGAGGCCCTCTTGCGGACCGGCCGGTTCGACCGGCTGCTCTACGTCGAGCCGCCGGACGCGGGGGGCCGGCTCGAGATCCTCACGGTCCACACGAGCCGGATGCCGCTCGCCGACGACGTCGACCTCGCGCAGCTCGCGGCGCGGACCGAAGGGTACGTCGGCAGCGACCTGGCGGCGCTCTGCCGCGAGGCGGGCCTGACGGCGATCCGCGAGAGCCTGAAGGCCTCCAAGGTCACCCGGGCCCACTTCGACGCCGCGCTGAAGCAGGTCCGGCCGTCGTGCGACCCCGACATCCTCCGGTTCTACGAGGAGTTCGAGAAGCACCTCCTCCGGGAACGCGTCGGCCGCCGACGAGAGGAGCCGGTCGAGGCGATCTACCGCTAGCGCGCCCGCGTCCCGCCGGTCGGGAATCCTCGCGCGCGAGCAAGCTATAAGTAGCGGGGCTAGGTTCGCCGCGCCGCCCTCGATAGACCGGGGGATAACGAACGGGAGACGTGGAACAGTTGGTTCGCCTCTTGCACCGCGCAGCCCTCTGGGCCCTAGTGGTCGTGCTGCTGGGAAGCTCGCTTGCGACGATCATGGCAGCCCCGACCCCTGCCTCGACGACCTACACGCTGATCGGGTACGTAGACCAGCCGGGCGGAGCCTCCGCCCCGCCGGTCCCCAACGGCGTGACGGTCGACCTGGTCTCGGCCGCCACGGGAACGACCTACACGGCCGTTACCTCGAACGGGGGCGAGTTCTCGTTCACGAGCAGCAGCACCTCGGGCTCGCTCGGGCCCGGGTACTGGAAGCTGCTGGTCCCCACCGAGACGAACGTCAGCGTCAGCGGATGCGGCCAGTGCGCCGTTCTCCCGCAGAACCAGAACCCGACGTTCGCCTACTACAACTACTCCCAGCTCACCAGCAAGAACTACTCCACGATCCTCACCGACGTCTCGGTCTTCCCCTACAACGCGACCCTGAACGGCACCGTCTACCAGGGCGGCCAGCCGGTGCCGGGGGTCGCGGTGAAGCTGCTCGACCCCGACTACAACGCCCTGGTCGTCTCCAACACGACGACGAACGTCAACGGAACGTATTCGATGAACGTCCCGCGCGGCCACTGGATCCTCCAGTCGATCCACGTCTCGGGCCCGGACACGTTCACGAACTCGACGCCGGTCAACGTCTCGGCGCGGTATCCTCCGCTCGTGAACCCGGTGCTGTCCTCGTTCACGGTCTCCGGCTGGATCAACTCGACCCTGGGCCGGATCCCGACCACCGGCAACGCCACCCTGTACGACCCGGCGAACGGCTACATCTACTCGACCTCGACCCCGGCGGGCGGCTACTATTCCCTGTCGACGTACCTCGGCAACTTCACGAAGGGCTCGCAGTCGTTCGACGTGATCCTCGCGGCGAACGGGTACGGGACGACCTGGTATCCGCTCGTGGTCCACACCTCCGGCCAGATCACCCACAACGTGGTCGTCCCGAAGATGGCCCCGTCGTCGATGGGCGTCTACACGACCGGCCTCGATCTCTCGAAGATCAACACGCTCACGGGCAAGGGGAACCTCACCGTCTCCACCAGCGTGGTGCTGGGCAACGACAGTGTCGTCCCGAACCTCCCGAACGCCACGGTCGGCCAGCTCTGGGCGCAGCTCGGCCTCGACTTCAACCACTCGCTCACGTTCCCGGAGTCCGAGGCGAACAGCTTCAAGGCGTTCCTCAACTCCGAGGGACCGTTCTTCCTGGCGACCCAGGCCGCGACCACGCTCAATGCCACGGCGTTCGTGGCACCGAACGCCTCCTCGACGATCGCCAGCTTCGTCTCGGGCTGCGCGGCCTATTGCGGGCTGACCAGCTCGGCCAACCTGACGTACGGGTGGACCCAGACCTACGCCCTGAACGGGACCGTCGCCAAGAACTCCTCCAGCTACACCCTCGGTTTCACGTTCGCGCACCCGGCGTCGAGCTCGCTCGTCTACAACTACTCGGTCACGCTCCCCGCAGGGTACATCCTCGCGGCGGGCACGGCGCCGCCCTCCCACGCCCTGCTGGACCCCACCGGCCCGGACGGGACCTGGGGGAGCTTCACGCTCGTTTCCCAGGCCGCGACGACGGCCTCGGCGAGCGCGAAGTTCACCATCGTGAAGTCGGCGACCGTCACGCCGATCGTCAACGTCACCTCCACCAACTTCACCTTCTCCTCCGCGAACGTCCTGAACAGCACCGAGAACAGCTACACGGTCGTGCTGGGCGTCGGGGAGAACGCGACGTTCAGCGCCGCGAACTCGATCTACAACGGTTCCACGAACGGGACCCACTTCGCGTGGAACTTCGGGGACGGGACCACGGTCAACGTCACGAACGAGACGACCAACCACACCTACACCACGGTCACGGGCGCGGCGAACGACACCGGCACCCTCACCGTGACGACCTCCGGCGGTCGGTCGAACACGACCACGTTCTACGTGTACGTCGAGAACAGCAAGCCGGTCGCGAAGCTTTCGACCAACGCGACCGCCAACCAGACGTTGAAGACCACGGGAGGGACGCCCTACATCGAGATCAACTGGAACACCACCCTCTCGTTCAATGCGGCCAACTCCAGCGTCGCCACGCCGAACGTGCTCTCGATCGCCTCGTACGCGCTCGTGGCAAAGAACGTCAAGAAGACCGCGAACTTCACGGTCGCCAACGGGAGCAACGTCAGCGCCAACTGGTCGGTCGACTTCTCCCCGCCGAAGACGATCGGCACCGGCCCCTATCTCACGCAGGCGGACGTCAACGGGACGTACTTCGCGTTCTTCGGATGGGAGTACAACGTCACCCTCACCGTGTGGTCCGGCACGGGCGGCTCGGCGAACACGACCCTCGCGATCCTCCTCAACGACACGCAGCCGCCGGCCCCGTCGTTCACCATCCTCAACGCCGCCGGTAAGGCGGTCGCGGGGAGCGCGATCACCGAGGCCCCCAACGGAAGCGCCGTGATCCGGCTGGACGCGGCGAACTCGACCGACCCGAACAACGGGTCGGTCGTGAAGTACACCTGGAACATCACGAACGGCAACAACAGCTCGCTCGCGCAGCCGAACCGGACCGTCACGTCGGTCACGCCGTACCCGACGTACACCCTGCTCCCCGAGACGAACCCGTACACGATCAACCTGACCGTCACGGACAAGAACGGGAACACGGCGAACAAGAGCGAGTCGCTGACCGTCTCGCCCAACACCACGCTCCGCCCCGTGATGTCGGCGCTGAACCTGACCGGCCCGTCGTCCCTGACCCAGGGCCAGCAGGCCACGTTCTGGGTCAACGTGAGCGACACCGGTGGCTCGAAGTCGTACGCCCAGCACGTCACCGTGAGCTGGTACGTCCTCTCCCCGTCCGGCGGGGGATCCAAGAAGTTCCTGTCGGGCTCGCCCGGGTCCACGGTCTTCTACAACTACACGAGCAAGGGGGTCGTCAACAAGAACAGCATGGCGAACGGGACCCTCCTGAACTTGAGCTACAACCGGACGGTCCGGGCCGTGTTCACCTGGAACCCCTCGTTCACGGGGAACTACGTCCTCTACGCGAACGTCACCGCGACGAACGAGTTCGTGCCCGACTACAAGGGCAGCTCGAACCTCGCGTCGCTCTCCGTCTCGATCCACGCGAACCCCACGACGCAGCTCCTGGAGTACGGCGGGATCGCGGCCGCGGTCATCGTGGCGATCGTACTGCTCGTCTGGTGGACGCGCCGACCCGCCCGCAAGGCCGGGACCGGCAAATCCTCGGGCCGGGGGGGCCTCGAGCGCGGGTCGAAGCGCTCGGACTCCGATACGAGCAACGACAAGAGCTAGGTCCGACCGGGCCGCCGCGACGGCCGGAGAACCCCTTCCGTACCTGATCTTCGAGGGGCCGGGCTCAGCCGTACGGTCCGACCTCGTCGAGCAGGTCGACGTGGGTCAGCAGCATCCGCCGGCAGCAGTACCGGTACAGGCCCAGGCGATCGAGCACTTCCCCCGCGGATTCCCCGCGGGAGGTGCGCTCCCGGTACTCGTCCCAGTGCTGGCCGATCACCGCGCCGCAGGTGAAGCACCGGACGGGCACCATCATCGTCATGGTCGGAACTGCCTCCCTAACGGTACGACTTCTGCCGCCGGGCGCGGGCCCCGCGACCGCCGGGTCGCTTCGGGAGCTTGCGTCGGGGGTCGTTGACGATCAGCGAGCGGTCGTAGTGCTTGAACGTCTCGCGGAGCTCGGCGTCCTTCATCCACGCCACCAGGCCGCGGGCGACCGCCGTCCGGGCGGCCGACGCCTGCCCCACGACCCCGCCCCCGCGGGCCCTCACCGAGATGTCGAGCGCCTTCGCCCGGTCCCCGACCATGAGCAGCGGTTCCTGGATCTTCTGGCGGATGAGCTCCGGCTCCACGATCTCGAGGGGCCGGTCGTTGAACCGCACGAGGCCGCTGCCCCGCCGGATCGTCGCCCGCGCGACCGCGGCCTTCCTCTTCCCGGTCGCGAGGACCACGGTCGGGGCCTTCATACGCGAGCTCCCAGGAGCCGGGTGATGTCCTCGAGCGTCATCGGGGCCCGGAGGGCGGGACGGGCCTTGGCGCCCTCCAGGGTCTCGGGCGTGGCACCCTTCCATTCCTCGGGCACGCCGATGAACACCTCGAGACGCCCGAAGGCGACCTTCCCCCGGGTCTTGAGGTGGGGGAGCATGCCGCGCACCGTGCGGCGGAAGATCCGGTCCGGGTTCCGGGGGAAGTGGGGGCCGCTCCGCGTGGAGCCGCGCGCGCGGGCGGCGGTGTAGTGGTCGAGGACCGCCCGGCGGGCGCCGGTGACGACGCTCTTCTCCGCGTTGACGACGACGATCGACTCCCCGTTCAGGAGGCGCTTCGCGATCAGGCTCGCCGCGCGGCCGAGGACGAGGCCGCTCGCATCGACGACGGTGGCAGGGGGCGCCGGGGCCGCACTAGGCAAACAACCGCACCCCCGTTCCCTCGGGGTTGGCCTTCAGGAGGGCATGCAGCGAGACGGCCGACCCGCCCGCCGCCCGGATCTTGTCGCGGGCACCGGTGGAGAACGCGAACGCCCCGACGGTGAGCGGCTTCGAGAGCGGGCCGTCCGCGAGGAGCTTGCCGGGGACGGCGATCGTCTCGCCGGCGGCGGCAATCCGGTCGAGCTGTCCGACGTTCACCGGGTCGACCGAGTGCCGCGCGCGGGAGAGCCGGTCGGCGACCGACGCCCAGACCGGGGCGTGGTGAGCCCGCGCCGTCCTCCGCAGGTCGACGAGCAGGTGGAGGAGTTCGGGGTTTTGCTTACCTACGCGGCGAGCCATGGACGGGTCGGGCTCGACCCGGGTACCCGATATAAGCGTTGCCAAGGCTTTGTCACACAACCACGCTCCGGCCGCGCGTCCGCCGTCCGGTTTCCGGACGGCGCTTCCGATACCCGCCAACGATTAAATACGGCCCGCCGCCATCGGCGCCTGAGGCGCCCCTCCATGCGCAAATTCCTCACCGAGCTCCGAGGCAAGACCGTGATGACGAACGACGGCCAGATTCTCGGCATGATCGACAATTTCGTCGTCGACACCCTGACCGGGGGGATCGCCCACGTCCTCGTGACCCCGAGCGAGGACGTCGAGCAGCGCCTGTTCCAGAGCGACGCGTCGGGCCGGCTCGTGCTCCCCTTCAAGAGCATGCGGGCCGTCAAGGACGTCGTCGTGATGGACATTGGGAAGTGAGTCCGCCCCCGGAAGCCTGATCTCGGTCGTCACGACCGTCCGCAACGAGGAGGCCCACCTCGGCCGCCTCCTCGACAGCCTGGTCGGGCAGGAAGGACCGTTCGAGATCGTCCTCGTCGACGCCGAGAGCCGCGACCGCACGGTCGAGATCGCGGAGGAGTTCGACCGACTCCATCCGGGCCTCCTGCGGATCTTCCGCCACCCCGGCTCGCGCGGGGTCGGCCGGAACGTCGCCGTGCACGAGGCGCGGGGCACGCACGTCGCGTTCATCGATGGCGACTGCTTCGCCGACACCCGCTGGCTCGCCACGCTCCGGGCGGCCCTCGCGCCGGGCACCGTGGTCGCGGGCCGGACGATCACCATCGGCAAACCCCGGTACGGCCAGCTCGAGCGCGTCGAGCTCTACCAGGGCGGGTTCGACGTGACCTATCCGTCGTGCAACCTCGCCTACGAGCGTTCGTTGTTCGAGCAGCTCGAGGGGTTCGACGCCCGGTTCATCACCGCCGAGGACATCGACCTCAACCTCCGGGCGGTCGCCGCCGGGGCGTCGATCCACTACGCGCCGGGGGCCGTCGTCTACCACCACATGCGCGAGACGTTCGTCCGCTTCCTCTACCAGGCGTTCTGGAACGGCTACGGGCGCAAGCAGCTCACCGAGAAGCACGGCAACCTCTGGGGCCGCTACCGGGTCCGCCGGCTCCTCACCGGACAGAAGGGGCCGATCGCGTGGGCCCGTCTCGGGGCGGCGTTCGGCGGCTACGTGACGCGCGTGCTGACCGGCGGAGGCGACCGGTTGACGCCGGAGCCCACGGCGGGGACCGGCTGACGGCGTGCCGGGCGGCGGTCGGTCTCAGTTCGCCTTCAGGAGCTCGGCGACCTTGACGACCTCGCCGAGCAGCTTCGCCACGTCGGCCGACTGGTCGACGACGGCGACGAGGAGCGCCTTCTTGCCGCTGCCCACGATGATCGTCTTCGAGTCGTTCCCTTCGACGACGATCCGGTCGGGCGGAGCGCGGTTCAGCTCGGTGTTCGCCGTGGCCGCGGCCCCGAGGATCGTCGCGCACATGATCGCGAACGTCTCCGTGTAAACGCCGGCCGGGACGTCCGCGTAGAGGACGAGACCGTCCCGCGAAACGAGCGCCGTCGCGATCCCGCCGATGCGGGTCTTGAGGTCCTTGATCACCGTGCCAACGTTTCCGGTCGCCATCATTCCTGATTGCCCCTCAGACCTCTTCCACGTGGAACCGACATTCCCGTTGTCCGGTGCTGGCGCAGGACTCCTCCGTGCATTTAACGCGCCCCCCCTTAAAACGTTCGTAGAACTCGCGAAGGATGCCCCGGAGGCGGTGGCAGGTCGGGATGTCGCTCGGACTGACCTCGATCGACCCCTTGGCCACGACCTCGTGCTCGGTGAACCGGATCTCCTCCACCCAGCCCCGCTCCTCGAGGATGTGCGCTACGCGGTCGAAGAAGTGCGCCCGGTCCTTCAAGGCCTCCTCCGCCATATCGGTCCCGATCACGGAGCCTTCCTTGAAGAACAGGCCGTGGCAGGCGTGGGACATCACGCCCTCGTAGAGTTCCTTGATCTGGCGGAGCTCCGCCTGGTCGATCTTTACGTACCGAAGGGACATCGCCGGGGCGGGCACCGCGCACCCTCTATTTACCTTCGCCATTCGGGCCCGGCGGCGGGGAATCCCCCGGCCCCCCGGTCCCTTCGGCCGGCGGCGGCATCGACCCGCGTTCGACGGTCGCCTCGAGCTCGCCGAGCGAGCGCATCCGGCCCGCGGTGACCCGGGGCCAGGTGTCGTGCCGGTCGAGCAGGAACGCCGACAGTCCCGCCCGGTGCGCCGCCCGGACGTCGCTCCAGAAGAGGTCCCCCACGTAGGCCGTGCGCCCGGGCGGGCTCCCGAGGTGGTGGACGGCCTGCCGGAACGCCTCCCGATCCGGGACGACCGGTCCGTCGGGGTCGCCCGCGCGAAGCAGGAGGTCGCCGGGAAGCCCGACGCGCCGGAGCAGCCAGACCGCGCTCTCCGAGGGGAGCGGCGTGACGATTCCGCAGCGGATCCCCTGCTTCCGGAGCCGGTCGAGCGCGGGGGAGGCGTCCGGGAACCGCTCGATCTCCCCCGCCGGCCGCAGGATCCGCCGCACGACGGCCTCGGTCTCCTCGGGCGGCAACGCTCGGCCGGCGATCGCGCCGAGGGTCGCGGCCAGGTGGTCGCGGAGGGCCGCGAGGTCGGCGGGGGCGAGCCGGCCCGTCAGTCCCTGCCATCGCCGGCGGTCCCAGGCGTGCAGGGAGCGGCGCAGCGCGGCCTGGACGCGCCGCTCGCCGAGCGCGGGCCCCTGCGGTCGCCAGGCCCACTGCCAGGCGAGGTGGGTGTGGAACGGAACGAGGACATCGTCGAGGTCGAACAGGACGGCGTCGACCTGGGTCTCCCCGGAGGCGAGCGACACGGACCCCTCGCGCTACGGGCGCCCGCCCTTCTGGAGCTCGAGGAGGTCCTCGGTCGAGACCTTCTCGCCCTTCTTGAGGCGCGCCAGGAAATCCTCTTCGCGCGGCGGCTCGGCGGGGGACCAGCTCGTCGGCGCGCGGCCGCCCCGGGCGGCGTAGAGCATCTTCTCGATGTCCCGCACCTCCTCGATGGCGCTGATGTGGCCGCGGTGGGCCTCGTCGGCCCGGGTCTTGACCTCGATGAGCTTGACCTGCGCTTCGTCGGCCCGGCGTCGCAGGTCGTCGACCGACTCGTACAGCGCGACCATCGTCTCGTGCTCCCGCTGGGCCTCCTCGGCGAGCTCGCCGACCCGGGCGTGGTGCTTCTCGGCCTCGGTCCGCGCCTCGGCGAACGCCTTCAGCGTCTCCTCGACCTTCGGGTCCTGGCGGAGCTGGTCGTCCTGGTCCCGGATCGCCGCCTCGAGGCGCTTCATCTCCTCGATCAGGCGCTTCTCCTGCTCGCCGGTCAGGGCGGTCGTCATGTGGCGGAACTCGAGTTCCTTGAGCTCCTTCTTGAGGCGCCAGACGGGGATGGCCCCCGGCCGCGCCGGTCGGCTCCGCTTGAGCTCCTGGACCTGGTCCCCGAGCTCCTGGAACTTGCGGTTCCACTCCTCCCGCAGCCGCTTCGCCTCGCGGACGTCGACGTTCAGCACATCGCGGTGGCGCCGGTGCTCCTGGGCCTCCGCGCTCTTGTCGTGGACCTCGTCGAGGATGCGGGACCGCTCCTCGGCGGCGGCGCGCGCCTCCGTGTTGAGCCGGTCCCGCTGCGCGCGGGCATCGTCCGCCCGTGCGTTGCACTCGGCCCGCTTGTTCTCTAGCTCTTCAATCGCGTCGGTCAAGCGGCCAGCGGCCCGCCCCCGGAGCCTCCCCGGGGCGGGGAGCCGTTCGACAGGGCCGCACGATATAAAGGCTCCGAACCGGGCCCCTCGCGTCGTTTCGTCTGCCGCGTCATACTAATATTCGGTGGCCCCGCTCGATGGCGACGTGGAAGAGGTCGGACGGATCTTCGGGGACGTCGGCCTCGGCCAGTTCCAGCTGAACCTACTGAGCCCGGTCGAGCGGGGCGACTACCTCGCGGTCGAGGACGAGGTCCACGGGAAGGTCCTCTGCCAGCTCGACGATCTCCGGCGGAAGAGCGACCTCAACCTCGAGCGGGCGGAGTCCCTCGGCACGAGCGACGACGCGGCGATCCACCAGAGCCTGCTCGGCTTCGCCCGGATCATCGGCTACCGGGACGGGCAGGGGATCGTCAAGGCGCCGACGATCCCGTTCCGGCCGGGCGCGCACGTGTTCCGGGCGGAGGAGCCCCTGATCGCCGAGGTCCTGGGCCTGAAGCACCGGGCGAACAGCGGCGCGTACGTGGGGCTGCTGCGCAACCACTCGCTGCACGTCGAGCTCGACATCAACCAGCTCGTCCAGCGCCACGTGAGCGTCCTCGCGAAGACCGGCGGAGGGAAGAGCTACCTCCTCGGGGTCCTGATCGAGGAGCTCCTGCGCCACAAGGTGACGTGCGTGATCATCGACCCCCACGGCGAGTACGGTTCCCTCCGGCTCCCCGCCGAGAAGAACGGCCTCCAGGCCCGATTCGGGGTCGAGTCCCAGGGATTCGCCCGCCAGGTCCAGGAGTACTCGCCGGACGTATCGCTCAACCCCACGGCGAAGCCGCTGACGTTCTCGCTGCGGAACATCGACCCGCGCGAGCTCCTCGTCTTCATGGGCCTGACGAACGTCAAGACGTTCCTGGCCCCCCTGAAGCAGCTGATCGAACGCGTCGCGACGGCGAACCCCGACTTCACCGTCCACGACCTCGTGCGGGCCGCGGAGGGCGGCGAGGGGGCGACGGCCGAGATCCTCCAGGAGCGGCTCGAGTACGTCGAGCAGACGAAGCTCCTCGGACCGGTCGGGACCAGCCTCAACGACCTCGTGCGCAAGGGGGACGCGACCCTCGTCAACCTCCGGGGGATCACGCCCGACGTCCAGGAGCTCGTCGTTGCGCGGGTCGCCGCGACCCTGTTCGATAACCGCAAGAAGGGGCGGATCCCGCCCCTGTTCCTCGTCGTCGAGGAGGCGCACAACTTCGCCCCGCAACAGGGGACGGTGAGCTCCTCCCGGGTCCTCAAGAACATCGCGAGCGAGGGACGCAAGTTCGGCCTCGGGCTGTGCGTCGTGACCCAGCGGGCCGCCCGGGTCGACAAGAGCGTCCTCTCCCAGTGCAACACGCAGCTGATCCTCCAGGTCACGAACCCGCTCGACCTGAAGGCGATCGCCCAGTCGATCGAGGGGCTCACGACGGGAATGACCGAGATGATCCAGTCGCTGCCGGTCGGCGTCGCCCTCGTGACCGGGGGCGGCTACCACACCCCGCTCTTCTGCGAGGTCCGCCCCCGGGCGACCCGGCACGGCGGCGAGAGCGTTCAGATCGTCGCGGCGTGACCCGCACCGGGGAACGGCCGGCCGCCCCGGCCTAGTTCCGCGTCGTGGCGCTCTCGAGGTAGCGGACCACCGTGCGGACCGCGAAGGCGGTCGCTCCGCTGTTCTGGTACGCGGGCTGCCACTTCCGCGTGAGCAGGTTCGTGTACGCGGGGCCGGCGATGTCGAGGTGCGCCCACGGGGTGGAGCCGACGAACGTCTCGAGGAACGCGGCGGCGGTCAGCATCCCGGCGACGGAGATCTCGGTGGAGTTCCGGACGTCCGCGACCTCGCTCTTGACCATCTCGCGGTGGAAGTCGGTGAGCGGCATCCGCCACAACGGTTCCCCCGTGAGCGCCGAGGCCGCCAGGAGCCCCTGGGCGAGGCGGTCGTCGGTCGAAACGAGGCCGGCGGTGTCGTCGCCGAGCGCGACGACCTCGGCGCCCGTCAGGGTCGCGAGGTCGATCACCTCGTCGGGCTTGTACTGCTGGACGACGTAGGCGAGGCCGTCCGCGAGGACGACCCGGCCCTCGGCATCGGTGTTGAGGATCTCGATCGTCTTGCCGCTGAACGTCCGGACGACGTCGCCCGGCCGGTACGCCGAGCCACCGGGGAGGTTCTCGGCGCAGCAGAGGACCCCGACCACGCGGGGGGCGACCTCCATCGTCGCCGCCGCCCGGAGGATCCCGAGGACCGCGACCGCCCCGGACTTGTCGAACTTCATCTCGGCCATGCGGGGGCCGGGCTTGATCGAGATACCGCCCGAGTCGAACGTGATCCCCTTGCCGACGACGGCGATGGTCCGTCCCCGGCGGGCGCCCCCCGGGTACTCGAGGACGATCATCCGCGGCGGGTGGCTCGACCCCGATCCGACGGCGAGGATACCGCCGCACCCCATCTCCGCGAGCTTCTTCTCGTCGAAGACGGTGACCTTCAGGCCGAACTCCTTCGCCAGGCCGCGGGCCTCCTCGGCGAGCCGCTCCGGCGTCGCCGTGTCGGCCGGCAGGTTCGCGATGTCCCGGGTCCAGACGACGGTGTCGACGAGCGCGAGCTCGTCCACGACCGCCTTCTTCACGATCGCCTCGTCCCGGACGAGTTCCTCGCCGAGGTGAACGGCGGCCTCTTCCACGCCGCCCTCGGTCGTCGACTTGTACTTCACGAACTCGTAGGCCCCGAGCGCGGCGCCGTCCACGATCGCGCGCGCCGCCGCCTCCGGGGTGAACGAGTCGACCGCGAACGACGGGAGGCGGAACGCGACCGTCCGGGCGCCCTTGCCCTTCAGTCCGCGCACGACCTCGGCCGCGGCGCGCCGCAGCGTCTCGGCATCGAACCGGGCCCTCGGACCGAGGCCGATCAGGACCAAGCGGCCCCGCCCGTCCGGGCGGTGAAAGACCGACAGCTCGCGACGCTTGCCCCGGAGCTCCTTGCGCTTCCACGCGGCGGTGAGGAGCCCGCGGCAGGCGGTGTCCTCCCGGGCCAGGCTCCGGGGGAACGTGTCGTCCTTCTCGCCGCGCTCGAAGAGCGCGCTGACGACCGCGTCGGCCCCCGCGTCGAGTGCGTCACGGCGATCGACCGTGACCTTCATGGTCCGGTCCCGACTAGAACGACGGGCGGATCTTCTGGCGGTCGATCCGGATGCCGGCCGGCGTGATGCAGAGGAGGTTCTTCGCGATCCCCGCGACGTCACCGCCGGTGTCCTTGGCGACGTTCTTGAGATCGATGCTCATCCGCTTCACGGCGATCTGGTCGTTGGCGATCGACGTGTAGTCGAGCAGGACGATGTCGCCCTGGTAGGCGAACTTCGAGACCTGGTGGAGATCGTCGAACCGGAGGATCTCGGCGAACCGGACGTTCCCGCGGGCGCCCGCGAGGGCGGCCGTCTCGTCCTCGAACTGCATCGACCCGAGGTCTACGAACGACCCCTCTTCCAACGTGTCGGACCCGTGATGGCGCCGGAGAATCCCGCTCTTCTTCATCATGGAGGCGTGCCCCTCTGCTCGGGGCCTCTGACGGGGAGGTTGCTTCTTAAGTCTATTGTTCCAGCGCGCCCGCGGATTTTGTTCTCTCGACCGGCCGCCCCCGTCACGCGCGGCGGGTCCTCGCCGCGCCCGAGGGCCGTTCCGGCGGGGCCTCCCGCGCTTCCCGCGGACCCGCCGGTGCCGCCGGGCCCGCGGGCAGAGCGAATCGCAGGCAGAACGTTACCCGATAGAGGTCCTGCCCGTCCTTGCGTCCGAAGAGGCTCGGCGACTCCGTGACGCGCGCCCCGAACCGCTGACGCGCGTAGCGGGCGATCGACCGCGCGGCGAGGGTATCGGTGAAGAAGCAGTCCCATCCCTCGGGCCGCTCCTCGCGCCAGGAGAACGCCGCGGCCCAGTCGTTCCGGGCCTCCTTCAGGATCCCCTCCCAGACCCGCTCGAGACGGGCGCGGAGCTCCCGAGCCCGCTCGGACCGGTCGTCGCCGGAACCGCGCAGCTGGACGATCGCGGTATAGTACTTCCCGCTGCGCCGGCTGCAGGCCGGGCAGGTCCGGTGGACCGTCCGCACCGAGAGCCGGAGCTCGACCTCCCGCTCCACGCCGCGGAACGCGACCCGGGCCCGCCCGACGAGGTCGCGGACGGTCGAGGTCGACCGGACCTCCTCCCAGCCGATCGTGCGCAGGCCGACCTCGGGGTGGAAGCGGAGGAACGGCGCGAGGTCCTCGGCGGTCAGGACGGCGCTCGCGCCCGCGCGTTCCCAGTGCCGGCCGAGGAGCCGGGCTCCGCACGTCGGGCAGACCACGACCTCCGCGCGCTCGGGGACCGCGACCAGCACGACCCGGTCGGCCGCACAGTCGGCGCAGAGTCCGTCGGTGAGCGTCCGACCCGTGCGACCGCAGACCACGCAGAACTCTTCGGCCGTCATCGTCCCTGCCGGTTCAGCGGACCATCGAGAAGATCTGGGCATGGGGGACCCCGCCCAGCTCCCCGGCCGTTCCCGGGGCGAGGTACCCCGCCTCTTCCGCGAGCCGGAGCACGCGGCTGCCGAGGAGGTTCGCGATCGTCGCCCGGGCGAGGGCCCCGACGAGCTCGTCGCGCGACACCTTTCGCTCCCCGTAGAACTGGCTGGACACGGTGACGGTCCGACCCCGCTCGCCGACCGGGAGCTCCCGTCCGAGCAGCTCCGCGTCGCACGCCGCCACGACGACCTCGGCCCGGACACGGTGCACGCGCATGACGAACTCCCCGTCGGTCGCCATCGCCGGATTCGGCCGTGGAATGATGGGCGGGAGTATATGAGAGGGGCTCTGCGGGAGGGACGGGCCCTAGAAGAACCGCACGAGCTGGAGCTGGCCGGGGCGCGATTCGATGATCTCGCCCTGGTTCCGCAGCGACTGGAGCAACGCATCCGCCTTCGGGGCGGGGATCCCGGCCTTCTGCGACGCCTCGAGGTACTGCTCGGAGGAGAAGTGCCCGCCGTGCTGTTCCTGGAGCTGCTGCATGATCCGCATCACCGTGTCGAGCCGCTCCCGCTGGCTGTGGCTCACCCCGGTCTGCGTCAGGTCGATGTCGAGCTTCCCCTCCTTCGTCATCGAGACCCGGCGGAGGAAGTTCTCCATGATCCGCACCGCCCGGCGGGCGTCGTCGGCGGTCACGATGCTGGAGAGCCGGGCGCGGGCGGCCGCCTCGCTCAGGCGGACCAGCGCCTCGAGCTGCCGCGCGGTGATCGGCACCGGGGAGTTCGGCTCCTCGCCCTGGTGCCGAATGCGCACGTAGAAGTCCTCGAGCACCGTGAGCGACTCCTCGGAGAGCCGGGGACGGATCGTCCGGCGGGCGTAGGCGATGTACTTCTTGAGGAGGTCCGGGGAGAACGGGGCGACGTCCCCGTCGTCGCCGGTCCCGCCCGGCCGTTCGACCATCCGGTGGGAGGCGAGGATCCGGTTGGCGAGCCGCCGGTCCCGCTCTTGGTCGGGCTGGTCCTTGATCGAGAAGATGACATCGAACCGCGACAGGAGGGTCGGCGGGAGGTCGATCTGCTCCGCGATCCCCCGGTCGGCGGTGAACCGGCCCCATTTCGGGTTCGCCGCCGCGAGGACCGGGCAGCGCGCGTTGAGCGTCGAGGTGATCCCGGCCTTGGCGATGGAGACGGTCTGCTGCTCGAGCGCCTCGTGCATCGCCGACCGGTCCTCAGGGGTCATCTTGTCCAGTTCGTCGATGATCGCCATCCCCCCGTCCGCCAGGACCAGCATCCCGGCCTCGAGGACCCAGCGGCCCCCGGCGAAGTCGTCCTTCACCGCCGCGGCGGTCAGGCCGGCCGCGGTCGCCCCCTTGCCGCTGGTGTAGATCCCCCGGGGGGCCACGTCCGCGATGTACCGGAGCAGCTGGCTCTTCGCCGTCCCCGGGTCGCCGACGATGAGGCAGTGGATGTCGCCCCGGACGCGCACCCCGTCCGAGTGGCGCTTCGGCACCCCGCCGAACAGCTGGAGCGCGATCGCCTCCTTCTCCTCCTCCATCCCCTTGATCGTCGGGGCGAGCGACAGGACGATCTTGTCGACGACCGTCGGGTCGTCGCGGAACCGCTCGATCAGCGCCGTTTCCTCGGGCGAGATCTCGATCTCGGTGTACTCGAGGGTCTTCGATTCGAACGAGTTGCCGAGGACCATCAGGTCGAACGTCGTGTTCCGGATGACCCCGCCGCGCGACGGGCTCGCCCGCTGGAAGCTCTTCAGCACCCCGTTGAGGACGATCCGGTTCCCCGGGAGGACCCGGCCCGTGAGGTCCTCCGTCAGCAGGACCGCCAACCCCTGCGGGTGGGCCCCGTGCTTCAGGGACTCCGGGTGCTCCTGGACCTCGATCCGCTGGGCGTCGACGTACGTCGACTGCTCGGCGACGAGCCGGAAGCGGGTGCGCCCCTGGGTCTTCCCGCACCCTCCCTGCGACTCCGGGCACTCGAGCGGCTCCCGGAAGATGAGCGACGCCTCGTCCTGAGGCTCGTGGAACTGGGTGCGGCAGGCGACGCACTCGAACACGGCGTCCCGGATCTGCGGCCGCACCTCCGTGACGCGCCGCACGATCCCGTCGATGGCGACGAACCGGTTCAGGTCGGTCTCGCGGATCGCCCGGATCAGCCGGTGCACGGTCGGGGGCAGGCCGACGACCCGCATCCGCAGGCCGTCGGCCGCCGGGCCGCTGACGGGGAGGAGCTCGCGCATCGCGCGGGCCCCGGCCCCGAGGAGCTCCTCCGGCCGCTCGAGCAGGAGGTCGGCGAGCGGGGTGTCGGCCGCATCGATCAGCGAGAACGGCACCTCGAGCGAGCGCTCCTCGGGGTACCGGTCGAGGATCTGCAGGATCCTCGGCCGCAGCCCGGCCTCCTCGAGGACGGCCGCCCACCGGCTCTGGAGCTCGGGAGGAGCGGGCAGGGCCTTCTTGGCGACGACCATCGGTCTCGGCCTCCTACGGGTCCAGCCGGTAGCGGTCCCGCGGGAACAGGATCGCCTCGCGTATATTGGAGAGACCGGCGAGCACCCAGACCAGGCGGTCGATGCCGAGGCCCCAGCCCCCGTGGGTCGGCATGCCGTACTGGAACGCCTCGAGGTACCCCGCGAACGCCGCCGGATCGAGGCCGGCCGACCGGATGTTCTCCGTCAGCCGGTCGAGGCGGTGCTCCCGCGGTCCGCCGCTCGCGATCTCGAGCCCCCGGTAGTCGAGGTCGAAGTAGCCGGTCAGTCGGGGGTTGTCGTCCTTCCGCCCCGCGTAGAACGTGGACGCCTTGATGGACGTCGGGAAGTCGGTGATGAAGTAGAACGGCGTCCCGGACTCGGCGGCGACCCTCTCGCCGATCGCCTTCTCGTCCTCGGTGCCGAGGTCCCGCTCCGCCCCGGGCCGGCCCAGCCATTCCTCGCACTTCGAGAACGGGATCCGCAGGAACGGGGTCGGGACGTCGGGGAGCCGCTCGGCGAGAGGGTTCTCGACGGCCGCGAGCGCCTCCTTGGTCCCGCGGATCGTGTCGACGACGATCCCCTCGAGGATCTCGCGGAGCTCCTCCGCCCCCGAGATGTACCCGACCTCGGCGTCGAGGCTCGTGAACTCGGTCGTGTGCCGGACCGTGTCGGACGGCTCGGCCCGGAACGCGGGGGCGATCTCGAAGACCCGCTCGAACCCGGCGCCGATGAGCATCTGCTTGTACAGCTGCGGGCTCTGTGCGAGGTAGGCGCGTCCCTCGAAGTAGTCGACGGCGAACAGCGTGGCGCCCCCCTCGGCGCCTTGCCGGAGCAGCTTCGGGGTCTGGATCTCGAGGAACCCCCGCCGGAGGAACGCCGCGCGGAACGCGGCGAGGAGGTGGGTCCGCAGCTCGAAGATCGCCCGGACCGAGGGCTTGCGCAGGTCGAGGACGCGGTGGTTAAGGCGGGTATCGAGCTCGGCCCCGACCTTGTCGACGACCCCGAGGGGGAGCGGCGAGCCGGCGCGGGTGACGACCGAGACGCGGACCGGGAAGAGCTCGATGCCCCGACGCGATTTCTCGCTCCGCCGGACCGTCCCTTCCACGTCGACGACCGACTCGCGCGGGAGCGCCTCCAGTAGCTCGAACAGCGCCGGGTCCGCGACCCCCTTCTTGAGCGTGACCTGGGTGGTGCCGGTCCGGTCGCGCACAAGGGCGAAGGCGACCCCCCCGAGCGCGCGGTACTCCTCGAGGTGTCCGGCGATCCGGACGGAGTCCCCGTCCAGGTCCTTCAGCTCACGCGACAGCCGGCGGGGGGGCGACAGGGGCTACGACCTCCTTGTGCGCGACAGCGGCCCGGACGAGGCCGAGATACAGTGGATGCGGTGCCTCCGGGCGGGAGAGGAACTCGGGGTGGTACTGGACGCCGACGAAGAACGGGTGGTCCCGGATCTCGAGCGCCTCGACCCGGCCGTCCACCGCCGTGGCGGTCACGGCGAGGCCGTGCGTGCGGAACCGGTCGATGTACGCGGGGTTGATCTCGTAGCGGTGGCGGTGGCGCTCCCAGATCTCGTTCTTGCCGTAGATCTCGAGGAGGCGGGAACCGGGGGCCAGCGCGACCCGCTGCGCCCCGAGGCGCATCGTCCCCCCGAGCTCCGAGAGCGATCTCTGTCCTTCGAGGAGGCAGACGATCGGGTCGGGGGTCGCGGGGTCGATCTCGGTCGTGTTCGCCGACGCCAGGCCGAGGACGTTCCGGGCGAACTCGACCGCGGCGATCTGGAACCCGTAGCAGACCCCGAGGTACGGGATCCCCCGGGACCGTGCGATCTCGACCGCCCGCATCTTCCCCTCGACCCCCCGGGCCCCGAAGCCGC
>Ga0181527_1000568_pt1 | contig 42450 bp, 43 predicted proteins | sample PEATcosm2014_Bin_30_FD_119762 | JGI IMG/M metagenome (GOLD analysis project Ga0181527, IMG submission 119762) | Peatland microbial communities from MTU Mesocosm Facility, Houghton, MI, USA - PEATcosm2014_Bin06_60_metaG | ecosystem: Environmental > Terrestrial > Soil > Wetlands > Peat | place...
AGTCGTCCGGGAGTCCGCTCGTGATCTCCAGGAGGCTGAACTGCCGCGTTGGCGTCGCGATGAATTCGTCCGCGTCCTCGCTCTCGTCCGGCCCGCCGAACGCGATCCGCGACTCGAACCGCGTCCGCGAGTAGTCGCCGAAGCGGGGGCTTGGGAACCGCCGGGCTGGGCGAGTCAGCTGCAGGCTGACGGTCGGCCCGCGGATCGCGGGCAGGTCGGGGAACGGGTTCGCTACGTCGATTGCGGAGGCGCTCTGCGCGCTCATCGCGGTCATCGACTCGCAGAGAGCGCGCAGGCCGCCCGAGCGGCGAATCGAGCCGCGAGGGCGGCCGTGCCGTCATAATGCCCGCGCGGGAGGCCGCGGCCGCACGGGCTTTATGAACGGCGCGCGCGGTCGATGACCTGACCGCGATGAGCGCGCGGTTACTTGAAGAGTAAGCCGAGTCCGTGCATTCTTGGAAGAGACGAATGACGAATGCTTCGAGGGGTCAGAGGAACTGATGGATAACGGAAACTGGAATTGGGACATGCCTCCCGAGGAGGAGCAGAAGTCGTTCGAAAGGGCTCTTCGCGCAGTCGACACTCCGGTCGATGAACTGAGGCGTGAGGCGGAACAGGCGACCGCACGGCTCACCGGCTTTGTCTCAGGATACGACCCCTGTGAGCTGCTGCGCTCCTTGGCCATGCTATATGCTTGGAATGGGAGCCCTCCCAACTATCCTAAGGCACAATTTTCCATTCAGAAAGTCGCAGAAGTGGCAACCGAGTCTGCGAGGCAGCGCCCTGACGGACAAGCCGTGCTCAGGCTGATGGAACTGTTACGACGATGTCACGAATCCGAGATTGTGGTCAACCAGCTCGCGTCGTTCGAGGGCGCCAACTCCGATGACTCTTCGAAAGCCGCCCTGACATTAATGCGGTTATACAGTTCCACAATAACGAATCCGGGAACGACGGGCGAGATGGTCTCATTCGGACTGAAGAAGTTCGGACCTCACCGGAACCTCCTGCTTCGTGAGTTTGGCTTCGATGCACGTTGGTACTTCATCAGTATACTGGCCGCACTCACGCTTCTAGGTGAGCGAATTCGGCCGGCTTTGGAGCCAGACGCGCCAATATTGAAGCATCGCGACCCGTCATCATTCGTTCCTTACGAGTTCGAAAGCCCTCCGCAATCATTTGCGCCCATCTGGGAAGATTGTGCTGACTTTGCGAACACGAGGAACCTAGACTTCCTCCCTCCGATGTACGGGGAACGCACGGTGAGGTTCCTATCCGCAGATTACGGATTCTTCCGAGCAAACCGTCAATCCTTCAGTCGCTGGGCCTTTCTGGCCGATCCTGAGGGAAAGTGTACTCTGCTGATTTCTCAGATGTTAGTCGAGACAGCTCTTACAGCTCTTCAGATTCAGATCCTGACCAATTTGCCGGAGAAGGAGCGAAGCCAATACGGAAACCAAATCGGTGAGAACTTCGAAGGCATAGTCGCAGACGCCTTCAAAAAGTGGTGGCCAGACGCGATGCCACAAAGAAGGGTGAACCAAGATGGGGACAAGGGTGACACAGACGTACTCGTCCGCCTGTCAAACGGCAGAGAACTACATGCCCAATGTAAGGGGAAGCTCCTGACACCCAGCGGCCGGTGGGGGCGAGTAGACGTGTTTCAATCTTCCGTCCTGGCGAATGTGGTTGACGCCATCGGCCAGGCTAAACGCATCATAAAGAGCGGGCCGCAACAATCGTCGAGGCCCGAGGCGGTTCTTATCGTGCTGGAAGCGTCGTTCCCTGGCTTGTTGTCCAATGCCAGCCGGATTCCGAGTGTGCAGTCGGGTCTCTTGGAGTTACCGCATCCCATTGTGTTGGATATCTACGACTTGTGGTATCTTCTTCGAAAAGTCCCTGAACACGAGTTGAGCGGTTACCTCGCTTGGCGCGACGCCTTTCTCGCTTCGGGTCAGTACTCTGTCGCTGACGAATTCGACGTGATTTGCGCGTACTTGGAGCGGCACAGGCTTCCACTCGAGCCGAGAACTAAACCGCCTTCTCGCCCCACGTACATCGGATATGATCCAGAGCTAAGCAAAACTACCATGCTTGAAGCGCTTGAAGATTTGCGACGAGGGGACTCCCCCGGATCGGGACGGGTCTAGAGGGTGGACTACACTCAGGTCATCGCATCAATCCTGAGGTTGACAGAAACGGTCGATCAACAACCATGCCGGCCGATGACGGACCTCGATGAGCGCGCAGACGAATCGACACCGATATCGCATCGGACCGATTGGGCCCGCCTACGGTGGGTGAATCCGCCGATGGAGAGACGCAGGGAACCTAACAAAACGCCCATGGCCCGAACCCACGACCCGATGGAACTCGAAGACAGCATGACGAAATTCTGTGCCAAGTGCGGCAGAATCCTGGCCTACCGGGCTGCCCGCAACATACCTTGGATCTCCACAGTGGCTGAGAGTCGTGGCTGCGACTGGGGAGGCTAAATCGCGGAGGCGTGCCTGTGGATCCGAACGAGACGGTTCGACAACTCGCCGGCCAGGTGCGTGGCTTGGCGGCACAAGCAGCCCAAGCGATGGACTCCGGCTACCACTCTCGGCAAGCTGGGGTGGTCGGAGGGCTACTTGCCAGCGCTGTTGTACCGTACGGTCTCAAGGGTCTCTCGCGCGGCGCCGGGAGGCTTGTCAAGAGTAACTCAAAGGCGAACGTCAGGGCTCAATGGTTCCAAACGGGTCGGGGCGTCCTGGCTCAATGCGAGAACTCGATGCGCCAAATCTCGATTAACTCTCGTACGCTGGCCGCTCATGGAAACTCCTCGAAGCTGTTGCTCAAGCTCAACCGAGCCCGGAGGGCAACTAACCCGGTTACACTGCTTTCAACCCTCGCCGTGATTCTTGAGGAAGTAGCGCAGTACGAACTGATCTGGAACTCCGAGATCCCTGCGGAACTTGCACGACGAGCCGCAGAGGCAGCGAGTGAGCGCTCGGCCAGAGCTGCCCTGCGAGCGTCGAGCCCGCAAGTAGTCAGGTTATCGAGAACCGTGGATATCTTCAACCGTACCACGATCGCAGAAAGGCTCCAGCACTTCCCGAACGTAAGCCAGTCGATCCAAGGAGCAATGGACGCCCTTGCTCGACAGGGTCCCGACGGTAATCGCCAAACGATTGCGTCATGCCGCGCAAGTATCGAGGCGCTCGCGATTCAGCTCGGAGGAAGCGGGGATTGGAAGGAGGCTCTGAAGAAAGTAATGCCATCTGAAACCGATCAGAAGGTTGTAGTGGGAGCTTGGAACTACCTGAGCGGGAAGGGCGCCCATGGAGGCCACGATCCTACCCTAGCTGAGGCCGAGCACGGACTGCGAATCACCATCGCCACACTCGAGTATATCACCGGAAAAGAGCCGACGTAAACGCGCTGACTAACTGCTGCGATAGGTCCAGATGATCTTCGCCAGCGAAGCGAGGGGCGGCGGCAGCCGCCGCGACCTTGATGTTGGGCGCACGGGGCCCATGACGCAGCCGCAATCAGCGCGCGAAGTCTCGGGCGCGCACTCTCGCAGTTGAGGTCTGCTCAGCGTCCCTTGCGCCTGCGCTTCGCGAGGAACGAGACGGTCTTCCGCTTCGGAACCTTCACTTTCGCCCTGAACGTTACCCTTCTCCGTCGCGCCATGTCTCCGAATCCTTGAATGGACCCTAACGATAAGGACCCTTCGGATTAGGTCAAGCTCTTTGGCTACCCCTTCCGGCGTCCATTTGGTGGCGCCGGTCCTCCCTGATCTACAAGGGGAAGGGGACCAGCTCGTTCTTTTCGTCCCAGTCTGATTAGGAGTTCTGTCATGCCGCTTGGGGCACCTGGTCCGGCCTTGTTCGTGGGGGGCCCATAGCCGGGTCGTTCGGCCCGGCGCGACGGATCCCATGTTGTCAGGTAAGTCCTGGGTCATTCTTGCAGCCATTCTTGTCGTTAGCGTCGTCTTGGCCGCGCTCGCGCTTGACCCGATCCTCGCAGCCGGACCGGCGTCAGGGTTGTCGGGGTTCTCCTCGATTTGGGATTGCTACATGGTCAGTATAGGCTTCCCGATCGCGTTCTTCTACTCCGTTGTTTGGAATCCGGAGGCCGAAAGGGCCGTGAACCCTTTCACCGGCCGATTTGTCTCCCATGCTCGAGCTGCCGTTGTCGCGGTCGTCCTAGCCGTCGTTGGCTTTGTAGTGGTCACGTACTTCGCCATTCCGATTCTCTATCTCGACCTCATCGGATACTCGACGGGGCCTGGTTACGCACCCGTGACCTCGCTCTTCCTCCAAATCGGATTGATTGTTGCGCTACCCATACTTTGCGTGGCCATCGCGTCTCCGGCCGGCCTCTCCAAGACGCTTCGTTCCGTTTGGAGGAACTGGTAGGAATCCGCCGGGACGAGAGGGGTGCGACTGCTAGCACGTCGCTCTCGCTCGAATGCCAGCCCGACAACGGAAGCACAAGCTGAAATGTGGAACGTGACGACGCCGGCTCCGGCGCCTTAAGTGGACCATGAAGCGCATGGGCATGTGGGGGTCCATGACGCTGGGTCAACGACCGCTCGCCGCGCTGCTCGCGCTCGCGATGATGTTCGCCTTCTCGGCAATCCTATGGGTCGTCGCGCCGCATTGAGCGGGGCAACCGCGGTCGATGGGGCGGACCTTGTTCGTGACCGGCGCGATTGATGACGCGACCGCGAGGAACCCGGCTTACGCAAGTGGACTGCGCGCGAGCCAGCACCTAGTTCCTTGGGTCGTTGCGTCGCCTAAGGCGCTTTCGCACTTTCTCTGCGCCCGGAGCACGCACCAGAGTGCCACGATCGCGGACTAGCCTCGTCAGAATGTGCTTCTTGGCTTTCGCCCGTCCTTCATCCGAGTAGAGATCGGGGGACCAGACACGAATGATGATCATCCCGTCGGCGCGCAACGCGTTCTGTCGAACTTGATCACGCGCGACGTCCTCTGGTTTTGTGTGGTAGCTCGGCCCGTCTACTTCCACGGCCGCATGAATGGGCGGTGGGAGGTAGGCGTCGATGGTCCAATGCCCATCCGTGGCTTGTGGGATAACGGCGAGGTGGAGGGACTTGAGCAAGGTGATCAGCCGCCTCTCGCTATGATTGAGCAGGCGATTGCTTGGGATCCACTTGCCTTCCGTCATTCCTTAACCGGCCAGAGAACCGGATTGAATGGTCGTCCTGAACTCATCCGATCGTCTCAGGAGAGAGGGTTTTCAAGACCGTAGACCTCGCAGAGGTCGGAGAGCGCGCGTTCCATTAGCTTGCGCTTTATCCGAACACTACTCGCTTGCCCTTCCTTCTCGCTCTCGGAGGGCGACTCCTCGAGCAGACTAGGTCGGCCAAGTCCGGTGTATCCGTTTCTGATCTTCCTCTCCTCGAAAGCGAATCCACCGATTAGACTCGCGATCTCATATGCGGCATACTCAGCTTGGTCCGGGGTAAGCCCGTCAATCATCTCGTAGGTGACGATGCCGCCGCTATCCGAAAGCCTCGGGAAGTACCGCCCGCACGCCTGGGATCGGTCCTTTACTACGTGGATCAGGACACCCTTGACCACCTCGGTCGTACTGGGTTTCAGCTTCTTCTCCGTCACAGCGGGACCGCCTGGTCAACCGAGTCAGCGCCGGACCCCAGCGGTGCCGTCGGACCCAACTCGAAAAAGTCGTCCGCGATAGACAACAACCGATGACTTGCAGAGCTTGCCCAGAACAGCGTAACGAATCTCTTACCGCACTCCTTCACTGTTTCCGCGACGTAGGCCATGTCTCCGTCTCCAGACACGACCGCGACCGTGTCGAGCCGATCTCGATACACCGCCGCCGCGACGTCACGGTAGAGTGGCATGTCGATATCTTCGAGCTTCTTCGAGTCCGCATTCTGCACGAACCGAGCGGATGTCACGAAACCGGCTCTGTCCGCCGCAACGAGGCCTGACGTCGGCCCTTTAGGGGGGGAGGCCCCGCCGTTACCTAAGTAGCATCGACCGTAAGCCCGAGCCATCACGATTCGGCCGTGAGATGCGATTAACAGTCGAATCCCACGAATCGACCGATTGAGTAGTTCATTCACACCGACACAGCTCTCTTCCCGAGGACCCGAGTTGACAGACTGGCCTCGCCAATCGTGAAGGCCGGTTTCCCAATTCGGAACATCCAGAAAGACTCCAGTCCGTCCCCAGTCACTCGCCCGTGACAAGGTCCCTTCAAACGCCGGGTCGGTCATTTGACAGCCCGCAGGTTCGCTCTTCGAACCTTGGAGGGGGCACGGACACGAGCATGGGATCGCCGCCGTTTTGGTATCTTCACCTGCGACGCAACGTGATTGGCAGCAGACTCAGCCTCAGATACCGTTTGGACGGCTTTGGCCAGTGATTCCCTATCGCTCAGTACTTCGATTATCTTCATCGCCATCACTAGACCTTCGACCTCTTCCTGGCGTTGGGTCTTTGCCTTCTCCACCGCTTGAAGAAAGTTCTTCAGAATCCGGTCTGGCCGCAGGAAGACGAATCCTTGGGGATTGACGGGCTCCTTGACAATCACCTGAGAGCCCGAAGGGTACTCGTCAAGTTCCGTCTCGCGGTGGAACTTTCCGTTCCCCGAGTAATAGACCCAGTCGGCCTCGTTGTCTGTGGGGTCGAGGGAGCACTCTCCGACCATCACGTCGCACTTGTACTTGGCAAGAAGGGGGTCCATCGTTCGGAGCAGGTTCACGTACTGGTCGCGCGTAGCACCGCGCTCGAGTCCCTCGGAATCGAATGTGTAACCTCGGAGGAGTTGTTCCGTCAGCTCTGAGATGTTCAGTCCGAGCTTGTGAGCGGCTTCGACTGTCTCGGCGTCGACGGTCAAAGTCAGGTTTCTCTTCTTGTCGGGCACACTTGGTCAATACACGTGCTTATATTTAAGCACTTGTTAAAAACATGTGCTTGGTCGTGTCGAGCTAGTCTGGGAGCGTCAGTACGCCTGGTCCGGGGACAGCCCAAGGCTGATGCGGATGACTCGCACCGTAGGAGAATCGTCAAGGTCCAGCCGAGTCGCCTCGTTGTCCTGCAGCCGCTGGAGATGCTCAAACAACGCATTCGTCAGGTCGATTTCGGCCTGCTCGACCGAGGTCGAGTGGGTCAGGATTTGCGGGAACCCCTCCACGATCCCGAGGAAAGAAGGGGGGTCCATGTCGCTCTCCCGCACATCCAGGATGCGTAGGCGGAACTCGAACATGCGACCCCCGGGCCCGCTTCAGGCCGGCCGTGACCGCGCGACGACCCCCGCGAACGACTCGTCGGCGTCTAGATCCCGGAGCTTCGCGTGAAGCTGGCGTAGGGCGAGCACCTTCTCCTCGAGGTCCTCGAGGATGGTGCGGTTCACCCGTGTCCGCAGCTCCTTCGCGGTCTCGCCGTCACGGGCGTAGTCCGCGAACCCGCTGCGCGCCGACTCGAACTGGCCTGCGTTGAAGACGAGCTGGCCGGAGGCCCAGGCAGGGCCGGCTTCCGGGGATGCGGTGGCCTCTGATTCCTCGTGAGCGACCTCGATCGTGGGTCGCGGCACCACAGGAGGCTTTGGCGCCGTGGGTCGCGGGAGGTCGCTCGCGCGGACGAATCCGGGAAGCGTATCGACGCTTTCGGGAGCGCGCGGCTGGCCGTGATAGCTCCCGTAATCAGGCGAATGCTCGCGGAGGTAGGCGGGGTAGGGGCGCTGAGCGCCGAAGTCCACCACGAGGCGGATCTCCGGGTCGCGGGGGATCTCGCGGCCGCATCCGCACGAGCACTTCCTCGGGAAGCGGTTTCCCGTGACGGTGCGGAGGCGAGAGGGCGCGGGTTCGGTCGGCGTAGGGCGTTCGGCGGTCGGGTACTGGATACTGGGCTGCATTCGCTCGTTCCTCGCGAAGAGGGGAACGAGCGATGCACGGGGACGTAGTTCTCTAGAGAGGGGCTCCTCGTTACGGAACGATACGCATATATACGTATTCTGGACAGTAGTCGTCAATGGTCGAATCTGGTTATGCAGCTCTCTATTCCACGAAAGACCGCCTACATCTCGGCGCTGGTCGTAGTTCTCGTCTTGTCTTGCACGTTGGCGTTCGCGTCAAGCTCACGTGTCGGAACCGCATCGATCGGGCAGTCGCATAACACACTCGCCTCCGAGAATCCCGTCAAAGCCGCTAACACGCTCAAGACGTCACAACTCAAGCAGCCACGGCTGACCTCAGATACCCAGAAACCGCAGACTGCCACAAAGACCTCCCTGCCCCCAGTTTCGTTCCGATCACTTCCCGCGATCGTTACTGGGCCTGCTCCCAGTATGGGCGTCCATGCCGGAAGCGGGTACTACTCAACCAACTGGGGTGGCGACTTCCGTTGCCAGCTCATGCAGAGTGGCTCTTGCGTTAACCCTGGAGGGGGAAATGAGATAACTGATGTTTCCGGAGGCTGGATCGTCAACTCCCTCGCATCGACATCCTCGGCTACCGAATCTGCCTCGACCTGGGTCGGCATAGGAGGTTGGGGCTCATCCGACCTAGTTCAAGACGGGATATTCGCGGAAATCGCCCCCGACGGCTCGACTTACTACGGCGCATGGTGGGAGATGCTTCCCGCCTCCGCGACGTTCGTGTCACTATCCCCGGACGCGACGATTTCTCCCGGGAATCAATTCTATGCTTCTGTCGAGTACCAGGGAGAGAATGCGGGTGGCTACCAGCTATGGCAATTCACCCTCGAAGACCTCTCGACGAGCTCCAGTTGGTCAGGTACCGAGGTTTGCGGGTCAAGTTGCTATGGGTCGTCCTTCTCCACTGCTGATTGGATTCAAGAAAGCCCAGAGATCGGCAGCACGATAGTGCAGATACCCGCCTTCTCCTCCTTCCCTTTCATCGACCCTCAATACTACTCGGGGGTGACGGGTTGGTTTTGGAACTCGAATGTAAACTGGGCCTGGCAACAGAACACCGCCTACACTCCAGCAGTCACGGTGGTGCCGTCTGGACTGTATGCGGACCCGGACATGTTCTACATCGACTATCTGGCCGATACACAGCGACAAACGACCAGCTGTTGTGGCATTTCGCAATCGTCCGCCGAGCCCGGGCAGCTGATTACAGGGTCAGACAGTCTTTCGAGCCCTGATTCTTTCGGAAGCAACCAGGCCCAGAACTTGGGGCTCGAAGTGGCCCTCATCGCCCCAAACGGGTCCATGGTCGACAAAGACGCAGCCGACGGATCGATTGGGTTCTCGATGGGCAGCGGTCAGAATTCCTACGGGACCTCGTTCGCGGTCAAGCAGGGCATCGCCTACGGGTCCTACTACGTTCTGCTGATGCTTTGGTACGTTCCCGCAGGGCGTAGTATCGGTGGGGCAGGGAGCCTGTTGCTTCAAGAAGCGGGGGGCGTGGCCTACGGTCCATCACTCGACGTGTACGGACCTACGGTCAGTCAGCCGGTTGCGGACCCGGTATCGGGCATGGTCGACGCAGGGCAAAGCGCTACTCTTTCCACAACCGCAACGGGTGGGTCGGGCGGCTATTCCTACAGCTGGGCAGGACTCCCGTCGGTATGCACCCAGTCGAGCTCCCCATCAATCGTCTGCCAGGGACTCTCACAAGGGAGGTACTCAACCTCGGTCACCGTTACCGATTCCGCCGGGGCCGAGTTCACAAGCGCGTCCCTCACGTTCGTCGTCAACGTCGATCCGTCCATTTCAGGAATAGCCGCGGACCGATCCTCCGTGGACGCTGGACAGAGCGTCTCGTTCACAGCGGGCGTAGCCGGGGGGACGGGTTCCTACATCTTCGTGTGGACCGGACTTCCGGCGTCCAGTTGCGCGAGCACGGACACCTCAACGGCGGCCTGCAGTGCCCTCGCGGCGCAGGACTTGACTGTCGGAGTGACTGCCACGGATTCAGCGGGGATGGAAGCCTCAGGTCACCCTCTGTCCTACACGGTGCTGTCCGATCCAAGTCTCGGAGCACTCCGTCCGTCCCCCGCAACCGTCGACGTCGGCCAGACGGTCACATTCCTGACTAGTGCGTCAGGCGGATCCGGCGGGTACAGCTACTCGTGGACGGGCCTGCCCACAGGTTGCAATTCCATCAATGCGTCATCTGTGTCGTGCGTTCCGACGGCCTCTGGAAGCTTCGCCCCCGCGGTCCAGGCTACCGATTCAAATGGAGTCACAGCCACTACGGCGACAACCTATCTCGTCTCCCCGCTCCCGACAGTTCAAGCTCCGGCTGCTGCCGCTCCTTCGATTACAGAGGGTGACAGCGTGACATTCACCGCGACGGCCGGTCAAGGTTCTGGAGGTCTCACCTACGTCTGGCATGACCTGCCCACCGGCTGTGCCAGTGCTGACAACCCGATGATCGCGTGCACACCCAACGCCACAGGCACGTGGAACGTGTCCGTAACCGTGACCGACAGCAATGGAGGCGCCGCAACAAGCGGAACTTTCCCCTTTACCGTCGTGTCTCCGCCCGCGCCCTCGGTCCTAGGCCTACCCGCAGTTGAGGCTTACGCAATCATTGGAGCCATCATTGCCGCTGCACTCGTCGCGGTGACAGCCGTACTACTGCTTCGCAGACGGAAGAAGGCGGACGAGCGGCCGTCTTCTGCGGTCTGGAGCGAGCTGTAAACACGGCCCTTTTCCTAATCATGCGCGAACGTGGGCCCTCGGATGCGGTCACATTGAGAGCGTCAGGTGGGTTGGTACTGGAGGCGGGTCTACGTTCCTCCTCCCTCACGAGAGCCGGGCAGCCGGTGTGGAGCCATCTCGCGTGAAGCCCCTACACGAGATTCCGACATACGAACTTCGCTCGGGCTCCGGAGCGAATGCTTGGCAACGAAGGCTGGGTAAGAACGTATTATTGGTCGGATGCAATCCATCAACGGAGGCCGACTAATGGGATTCGTTCAATCGTGCTCTCTTTGTGGTGATCACAAGCGGTTCATGCACGACCCGGGTCTAACAGGATGCCCGACGTGCGGAGCGCCATACTGCCGCAAATGCTACAATTCGCTTCCAAAGGTGAAGGTTGGTCTGCTGAGGAAGCAACCGCAGTGCCCTCGATGCGCACAAGGTTCCGCTGCTTCCAGGGCGCCTTTCGCACCTTATCAAGGACAACCCAATGCCTACGCTCCCCCGCCGGGTTACGGGTATGCCCCCCAGCCTTCAGTCGTCGTTAACGTACCTCCCCCGCCGCCACCGCCTCCGCCATCCGTCTACCTTCACTGCAGCCATTGCGGCTCATTGAACGGGGCCGGTGTTGCTCGCTGCACTACGTGCGGGGCCACGCTCTAGGAGTCGACCCGTTTCGAGTTCTCGTGGACGCCACGGCTCTTTCCCCGTTGCACGGCACGCGTTCGGTGGCCAACTCTCCCGTCGGGGATTCCAGCAGATCCCTCGAAGGCGGGAACGGGCGATGCACGTCCCCTCGTTACGGTGGAGGGACGGTTGGAGACGCAGACGCCACGGATCGCCCGCAGCTGCGGCAGTATGAGTCCCCCGCCACGATCGCGCTGCCACAGCTTGGACAGTATCGGTTCGCGGAGGTCACTGGAGGGGGCGGTGGTGGAGGAGGGGGAGGCGGCGGCATTTGAGGGGGATAACCGGGAGCCGGGATCTGAGGATACCCGTAGGGAGGCGGTTGCATAGCTTGGGGCCCTTGAACGTATCCCCACTGTGGCGGCGTCGGCGGTTGAGCGTACGGCGATCCGCTCGCCACCTGATAATTCCCGTAGGGCCGTTGATCGGCCACCACCGTAGAACCTGGCATGGCCTCGCGCTCAGGACGCGAACTCGGTACAAGCGCCACACTGACCGCGAGCATCACAAAGACTAGAATTGAGAGATACCACCCGATGGAAGGGCCCCAAGTCGCGGAGAAAGCGCTGGTCGAGTTCGACCCGAAAAACGACGACGTTGGGCCGTTGGTGTGAGAGTTACCCACCGACCCCTTGTAACTGTCATTGGCAAGCGCGTTAGGCTGCCCCACAAGGAGCATCACCGGTCCAATCAACGCCATCAGAACCACGAGAACAACCAGTGCCGTTCCCCAGGACTTAACGGACGGGGAATCACCGCCAGCAGCAAGCAACAGACTGGCACCGGCGACTCCGAGAACAGAACCGAGAACTAAGAGAATCTCCAGAGCCATGTAGAGGTTGCCGGTTTCGGTCAGCTTTGCCTCCGAGTAAGTTGATGTGACTGCGGATGTCGAAGAGCCACTGGTCTCACTTACATTGTATGCCTGCCCAGGGTAGAAATTGGCTGCAGCACTGTCGGCTCCGTTCGAGGTCGATAAGGAGACGGTATACCAGCTGAGAAACAACGTCGTGAGGAGCAGAAGACTCGCGATCAGTGCGACTACGCCGGCTCCGGTCGCTCGCGCCATAAACGCCGCTTCCCGATGAAAATGTCAGAACGCGCTATTTAGATGCTCTCACCGATTGAGCGTGGGAGATAACTACGTCGCGCGCGAGCTTCTGAGTCTGCATACTCGGCTCGGCGACCCGTTCCTCGCGGAGAGGGGAACGAGTGATGCCGCCCGTGAGTGGCTTAAGATGCCTCGTGACTTTCGAGATTCGTGGCGCCGCCGAGCCAGAAAGCAAGCCCAAACACGAAGCAACCGCCCCGTCGGTTCAAACCGCACGCGAGCATCGAAGGCGTTGAGCTCTGCGCGTTGAATGCGGAACGCCTTATCCGTGACTCCTTCACCGTAAGCGAACCCACCGCAGTGGCCCTCTCAGAGTTCGCGATTGAAGAGGCTTCGAAGGGCCTTATGATGCTGTTCCTGATCGAGGCGAAGAACGCCACGAAGGAGGAGGCTGAGGCTGAAGCCGAACCATCCCTGGCGTTCGAGTTAGAAGCCGGTGAGGTAAAGCAGATTCAGGATTTCTTCGAGAAGAATCGTCCGTACCTCGAAAGACTTGATACCGAACTCAACAGGGCTTTCAAGCAGCACCCGCCGAAGCTTCGCTTCCTTCAATTCGCACTTGAGTACGACCGCGTATCCCTCCCCATCTTGAAGGACAAAAGACGACTCGAGTCATTCGCATCCAACTTGATCGGCCCGGTCTTCAAGCAGACAGGCCCCGCGGAGCCGCCCGGCATCGAAGGTCTAGAGACATTCCTCCAATCGGTGAGGGCTGACCAGCTTCTTGAGCTGCAAACGATCAAGAACGACGCGCTTTACGTAGGACTCTACAGCGACCGCGCCCTCGCAATCCCAGGTCTCGGTCCCCCGTTGCTTCCTTGGGTCCGTCAACTAGCAATTCTGACTTCGGCAGGCTTGCGACTTAGCCTCGCAACGCGACCCCGGTTACATCCCCAGAGGACTGACTCAGGATAGAGCAGGAAATTCTCAGGTCCGTTCGTTCGTCGCGAGCAAAGGCGCGGGCGGTGCGCGATGTTCAGGCGCTATCCACGATCCGTCCCCCCTCAACCCTCCGGTATGTGTCGCCGGACTTCCGTAACGCGATCCACCGCTCCATCGCCTTGGGGTAGTACCTCAGGCCATGGGAGGGCTGGGTCCAGACAGGTTCTACTTCACACGAAACCTCTCCCCCGGGCAGGTCCACAACTAAGTACCCCACACCCTGAACCCGGCACCGCTTGGGAACATCACGAGCTTCCCACCTGTTGGCGACCGTCCTTGGGAGCGCGAGATACTTCGCATGGCCAGGGTATTTTCGGAGTTGACTGAGCCCATTTCTTGAATCGTGCAGCGCTCCCTTGGAGGACCTCTCGATTTCAACCGGCACCACGGTGGTGCTGTCCACGCTCTCTTCGTGATAATTCGCGAAGACAGCCAACAAGTCAGGTCGACGCCCACCTCTGCCCTGGGGCTCAGCGTAGGTCAGGAGGGTCCTTTGGGCGCCGTACTGGTCGTGAATCCAGACCGAGACCGGGTCAAGAAGCTCAGCTTCACGTGGCATGGTACTCAACCGAGACCGCTCCAACGGGCGCTATCTCCGGTGAGAGAAAAAGGTCCCGGGTTGCCTCGGGCGCAAGGGGAATCGGTGAGGGTCCACGGGGGACCATAGCCGGCCCTTCCGCGACTTTGCGACACCATGCTCTCATATTGCCAAAAGGGTGTAATCGGGCACTGCGGAACAAGGCTCGGACTTACGAATGGCTGACGAGGAAAAGAGACGCGAATACCGCAGGAAGTACTACCTGGCCAACCGCGAAAAACTCCTTACGAAGTCTCGTGAGTACCGGGCGGCCAACCTCCAAACCATTCGCGAGAAGGAGCGAAAGAAATCGCGAGAACTTCGTAGGACTCAGCCCGAAAAGACACGGGCGGCCCAGCGGAAGTACAAGGCGGCCCACCGCGAAGAAATTCGAATGAGGTCTCGGGAGTACAACCGCTTACGGTGGAAGACTCAGCGTGCCAAGTTAAAAGAACAGTACCGTAACTGGAGAAAGAAACACCCAGAATACGACGCTCTCGTTTGGAAGCGCCGATCTGCCGACCCCGATTGGCGGAAGAAAAGGCGGGAGAGGAGGGCAGCGAGCCCATACGACCGGATGTATCGGGAGGCCCACCGCGAGACCCTTCGCAAGCAGGGTCGCGAGTACATGCGCCAGCGGTGGAAAACAGACCCTACGCTACGCGAGTACGCCCGCAAGTACGCCCAAGACTGGAGAAAGAGACATCCTGGATCTGACGCCGAAGCCTACAAGCGCCTTGTGGCCAAACCAGGATGGGCTGCACATCACGCGAAACTTGTCCGTGAGCTGGTGAAGCGGAAATACCATTCCGACCCAGAATTTCGGGCGCGGCTGAATCTTAGCATCGAGAGGCGCCGTGCCCTCAAGCTCGGCAACGGTCCTGCGGACCTGATCAAGGCCAAGCAGGTATGGGACCGTGACAAGGGCATCTGCGGGATCTGTGGTAAACCTGTCCCGTTCGAGAAGTTCGAGCTTGACCACATTCGACCCTTATCTAAGGGCGGGACACACACATTCTCGAACGTTCAAGTCGCGCACCGCTCCTGTAACTCGCGGAAGGGGGCCAGATGGCCCTATCCCCATGCCATGCCACCCCCGTCTCTCTGCTAGTTCAGGCGCGCGAGGAAAGGCGGCCCCGGGTTGCCCCGGGGCGGAAGGGGTTAGCTCCTATCGGTGGAGGACCTAACAGAGCGCTGGACTAGGTCGGCAAGAGAGTGGGCGAGATCGCTCGATTTCCAGGGGTGTCGGGGTTCCCGGCCCAAAAACGGGTGTTTTTGGGCCGGCGGCATGCCAGTTTCCTGACGTGCCGGCCAGGTCGTGGTAGTAAGCCCCGTTCCGTTTCAGGCAGCATTCGACTGCGCGCTCTCCTCGACGGTCGCGGAAACGCTTCATACCGTCCGTCAGGGCTTGCTCCCGGGGAGTCGGCCGTTTCACCATATTCCGGTGGATCCTCCAACGCGACGCCTTCACCGTACCACCGGACTGTGTCGTTTCTGCTCCGGAGCTCAGACTCTCGCCTGTCGGGTTCCCGCCCGACCCCGTGTTTCCCGGAGCGGGGACTTTCCTCAGCGGCCGGCCGTTGCCGGCACGGACCACCGTCAGCTGCCCTCCACCTCCTGGCAAAGGAACGACCCGTTGAGGAGGGAAAAAGCCTCCGATGGCACCCGCCGGTCCTGCCGTAGACCCAAAACCGAGGCACGCGGGTAGGAACCGGACCGAGAAGGGGAGGCGAAGACCGAATAACCCGCACGTGGTCCCCCGTGCGATGCCGGGCCGACCGCTGGCGAAGACCGCTCCTTCCTCTTCAGCACCGCCGCGGGGTCCCGCTCTGATGCCCTGTCTGCTGCTGCGAAAAGGCCAGGTCTGCGTCCCCGGCCCAGATGGTCCGGTAGCGGCCCACTCCCCGGACGGTCCGCCGTTCGACCCTTTCGATGTGGTCGACCGCTTGGCGCGAGATTACTCGATGCTGTATCTCGTCGACCTCGATGGCCTCGAGCACGGCGACCCCCAGATGGACTACCTCCAGGAGATCTCGCGGGACGTCACTCTCTGGGTCGACGGCGGCGTACGGACGGCGGAGCAGGCGATCGATATCCTGATCACGGGGGCCCGTCGAGCCGTCCTCTCGAGCGCGTACCTCCGAGGCCTACGCCAGCTGAAGCGAGCGTGGCGGCTTTCCACCGAGCTCGTATTTGAGATGGAATTCGAGTCCTCCGGACGTGTCGCCCTCGCCGACCCGAGCTGGGGAACGGAAGACCCGGGAGAACTCGCCCGCATCGTTCGCGAGACCGGGCCGGATCACTTGATCGTGTCCCCCCGAGAGACCGACCCCGACTGGAACCTGGTGGGCCGCCTCGCCGCCGGGGGCCCGACCTGGGTCGATGGGTCCTTCAACCCCCGGGACCTTCCCCTACTCGTCTCGGCCCAAGCGACCGGCGGGATCTTTCACATCGATGAGATCCTCCAACACTGGGGCGAGGAGCCGCTATCGAAGACCAAGCCATCCGAATCGCAGTCCCCGACGCGCGATGATGAAAACTAGAACCAGCTGACCTGTGATGAGTAATGGGCGGGCTGAGCGCACCTCGGGGATTTGCCCTCTAGCTGGGGGGCAAAAGGGCAAAACAGGGTCGCGTTTTGGCACGGTTTTAGACCCCCAGAATCGGTGCTTCTGGAGGGGGTCGGGGCAGGTCGAATAGCTCGACCGCCTCGCGCATCCCGTCCAAGGTTTCCCCAATGTAGTAGAGGGTCATTTCGGACGTTGCGTGGTTGTACAAAGCCCGGATCCGATTGACGTCGACTCCGCGTTTGTACAGATTCCGCCCGAACGATCGGCGCAAGTCGTGGCACGAAACCGGCGTTCCGATGATCCGCCCGAGTGCCTCGACATCCCGCTGGATGCACGCGTACCCGTTTGGGTACACTCTCGCTTCGGGAGGCTTTCCGAAAACGAACGGGCGGAGAGCGTTCAGTACCGCTTTCGAGATCGGCACGTCCTTCTTGACCCCGCCCTTTCGCGTGACGTTCATGAGCGGTTTGTCGAGGGCTAGTCGCACGTCCCCCACGGTGAGGGACGCGATCTCTCGTCGCCGCAATCCCGCCCACGCCCCGAGCGCGAGAACGAGACGCTCCCGTTCGGTCGCCCCCGCATACATTCGGTCGATGGTCGGTTCGTCGAACCACCGCCGATGGATGGCATCGCCGGGCTTCCCACGCCACAGTCCGTCCTTGGTCGCGATCGGATTGTGGTAGTCGCGGAGGAAATTCCGCAAGTGCCACAAGGCTTGGAACGCGGTCGTTGGGCGAAGTGGTTGCGGGTCGGCATCCCACCGGGTGAACCCCATCGGTCGCTCTTTCCACGCCAGGACCATCCCCGCCGTCACGTCCCGCGCGTGGGTTGGTCGAGAGAGCCCCGCGGCAGCGAACCGGCCGGGCCATGCCCGCAAGCACCGCGCTGCCCCCGCTGCTCCAGCTCTCGTCCATACTCCGTCTAGCCGCTTCCGCTCCACGTACCTCTCGACTGCTTCGGCCCACCACCGTTCCCTTTCGGGCACGGTGTCCTCCGAGCTGGGCAGACAGTCGTTCCGGTTGAAGGACTCTCCGCTCGACCCGAACTCGACGAGGGTCAGGGTCCGGAGAGATAGCGACCGGGAGGACGATGTTAGGGCTCCCGCCCTGGAAATCAGTGTTCCGCGGGCCATCCCGGTCGCCACCGGCAGTCGCAATCGCTTCCATGGATAAGGAGCGAATTAACCCCACGAACGTTGGATGATGGCTACCGTTCATCGTTCGCCGGGGGCTGAGCGAACAAGGCCTCCCTTTCCGACTCTCCGGCGTGCCTGCCGGATCTCTCCACCGCGAGCTGTGGCTGCCTCCGCCCACCGAGAAACCACTCCGGATCTCCCCCTTTTGCTGGCCCTCTCCAGAGCCGTTCTGGCTGGAACTCCACCGCGACCCCGCGGGTCACGTGCGCTACCTCGTCGGCACTGGCGAGCTGACCGACCTCGAGTCGCTCGTGAGCTGTCTCGAGAACGCACGCTCCCGGCTCGCCGGCGGCCCCGCTGCAGAGTGCCCGCCCGCGACCTATCTCCCTCGCACGATACTCGCCCGTGCGACGCCCCTCAAGAAGCACCATCACTGGCCCATTCAGAACCCGTACGGCACAGACCCTGCGGGCTATCTCCTGCGCACCCTGAGCGTCCGAACCCTGCGCGGGCACGACGTCCTCATCCAGCTCCTCTTCCAGAGGGTCCCGAACTGGGAGCTCACCTTCCTCTCCCCGCGCTACGACCGAGTCGCCGCGGCGTGCCACCGGAACCTGCGAGCAGCGATGGACGACCGGCAGGCCGAGACGCCCTACCGGGCCGAGATTCGGATCCGCATCAGCGGACCCCAGCCCGCGAGCGCGCTCCACGCCATCGGCCCTTGGCTCGAGCAGTGGACCGTCACGGGAGGAACCCCCTGGAGGACGTGGCAGGTCGTCCCCACCAAGCTGAAGGCGCAGTTCCTCGAGGCGATGCAGTACCACGACATCGACCGATTCGGGTGCAAGAAGGCGAACCGCGACATCTCCGCGACGGAACTCACCCACCTCCTGCCCTTCCCGTGGGTTGAGCGCCATGCGGAGTGCATCTACGCCGGGGCGCCTCGCGGGCGTCCAACTCCCGAGCTCGTCTTGGATCCGGTGCCCCTGAACGTGGTTCCAGGTTCTGCTGACGAAGCATCCCCCGGGCCCCGGCTGCTTGCGGGGGTCAGCGGCTCCCGGCACGTCGGTCTCCCCCCAAGCTGGAACCACATGGCCATCCTGGGTCGGACCCAATCCGGCAAGTCGACCCTCGCTCTCAATCTGGCACTCCAGATCTTGCGGAAGCAGCCCGGCTCGTCGGTGGTCGTGATCGAGCCCACGGGAACGCTCGTGGATGGAATCGTGTCACGCCTCTCCCACGAGACCGCCTCGGAGACCGTCGAGATCGACCCCGCCCACGGCACGTTCCAGCAGGGTGACGCGACCATGGTCTCGGTCCCGCTCTCGCTGCTTCGGCCGCAAGAGGGTGCTGACGGGGACGCATCCTTCCGCAACCGCTGGTCGGAGGCGCTCGCGGGCGACCTCCTCGCGGCGATCCGGAGCGCTTGGGGGGAGGAAAGCATCGGGGGCCGGGCCGAGCTGGTCCTACGGGCGCTAGTCCAGGGCCTCGCGTTGACGCCCGGTTCGAACCTGGTCGATGCTTATCAAATCCTATCTTCGAAGCAGGCCCTCCAGCGGTTCGTCAAGTCCGCGCCTCCCGGGCCGCTCCGCGACTTCCTCGAACACCACCTGCCGCGGCTCGACTACAACTTCACGATGTCGTCACTCGACAAAGTCGGGAAGATCGCCACCAACTCCCTCCTCCGGATCGCGCTCTGCCAGCGAAACCACGCGGTTTCGTTCGACCGGCTGCTCGGGCACCGCCTGCTCCTCCTGAACCTCTCCAAGGCCGCCCTGGGAGCGGACGGGGCGAACTTCCTGGGCGCGGTCTACCTCACCCAGCTCTGGGCCGCGATCCAGCGGAGCGGGCGGCCGGACCGGCCGGTCTACCTGGTCCTCGACGAGGTCCACAACTACGCCGTCCCGGCCCTCGCGGACATGCTGAGCGAGGGCGCGAAGTTCGGGCTCCACGCCGTGGCCATCACCCAGTACCTTCACCGCGTGCCACCGAGGGTGCGGGCGGCCCTCCTCGGGAACGTCGACGTCTGGCTCCTTTTCTCTCTCGGGACGGACGACATGGAGGACGCGTGGAAGATCGTGAACGGGGAGGGCCACGGCTGGACCCCGCAGGACCTCGTGGACGGCCTCCGGTCGCACGAGGTCGCGATGGCCGCATCGGGAGGCCTCGTGAAGCTCGAGACGCGTCCTGGCCCCGTTCCTGACCCTCAGGCGAAGGACCTGAAGGACGACGTGGCCGCGAGCTCACGTCGGTACGCCCAGCCGGAAGACTCGGAGGCGTCTCCCTGGCTGGTGGACCAGGATGACGCGGAGGCGGTCCTCAACGGGCTCGCCCACCGATCCCGGACGCTGGACGAGCTGGGCGGGATCACGAGCCTCCGACCCGACAAGCTCGCCGCAGTTCTGAGGCGGTCCGAAGAGGCAGGGGACGTCGAACGGGACCCCGAGGATGGCCGGCTTCGACTTACCCCGCGGGGGAGCGTTCACCTGAGCGCCCTGCTCGCGCGTCGGAACGAGGGCGAGGACCACGTCGAGACGCTCGTCGACCTCTGCATGTTCCTCGATTCTCGGGGCATCGCGGTCACGATTCCCGAGCAGGTCGCGGGGGTCCTGATGCCCGACGCGCAGTTCCGCTGCGGGGACGCGGTCTACAACGTCGAAGTCGAGTGCTCGACGGTCGCAAAGGCCACCGAGCAGGTCGTCCGGAATGTCCGGAAGGCACGGGAGGCCGGGAATCGCGTGCTGATCGCCCTACCGGATGCTTCCAGCGTCTCCAAACTCCAGGCGGTGCTCGACAACGCGTTCCCTGGCAATCGGCTGTGGCCGGATGGGGTGGGTCTGGTGCGGAGAGGTGAGGACGGGACGTTCCACCCACACCGGGTCCCCGGCACCGAGGTTTGGCCGTTTCTGGAGGACGGCTTCGACAGGGTGGACCCTGATGAGCCGGGGGAGCTCCAGAAGGTACCCGACACTACCGTGGTCGAGACGGACCCCCTTCCGCGACTGCTCCGGGGAATCATCCAAGAATTCCTGAAGGCGGGGAAGACCGAGGCGACCTCGGGGGAATTCATCGCGGCCTTGCCAACCTCCGAGCAGGCCCGGCGGACGGACGAGCAGGTCGGGGTCGCTCTGAGCAGCCTTGGACTGCGGCATCACCGAATCCGCGTCAACGGGACTCGTCCTCGCGTCTACGAATTGTCGACGCCATGGACCAGCGGTGGACCGGCTACAGGGACCAGTGGTCCAATTGGCCCAGATGCGGACCGACGCGGACCGGGTCGCTGGTCGGGCGATTCTCCGTCAAGCAGTAACTAGTGTGGCCCAGCGGTGCCCGACGGACCAGCCGATTAGGTAGAGTAAGGTTTGAGGTGCGTCGGTCGAGTGCGGTCCATCTGGGGCGGTCAGGACTCACGAAGGGGCAGGTCGCGAGGCAACCGACTAATCATCTTCTTGGGAATGTCGTCCAGTTCTCCGCTGTTTGTGACCGACTTGCGGACGACCCGCCCAACGACGTTCTTACCTCGTATGTCCACTGATACGACACTTCCCGCCCCCACACGTACGTCGAACTCCTGGGGTGTGGTCGGCATTTGTTTCTGCATGGCCCGGTCCGAGTACGCGGTAACCCAACCGGGGGGATCGTATCCGTACCAAACGTACACTATCTCGCTCTGGAAGGCATGGGCCCTCGGGAGACTGACGAGCCCGACGACAATCGGCACGACTCCCAGAAAAAGCAGCCCCGGCGCCACCGCAGAGCCAATGACTGTAAAGTTGAGGACTGCGAGAGCGACTCCGACTCCGGTGATTGACAATGCCCAAACGAGATTCCGGTGAGAGGTTCGCTGGTCCTTCGAGAGGTGTCGTTCTCCCACCATGATTCCTTCGAGAGCATGGCGGGCCGAACCTGGCTCTCGATTCCGGAAGTGCTCTCCAATCGGCGGCTCGCCAGGGCCGAAATCGCGTGCAACGTCGAATCCAAGATCGTCGAAAGCTTCTTCCAAGTCGGATTTCAGTCGGGCAACCGTCATTGGGCCGACGCGACCCGACGAGCGGAAGGGCAAGCCTAGCTTGCGCAGGTCGGGAAGGCTCAGACGGTTAGCCCTCACTTTCGTCGCGGGATTGTCCGACGACACCGAAGACGCCTCGTTCGTGGTTCGCGAATGGATTGATCCGCATCAAATGTTGCTTCAATCCCGCGACGAGGGCGTCGGTCCACCGGTTGAGTATCACAACCAGAGAATCAATGCCCGTCGTGGCAGGCCTCTCGGCCGAGTCAACGCGACCGTCACTCCAACAACCGCGAGCGCAATCCCGGCGATCATGAGCGCTAGGTAGGTTTCCAACGCCGAGGGCGGTACCCCAGCGTTGCAGGTCGGGTTCGCGACGCATGCATCGAACGCCGCGAACCACTCGCCCGCGAGCAACAGCACCGAAAGGCCGATCGTCACCAGGATGGCGCCGCTCCAGACGATCCGCGAACTCGTCCCCGATGGATTAGGATGATTCGAGATGCCTTCTCGCATCTTTCTCCCTCGCAGAGGGAGGGAGAAAGGGCGAGAACGCGGTAAGAGGCCAGCGCGGGGGGGACCCCCGAGCGAAGCGAGGGGGGAGGACCCGCGCTGCTCCGGCGCAAGTCCCCTCAGTTCAGGGTCACTGCCTCCGCCGTGATCTGGAACGGCGGCAGCACGACGGGCGGCTCAAGGTTCCCGATCATCACGTGGACGAGAAAGGAGTACACGCCCGGAGGAAGCAGGCTCACGTTCGAAGCCGCAAACCCCGAGAACGACTCCCACCAAAGCGGGATCTGGTTTCCTCTTAAGTCTCCAATCGGACCGCTAAACAACGACATTATACAGGTGTAGTTGGCCCCAAGGCCGCGGTACGGCGAGGCGCCGCCGCACGAGATGTTCACTATCGCGAACTCCTCGACCTCCACCGAAACATTCGGACCCGAAAGCGCAGGGACCGTGAATTGCCCCTCGTAGAGAGCGCTGACCCCTTTATCCTGGTCGAAGAACAACACGCGGCTCACGGATACGCCGGAGGGGGATCCGAGCTGGACGCCTGTCACGGCCACCGATGACGCGATTGCGATTACGACGACAGCGGCGAGGCACGAGACGAGGATCCAGGTCTGCGAGCTCGGCCCGAAGGGTGGAGGGCCTTCCTCGTGCGGGACAGACGACCCATCGGTCATGGGACGCGGCACCCGGAATCACTTCGCGGGTACTTCTAGACTCCCGCGGGGGACCCGCGAGCGGAGCGAGCGGGGAGGACCCGCGGCTGAGGGAGCTAACGGTCTGGACTCGACGTGTCACCGGCATTCGATGGTGTGTCCGGAGGCCTCGCTCGACGTTTCCTCCGCGTCAGGACAACGACCACGGCCGTTGCCGCCACGAGCACGGCAACGAATCCCCATAGGAGGTAATATCCGGTCACCCCGGGGAGGCCGAAGAACCCCGGTGACGATCCGCAACTCGCAGAGTTCGAGAACGTCACGTTCACCATTCGCGGGCCGCCTGCCACCGTCACGTTTCCCGAGGGCGGACACGCCGAGCGATTCGTCGCGTTGGCGATTGAGAAACTGAACGTTCCGTTCGTCTCCGGGAACGCGATCCAGGGAGTCGTCGAGGAGAAGGTTGTCGCCCCCACGGTGGCCGACCAGTTGGTCCCGGTAGGGAGTCCGGTCTCGTGCATGGTGAGGCGGTAGATCTGCGGGAGGATACTGATGTTGTTCGTGTCCGAGTCCGCGACATACACGTTGTGGTTGACAGAATCGTACGCGATGCCAATCGGCCCCAACTGCGCGGGCTGGGTCAATACAATCCGGTTGGTGTCGGGGTCGACCACAGTGACACTAGGTGTGTCAGGCCCCTTAGCTAGAAATCGGTCGGTGACGTAGACATAGTCATTGGCGGGGTCGTAGACAGCCGCACCGCACGCACTGCCAATCGGCATCGTGGCAGCCACTTCGTTGGTGCTTCCGTTCACTGCCGTCACGAGGTTGGATTGACCGGGGCCTGCAGCGTTCTCGCAGACGTAGACGTCACCGTTGGCCTCGTCGTACGTCACACCAGGGCCAGTTTCAACCGGGTAGACCTGCCCCGAGACGGTATTGGTCGTCCCGTTGATCACGGTGAGATTCGTGAGAAGGGTAGATCCCTCGTTAGACACATAGACATCCCCGTTCGCCGAATCGTAGGCGGCCCCATTCGGACTCACCCCCACAGGGATTGCCGCTACGGCCGTCGAGCCATGGATCACGCTCACTTCGTTGGTGACAATGTCCGTGACGTAGATGTCGCCGTTCGCCGGGTCGTATGTCTGAACGTCGGGTCCGCATCCGTTCGGACACCCGTCGTCCACGAGGGGGATCGTCCACTCGATGCGGTTGGTGGATGAATTGATGGCATATACCGTCGAAACCGCATCACCGGTGTACACGACCCCAGTTGAGGTGTCCGTAGCAATGGGGCCAATCCCAAACGGCATAGGAATCCAGGCGACGACCCTGTTTGTCGTGGTGCTAATCACGCTGATGTTGTTGGATCCGAAATTGGTCACGTACAGCAGACCGTTCACCGGGTTGAAGGTTATGCCATACGGATAGGACCCGACAGGAATGGTTTGTCCCCCGGAGGCCGAGGCGGCAAGGGAGGTCGGAGCGGGAGCCGGTCCGCTGCGAGGCTCAGAGGCAGTGATTCCCGTGTTGGAGGCGAGAAGTACCGCGACCGCAACGACGGCCGCGAGGACGGCAAGGAGGTGACCCCGTTCCTCCACGCCCCTATGATGCCGCCGGCGCGTATACACCTGACCCTGAATCAGGAAATGTGGCGACCCGTCCGCCCGTCGCGCGCGAGCGTCTCGGCCCGGCGCGGGGATGGGCGCACGAGCGAAGTGAGTGAGAGGGTCACGCAACAGCGGTCGACCCCATTGCAGACGGGTCCCCACGAGGGCCCGTAGCATGCTTCAATCGCGTGTAGACTTACGGGCTGGTATCGGCAAGCACACGCAAACGCTGGCTCACGGCCAGGGGAGAATAGGGCCCAGTAAGGTTCTCGGAGAGACTTGACGCTGTTAACAGCCTTGCTGTCAAAGACAGCCAGGCCGGGGGGGCGCGCGAACTTCTGTATCAGCGTTAGTAGTTCAGTTGGACACTCCACAGCCCACTGTATGGCTGGCTAACTTGAACGTTGTAACTGCACGCCGGTGTAAACCCCCAAGTCACGTACCCGCTCCACGGCGTGTATAATGTGTTGCCGTTGGTGTTCCAAATCGTGGTAGTCCGGAATGTGGTTGAACCGCTAGCGGGGTACTCTGAACAAGAATTCAGGTAATAGACTTCAAGAACGACTTGGGGCGCATAGAGGGCCAAGTTGCAAAGATAGTTGGTCTGGGTTCCCCCCGATCCCTGGCAATACAGGAGAGAACTTCTCCCCGTGCTGACATCCGTGGACTGAATCGTCCAGTCACACTTCCCCGTGGAACTGCTACAACTGCTCCCGCTAACGTATCCGATGAGCGTGTCGCCTGGACTCACTCCCAACATTCGGCCGCAAATAGTTGATCCGCTGCTGGTCACCAACATGCTCACGAACCAATATTGGTTTGACCCACCGCCGCAGAGTGACGTCCCGTATTGGAGGAGGGGCTGGAGGAGCGGGTAGACCAAAGGAGAGGCACTGATACCGTCCCAAAGATAGACCTCCTGTACCGGTTTCCCGTTGCTCGAGGGCAAGCCCGGAACGGGCCAAATCGATTCCATCCCTCCGAGGGCAGTATAAGCTGAGTTGGGTGCACCCCATTCGACCCAGCCAGAAGTGCCAGCTACGTGAGGCACAAAACTCGGTTGTACCGCTTGATTCAACGGAGGCAAACCGTGTAGGCTCTCGTGTCCCGGGGCAACCAGTCCAGCATTTGCGGGCCAAGTCAATCCAGCAACCAAAATCACTATGCCTGTCGCAAGAAGAACCAGCGCGTAGCGGCTCTCATGCCGCATAAGAACCTGCATGCCATCCTGCCCGATAAGGGTACCCTGAATGGTCCCAACCCAACTCAGCCGCCGCTGTAGGCTCTCGACCTCCCAATACGTCGGAGAGGAAGGCCCGGCTGATCCTTCCTTTTGCTTCGGACAGAATGACTCTGCGGCTTGCCTACGGAAGCACGGGAATGCAATCGCTCGTCTTCCCGGGCACGCGAAGGCGCGTCTCGCGCGTCGCTGTTCCTTTTCCGGTGAGCCTTTGGGGGGACCGTCCGGGATCCTGAGGAATCACTCCAAACATTCGAGTGGATGAACCAACACGTACGTGAATGGAACACCGGTCACGTAAGACCCAGAAAGCGTGACGTTGTAACCTTCATCGCAAGAAACCGCCCCTCCGAAAAACGTGGCGGACCCCGTCGTGGTACCGCCGCTGTTCAGGGGATTCTGATTCGTGACGTTCGGAAAAAGGATCTCCCGCGGGACTTGGACCGACAGCACTTGAACCACCAACGATGCCGTCAGATTCGATACCGCAGGGGAGCTGCTGTAAAGCAACTCCAGAGTGACCGTCGGTCCTGCCGTGCTCTGGATTCCGAACATGCCGAAGGTTACGACGGACCAAGGGGTCCACGGAGCCTGATTCTGAGCCGAATCCCCGTAAATCGAGAGGCCTGTAACGGCCGCAGCAGTCCCCACGAGAAGAACGAGAGCCAAGATGGCGGTCGCGGTCTGGAACTTCATGTCCCACGACCCTACGACCTCTAGTCCGCCTGGAGTTAATACCCCTTTGCGGCCTTAGTTGAATTGGATTCGCTAGGGTCGAACATCTCGAAGTGGAAAGCGGGAAACAAATCCGCATCGGTGATGGACCCATTTCCAGGGACACCGCCCTGGAACTGCGCTTCGGTGATGCCGAACCTCGTGTAGAAGCGAGCCGCCTTCATCCAGTCCCTCTGAAGAATCTCCACAAGCCCCGGAGTGGTTGACACGACCGCTCGCGCCACCTTTACACGACCGCGAAGGTCGCGAAGACATCGCTGCTCGGCGCGCTCGTCCGCCTCCCGCGAGTCGTCCGGGAGGCCGCTCGTGATCTCCAGGAGGCTGAACTGCCGCGTCGGGGTCGCGACTAGTTCATCCTCCGCGTCCTCGCTCTCGTCCGGGCCGCCGAACGCGACCCGCGACTCGAACCGTGTCCGCGAGTAGTCGCCGAAGCGAGTGCGGGGAAACGACCGCGAGGAACGCGAGGTTCTCAGAGAAGCGATACGGAGTAACTGAGGGTGAAGTCCACGAGTTGAGGGCCCTCCGAACCAGCGTCTTCCGCGCGGAACAGGTAGGTCCCCCCGATTGAACTAAACCTACACGCGCCGCTGGAGCTGTTTCCAGAGCATTGGGGGACCCAGCCATTCAGCGGCCACCCTGGTCCCCAGATGTCGAACTGTGCGATGCCCCCGCTTTCGTCGGCCCAGCGAAGGGTCACGTTCGGCCCGGCGGGGAGGGACTCCGTGACGTTCGGAGCGGCCGTGCAATAGTTTCCGGATGGACAGTAATGATCGTCGGTCCAGACTTGGCCCGAGATGGACACGGGGACATAAGGCCAGTACCCGACCAGCAGGAACGCGACGACTCCGATGATGACGACGATGGCAATCCGGCGCCAGAATCGGTGTCTCGCTTTCCGCCGACTGCTCTCGGGAGCCTCGGCCTCATCGAAGGAGATGCTTGCCATCTTACTCCACCTTCAGCGCCTTGCCGGCCCTGTTGGTAGCGACCACGGCGGAAATCTGGCACCGGACCTGGTGACCCGCTTTCGGCCGCGTTCCCCCCGGAACCATAGGCTCACTACTTCCCGTTGATTGACGAACGATAGTAAGGAACTTATAGAATATAACGAGTTGACGCGGCAGGGTCTGTGACCTGGTCCTTCGGTTGCACCTTCCCTAGAGACTGTGACGTCATCTTGAAACCGATTTGCTAAGGTCTTCCCGCAGGCCTGTCCAGTAGCCGAAAAGATTCAGAGTCGAACCTCATGTAGAGACTAATAGAGGGAAGGAAAGGGTTGGCCTCAACCCAGCCCTGGTTCACGGAAGAGTCAATCTTGGACTGCCGGCCGTGATTAACCCACTACGGCCGTAACTCCGCCGGCGTACTTGTTCCCGGGATTTGGAACGTACATGCAGAGGGTGGCAGGGTTTACCAGGGAACCCTGCGCGGTGGAACAGCTTTTGCCGCAACCGAGACTGCCACAGCCGAAGAACGCGTCACCGTTGGACTGCCAACCTTTGAAACCATATCCACTCAGTGGATTGTCGCTCACACTTATTGTGCAGTATCCCGATCCACAGCTGTCGACCTGGGCACTGGCTTGATTGTTGCAAACCATCACTCCTCCAGCAGTGATCTGCGAGTTAGTACAGTGATAGGTGATGTAGTCACCAGTTGTGGCTGCGGTCTGCAATCCCGAGGTGCTGCTCGGGGACGCGGCAACGAATGCCACGCTCGCAAGCGAGAACCCAACCACGGCCACCGCGACGGCTACCGTCAATCCTAGCAATGCTCGACCTCGTCGAGTCCCCTTCGTTTGTCGTTTCCCAGATGACGTCATTCGTTCACCACTCCTCGGAACAGGCGTTTTGTATCATAATCCTGCACGGGACCCACCGCTAGCGGGACAAGCGTGAACGAGGTTGCCGTGCGCGAGACCTGCTCCATCGAGTCTGTGGTGCGGGGAACCGCGACGGGGGTCAGATGACGCGAGAAGCGTGCGTGGACGATGACCGTGCCGCTGGTGCTCGCATCGAGCTCTATCCTACCGCCCCAGGACTTTCCTGGGGATGCTATCGCTTACCGGCGTATGAACTCGAAGATTTCGGTGGGCAGAGGAGGCCTCTGCAACAATCAGAAGAATGTACCGATTGACTCATGCGGTGCCTCTCGGGGTGTGACCAGCAGGACCGACACACCGCTAATCCGACAGCCGCTCTCGCGACGGACCGTGTTGAGCGACGTGCGCTTCGACATGTCGGGTACCCGTTGTGACTCGACCCAATCGAGCATGTCTAAACCGGAGAGCCTCTACATGAACGTAGCCAACAGGGCGGGGCGTACGGTGGGCCGCTCATCGCGACAGTCTCGTAGTCTCGGCGCGCGCAACGAACTCATGGCATGCGCCGGGCTCGGAGCGGTCAATCTCGACGGACAACCCTCTCGAACTGAAGTGCTCGGCAGCAGAGTCATCGCGAACGAGAAATCAGGGGGCCCACCCTCAGTCTTTCCCGGCACGACTGCGAGGCGAACGTGCACCCGCCTGTTTGCGTCTCACTACCAATTGGCTTAGTTGATACACATGACCACCCTCATGCGTTCCAAGCGGTCGGGATCGAGAATCGTCCGGTCCTCGATTTCTAGACTGTATCGACTCCGTGCCGAATCGGTCGACGTCCTGTTCGAAGAGGATTGACGGCCACTCGACCAGCGGCGACCGAACAAGGCGGCCCCCGAGGGGTGACAGAACAACCTGTCTCGCAAAGGGGAATTGTCCTGTGCTCCGCAGGGTCAGGAGCCTTAGCTCCTCAAGGATTGCGACGGCGCCAGCGACCGTTCCTCGGTCGAGGTGAATTGTCCGGCATAGCTCAGTCATCTTGAGCTCCCCGGCCGCGTAGAGGGCGACAAGGACCTCGAGCGTCCCGGCTTTCTTGTCAATCCGGGTGAGTTCGTGCGACATTTCCCGGGGTTTCGGGGCACCAAACCCCTATTGCCGTCGCGGGCGAGGGGAGGGCCCACCCAGGAACCACTCCGATCCCCGCTGAATGCCGCCGGCACCCGGGAGCCGGCGTAGGAGGCGCCATGCCCGCGTTTCCGCAGCAGGCGGCCATACGGCCAGTAATCGACTCCCTCCATATCTGATTAACGGCGAACGTGAGAGTGAGCCCACACTCGATCTTCGCGCGTTCGATGGCGGGACGGCGATGAGCGCGGAGACACGAGACGTCCGCGATAGCCGAGAGCGTGCCTGGGATCGCTACTGGACCGAGGTCCACAAACAAGGCGACGGGCGGCCGGGAGGCTTCACGAGGTGGGCATTGCCGTTCCTCCGGGCCTCCAGTTCCCGCAGTGTGCTCGACCTGGGATGCGGAGCAGGACGCGATTCCTGCTTCCTTGTCGAACAAGGTTTCTCTGTAACAGGTATCGATTCTTCCTTGGCGGCAGTCGGTCTTGCCGAGAAGGCAGTCGCTCGGCTCCCGGCGATGGCGACACGCCGATGAGGCGTCATGTGTGACGTACGTTGAGGCGTCTGTCGAGCCCGTCGCAGACGAGGGCAATCGAGATGCCGAGTATCATGATGGCGAGCATCGGAAAGAGGAACATCCACCAATAGGTGTTGCCCACCGTAGAGATGGGAAGCCCCTCGCAGGTGCCAACCGCGAGCAGGTTCCCCCATTCCGGGAACGTGACGGAAGGCAGGGGGGAGAATGGGGGCAGCGATGGCACGAGATACGGGGGGAAGGGCGGCTGCGGACGTGAGCTCGCGCAATCCCAGAACCAGGGAAAGACCGTAAGGACGAAGAAGATCGGCGCCACATCGATTGGCAGCTGGGCCAATAGTGGCGAGATGGAGTTCGGCAGGATGTGGTGGAAGAATAGGTAGGTTCGCCCGGCCCCCGAGGCCCTAGCTGACTCAAGGTACGACTCTCGGGCAACGAGGCGGGCCCGTTCCCGGGTCGTGCGGGCGATGGTCGGCCAGAGGATGAAGCCGAACAGGAGAACGAAAAGCGGGATGCCCGTGCTGGTAGGCGCGACCGTCGCCAAGCCCGCGAACAAGGCAACCACCAGGAAGAATGACGGAATCGACCCCAAACTGTCCCCAAAGAACATCACGACGGCGTCGAGTACCCCCCCTTCGTTCATCCCGGCGAGCGCGCCGAGAACCCAGCCCAGAAAGGCATCAAGCGCGAGGATGCCTGCGACTATTGCCAGGTCCCACGGTGTTGCCTGCCAAACGGCCTGGAAGAGGTCGGTACCGATGCCGGGAAGGACCCCGAATGGATGGGTCCACGACGGCCCCATCGCTGCGGCGAAAAAGGGCGGAGGCGGAACCCAAGCATCGTTCGTCGACAGTTGGGCCAATGAATTGCGGAAGACGACCAGCGCGCTCAGAGCGGCCAGGAGATACATGCCCAGAATCCCCAATCCCAGCCAGAGCCCGGGGCCGAGCGGCCGTCGGGCCAGTCGATTCCTCAAATTCGACTCGCTGTGAGCTCGCGCAGGCTCCGGAAATGTGGGTGCCGTCGAGACGGACCGAGAGTTCACCTCGCAACCACCTCTCTCGGGTCCATCCGGCGCGCGAGGATGTCGACCGCGAAGAGCCAGAAAATGACGATTACCGCGAGTAGGAACATCATCCCCTCCAAGGGCGAGAACCCGCCTCCTCCTAGGCTAGTTAGAGAGGAAAGGACGAGGAATCCGGCCCCTCGGTCCAGAAAAGTCGCCTCTACCACAAACTGAGTGCCGAGATACACCGGGAGAGTGAGAGCGAACACTGTCAGGAACGTCGGTTTCACCCGACGCGCAGTGTAAGTCCACAGCAGGGTTCGTTCTGCGATTCCCCGCGAGCGGGCTGCCATGAGGTGAAGCTCCTGGCTCGCCGCGATCACAACCGACCGCGCGTGGCGCAAGAATATCGTGACGTAGACGAGCGAGATGACCAACGCCTGGATGAGGGTCTTGATCAGGGTGACTTCTTCGAATAGCCAGGCCTGGTGCAGGAGACCGTCGATGAGCGGGAAGCCCGTGGGTTGGGTGACGCTTTGATAGATCACCCAGGAGGGGTAGTTGCCCCCGCTGTAGTACAGCCACCAATCGAAGCTCGGAATGACTCCCTGGTCGGGGAGGTCGTGGAACTCGGCGAGAAACCCGAAGAACAGGCCCGCAATCACGAGGAGCCCCACTACGAACACCGGGAGGAACGTCCCGACAAGGCTCGTGAAACGCGCGGTGACGTCCACCCCGGGTCGGCGGGTCCAACCGGCCCAGAGGCTGACGGGGTAGGCGATCGCCGCCGAGATCCCGAGGGCGAACGCGCCCAGCTCGACGGAGTTCGGGAGCAGCCAGGCGTAGAGCTGGGCGATTGGAACGCCCGGGTACTGCTGGAACGTCGAGATACCCCAGTTCCCGGTGAAATCGTTTGCGACCATCTGCGCAAACCCGGTAAAGAAGCCTCCGATCCCGAGATACTGGTGGGTCGTGATGTTGGTCGGTTCCTCGATCGCCAGGTACAGCAACAGCAGGACGAACACGAGCTGGCCGGGGACCAGCGCGAGGCGCATCAGGACGAAGCGAGCGAACGGGGAGAGCCGAACAGGGAAGCGGACTCGGGAACGTCGGGCCGCACGACCCGCCATCGTTCCCCGGAGGCCGGAGAACGTATCAAAGGTATCGAGAGTCAAGGCTCTTAGGTGCGCGGTCTCCGATGCAGGGGTGGGCCCCTAAATCGCAGGCTCCGGGAGGACCACCCCAGCTCGCTCCCGAAGTTCAGCAATCTGGCCTGCCGACAACCTGGCCCGCTCGATCACGTCCACAATCGTGCTGTTATCATTCGGAACACCATAGCGGAACTGGTCCTCCGTGATTCCGAACCGCACGTAGAACTGGGCCGCCTTCCTCCAACCACGCTGGAGGTCGTCCTCCGCTCCGGGGGTGGCCGAAATCGCGGCCCGGGCCGCCTTGACGCGCCCTCGCAGGTCGCGCAGCCTCTGCTCCGCGGCGCGCTCGTCCGCCTCCCGCGAGTCGTCCGGGAGGCCGCTCGTGATCTCCAGGAGGCTGAACTGCCGCGTCGGGGTCGCGACCTCCTCTGCGTCCTCGCCTTCGTCCGGGCCGCCGAACGCGACCCGCGACTCGAACCGCGTCCGCGTCTCGGTTGAGCAACATCATGCCCGTCGCGCGCGAGCATCTCGGCCCGGCGTGGGGGGGAGGCCCCGCGCTGGCCACGTCGGAGCGCGGGATTCAAGGTCCAGAGCCGTATCGCTTCGTGAGGCTGAACCCCTGAAGCGAACGTGGCCGGTCGGGGTCTATTGGGGTCGATTCAACCCCCCGCACAAGGGACACCTAGCGATGATTCGCAAACTTAGGCGGGGATGCCGTCTAACGGTCGCGATCGGAAGCTCCGAGCACAAGAACGAGCGTTCGAATCCATTCAGCGGTGCGGAACGGAAGGCGATGCTGCGGGGCTACCTGAAGGAGTCCGGGATCCGCGGTGTCGCGGTCGTTGCGCTCAACGATGGCAAATCCAAGGCCTGGGCTTTGGACAACCTCATCCGGAAGTGCAAGCCCGACCTGCTCTTCCTCTCCAATGACAAGACCGATTTGGTCACGATCGCGAAACACAAGGTGCGCGTGGTTCGATTCCCGAGGACGGGTAGGGTTTCCTCGACCCTGATACGCGGCCTGATCGCGAGAGGCGACGCACGTTGGAAGAGCCTCACCGGCCGCTCGGTGGCCCGAGCGCTCGAACGAGTTGGCGGAATCCGTCGAATCCAGAGGGCGTACTCGCGAACCCGGTCGGTCAGGCGGTCTCCTCGTCAGGGGAACCGAACCGCTCGCTCGGGACGCCAAACCGGAGCTGGCACTCGGTGACCCCGAACCGCGCGTAGAATCTCGCAGCCTTCTGCCAGTCGCGGAACAGGGTTTCCGCCAGCCCGGGAGTGGTGGACACAACCGCTCGTGCTGCCTTTACGCGAGCGCGAAGGTCGTGAAGTCTCCGACGCGCTTGCTCTTCGTCGGCCTCGCGGGAATCATCGGGCAATCCGCTCGTGATCTCGAGGAGGCTGAACTGCCGCGTCGGGGTCGCGATTGGACCATCCTCCGCGTCCGTGCCCGGGCCGCCGAACGCGACCCGCGACTCGAACCGCGTCCGGGAGTAATCGCCGAAGCGGGGGCTGTGGAACCGGCGGGTGACCGGGCCGCAGGGTCGAGGCGGCTGGGGGCTCGCGTCGGGCCCGCGGATCGCGGGCAGATCGGGGAACGGGTGCGTGTCGTCGGAGGCGCTCTGCGCGCTCATCGCGGTCATCGACACGGAGTGAGCGCGGAGGCCGCCCGAGGCGCGGTTCGAGCGACGAGGGCGGCCGTGTCCCCATTATCCTCGCCGAGCGAAGCGAGGGAACGCCCGCGCACGAAGGGCGCGGGCGCGAGGTTAATGTGGGACCCGCGCGGTCGATGACACGACCGCGATGAGCGCACTAGGCGGGAGAACGTCGGTCGAACCTATTCCTTCGGACGGTCAGCTGTTCGAGCTGCCGGACGAGAAACTCTGGTTCATGAAGTTGAGGCCCGGCGCCCGAGCGGCCTCTGCGTTCCTCATCGCGCTTCTTGTGGTCGCCGCGATTGAAATCCCAATCATGCTCTGGCCGAGCGCGGCTCTCACCTACAGTCCGATCCTAGGCTTCGTCTTCATTCTCGCGGTCATGGGCTTCCTTGTCCTCCTCCGTCTGCGCCGTCGAATCACTAAGGTCCGCATCTCCCCTGAGGGCCTGGGTGTTGTTGACTTCAATGGAAAGAAGTCAGTCCAACGCTGGACGGATCCATCCTTCGGCCTCACTTTGATGGACCATTCCAAGGAGCCACGCGCGAGCCTTGCGGCAAAGAGGAACATCGAACTTTGGGCAAACGAGGCCGACCGAGGGTGGGTCCCGCCGGATCTCGCCACCAGAATCACAGAAGAGGCGCGTTCGCGGGGACTTCCGGTCGTCGTTCAAGAGGAACGAATTTCGCAAGGCAGGTACGCCGGCCTCGCTATTCCAACCACCCGAATCGGACGATTGGAGTCCACCCCCAAGCACCGCTCTCTTCTGGGAGTCCGAACGCGATAGTCCCCGAGTGAGCTTCCCACCCACCTCGATAGGACCTGAGGGCGGCCGTGTCGCGATAATGCTCGCGCGGGCGGCAGCGGCCGCGCGGGTTTTATCTGCGACCCGCGCGGTCGAGGGCGGACCGCGATGAGCGCGCGGAACACGGGGAGGTCGGGATGATTCCGCGCTCAGTGCCGATTACGGAGGAGCCGGTGGAGTGCTCTCCGCGGGCTGAGACGGGGCCGTCGCGGGAACGGGTGGAGCCTTTCCTCGACGGCGGAGCAGAACAACCGCCACCACGACACCTACGAGTACCACCGCAACGATCGCACCGAGAAGCGCATAGCCCTCCACTGCGGGGAGTCCCAGGAACGTTGCCGCCCCGGACGTGGGCGTAAAGGTAATCAAAAGTTGGGCCGGGGCACCCTTCACCGTAATCGAACCGGCGCTCAGGTTCGTCGAATAACCCGCCACTGGGCCGACGGTGAAAGGATACGTGCCGTTGGACAACGAGAGCTTGCCGGTGCTCCCGGACCACTCATACGGCGACCCGTTCACCGTGACGGTCCAGCTCGTTCCGGAGGGTAACCCTGTCTCCGTAACCGTAACCGGATAGAACACGACAGCGAACTCCGCGACCTCACTGGAGGAGGTTCCGCTCACGTCGAACGAGCTGCTCGGCGAGAGGGGGGCGTAATTCTTGTCCGCGGTAGCCACCGTGTAGTCGTGCGTCCCGTTGGGCTGAGCAAACGAGAGGGATGTGGTCGTCGAGCTAAATGAAGGTCCGTTCGTGAGGTTCACCCACCACTCGGTGCCGGAGGGCAAGCCGGATTCTGTGAACGTTACGCTGTACGTCACCTGGGTGAACGCAAGCGTTGGTTCAACGACCGCCGCTCCCGAGACTACCACGGTGCCCGTGTAAGGAAGCGTCGTTTGGTGCCATCCTGAGATGTCGGTGATCGTGTAGGTATAGGCGCCGTTCGTCTCCGCGAAACTGATGGTGGTCGTGGTCGAGCTGACAAGGGCTCCTTCCAACGTGACCGACCAGTTTGTCCCCGAGGGAAGCCCCGTCTCTTTGAAAGTGACGGAATAAGTGGGTGCGAACGTGACCGCCACCGAGGGCGGTGCTCCAGCCAGTTCCGTGAGGCCAGCCGGGGTCGTCGTTTGGAATCCGTTGACGTTTGTCGTAACCGTGTACTCGAACGTCCCGTTGGCCAGGTACAGCGAAATCGACGATCCTGCCGCCGCACTCCCGCTCGGCAGGCTGAACCCGCTCGGACCCGACGTAAAGTTCACGTACCACGTTGCCCCCACGGACAGTCCGCTTTCCGAGAAAGCCACCGGGTATGTCACTTGCGTAAAGACGAGCGTTGGCTCTGTCACAGTTGCCCCATTCACGACCGCGGTTCCCCCAGTGTACGGAAGGGTTGTCTGATGCCACCCAGACACGTCCTCGATCGTGTACGCGTAGCTCCAGTTGAGCTCAGAGAAGATGATGGTCGACGTTTGTGAGGTCTTCTCTACACCACCGAGTGTGACCGACCAGCTAGTCCCTGAGAGGAGTCCGGTTTCTGAGAATGTAACCGAGTACTGCGTTCCTTCGTAAGCGAGAACGCCCTGAACTTGGCTACCGGCGTGTGTTCCGATAGCCCAGCTGTTTGCACCGGTCTGAGTGAAAGTCAGGTTGCTGGCGTCCTCTCCGGTCTGGGTGTTCGTGAGGTCGAACGTCTGCGTGGCAGCCGGTATGAAGGTAGAAGTCCCCCACGGTTCTACCCAGGCCGACAAAGTCCCGCCAGTCGGGGGGACGAAGTTTCCCAGACCCAAGCTAGGGCCACCAACCAACCCGAATTGAGGGGAGAGAAATCCTTCTCCGGGCGAAAAAGCGGGCCCGCCGTTGGTGTAGGTCTCGCCCTGCCAGGAGTAGCTGTAGTCGAGACTACCGATTAGGAACGACGCGCCGGGAACCGGCAACGTCAGAGCGCTCGTTCCGGCCACCCCGAAGGAGAACACTACCTGGGCTCCGAGGGTCCCGGGAGATGTGAGTTGAGTCGTGAAGTTGAGGTTCAGCGGAGTAGACTCCGTGAGACCGCTCAGTGGCCAGTTGTATTCATACACCGATAGCGACGGATAGGCCGCGTAGAACGGGTAGATCACCCAGCCCGTGAAATTCATCTGCCAGGCCCCCGGCTGGCCGTAGATGTAAACGACGTTCTGGATCCAGTAGATCGGAGCTCCGAGGCTGTTAGCGAGGAAGAAGTTCTGCTGGGTCGAGGCGTTGTAGTTACCGCTCGAGTCGGTGGAAGAGACCTTCAACCCGCTGAGGTCGAGCCGGTCCTGGATTCCTGAAAGATGGCCGGGAATGCCTGTCGATGGGACATCAAGCACATACATCGTGTAGTTGTACGCATCGATCGAGCCCCAGCCGGTGACGAGATCATAGCCAGGGAGAGCGGCGTAAACGTAGTTTGCTCCGGTCGTGACATCCAACAACGGCAGTGTCGGGAGAGGCGACGCGTAGCTTCCGGTGGGGATATACCCGGTCGTCGCAGTCGAGCCGAGCGTAGAATACTCAGTATTCGCGAGCGTGTACAGCTGCGGGTTGAGGAAGCCCAGCGGTCCATTACCGTGGACGTTGAGGACGTGGTCAATCTCCGCGACTATTCCAGCCTCGAGAGGAGACGCGATGCTTGTGCCCCAGAATGATTCGAAATAACCCCCGTAAGTTGCGTTCGAGGCGAGGTACTCGTACCCGTCAATGCTGATTGTAACTAGAGTGTTGTTCGCGATGGCAGCGATATCCGGAGTGGCTCGGCCGCCGCCCAGAATCACAGTATTCGCGCTCGTGCCAAGCTGCCACGACGGCTCTTGGATGACCGAGCTTATCCCGCCGGTGCTTCCCGCCGGACCCCCATCGGCGGAATCCGCCGCCGAAATATACCACGCGGTCTGGCTGGCCAGTTGTAGATATCCGGAACTCGAGGGATTTTGATTGAGTATCACCGTTGTTCCACCCACGGCCGTGTCCCCGAAGTCGTTGTAGGCCATGGCGGAGGGGAACTGGACGAGGTCGGGCCCGCCGTCATACTTGGAGCTAAGGTCGTTGTCGCCTGAGTCACCCGACGAGGCAAGGACAGAAATCCCACGCGCCTGCGCCTCTTGAAGGTCTTGATACCAAGTCATGTCGTTGGTGTCCCCGCCTCCCCAGGAGTTCGTGATGACGTTCACGTTCTTGAGCCCCGGCGTGCTGGTCGGGTTCAGAATGTAGCTGAACGCGCCGTTTAGATCTGCATACGTGGACGAAGGGCCGTAAACGTTGTAGATCGACGCGCCCGGAGCGGTGCTACCCACCATCTCGAGGTCAAGGGTATTCTCTCCGTTCGCTCCCGTCACGTCGTAGCTCGCGCTCGGGCCGGGCGGAAGAGCCCCGCTCAGCGGAACTCCGTAGACGTGGGGGTGGGGCTCACCGACCGGTAATGTCTCGTTGAAGAAGTCGTAAATGTCCGAGGGGACGAACGGCCCGACTGGGTTGTCAGATGCATTGGTTCCCGACCAGAGAATTGTCGCGATGACTGCGTTCGTCGGGTAACCGGAGTCGTTGAACAGCGACAGCTCATCGTATGCGACCTGGAAGTCTGGAGCGTACTCATACTGAACCCCGCCTGACGTTACCGGGGCGAGGTAGCCCGCGGCAGATAGGGCGTGAGAAGAGGGTGCCGGGAAATGATATCCCCAGTGGGGGACACGGACAAGGGATCCGAACGACTCGGGGTGGATGAGGAGCGCGGAATACGTGCTGAGTCCCTCCACACTCGCGATTGCGGAAGTAAGAGGCGAAGGCAGTTCGGGGGATGTGATCGGAGCGACGTATGAGTTCCCGCCTATGCTGAACTGGTCGATGGTCGTGTGGAAGATCTGTTGAATCTGCGCCGGGGAGGCCTGGAACGAGAGAGTTAGCCGGTCAGCGAACTTCTGAAGCTGCGCCACTCCGAACGATTGGAAGTAGGCAACGGCTGCGTTGTAGTCGGAAGCTGACCCGCCGTACGCGTTGTCAAACTCGGTGGCATTGAGATAGTGGCGGTATAGAGGGGAAGACGGGGTCGACAGCTCAGCCAGGAACGTCGCGAGTTCCGGCGAATGTTGGATCGGGAACGAAACGAGAATCGAGAGCGAGGGAACCGTCGCCGGACCGAGGTTGATCGCGCCGCTGAGTCCGAGTCCCGGTTCCGTGTACGGAGCAATGGTAAGCGGCGCGGACTGGAGGTCGCCGACGCTCCAAGCGCTCGCAACGGTCGACGTGTCCGAGCCGCTCGGGGGCGCCACCGGGCCAGCAGGGACGCCCCGGACAAGGAAGGCGCTCAGAATCAACACGCCTACAACCGCCACGACTGCGGCTCCGAGAAGAACTCTCACGCGTGCCGGTTTTCTAGAGCTTGAGCTGACCATTGTTGCGCCTGGCCAATCCGTATGCGCGGATGGAGTGATTCCCGCATCGCAACCGGCGTATTATGGATTGGGCCAGCCCGAGCGAGCGGGGTCGCCTCCCGTCACAGACGCGGCGACATTCACCTCCAACGCAACGATGTAGCGAGAAGCGAATCGACATGCGCGGCTCGCGCGTCACCTTTGCCTTACCGTACGGCGTGGCTTCGATGACCGACCGCGAGGATCGCGGCGCGGCGGACTCACTCGATATCGACGGTCAGGACCCCGTTGTACGAGCCGCTCGGCGCGGTGATTGTGAACGACAGACTTTCAGTTCCGCCGGCGGGAATTGTCAACGGTACGTTCGCTCCCGAAATGGAAAACCCGGAAGTAGTCGCACTTACCGAGCTAATCGTGCAGGACAAGAGAATGTTGCCGTTCGTGACGGATAGCGTGTACGAAACTGAACCACCGCCGCTTGTCGTGAACCCGGCCTCGGAATGACCGTTCGCGCCGCACGCGTTGTCAGATGATGTGAAGTTGATTGCTGTAACCGTGATCGAAGAGGAGGCGGCGAGCGATATCACGACAATCACGACGACTACGATGACGACGACCACTCCAATAATGATCCAGAGTAGTTTCCGTGACTTCTTCGGCGGAGGCGGCGGGGGCGCGGCGTAAACCACCGTCGGCGGAGGGACGGCCTGGTAAGCCGCGGGCGGCGGTGGTGTTGCAGGTGCTACCGGAGCTCCACACTTCGCGCAAAACCCACTCCCCGGAGCGACTGGACTGCCGCACCTCGAGCAGAACGTCGTCGCGAGGGCCTGCACCGGCTGTGCTGAGGCCATGCGTACACCTCGCCTTGCTCCTGTTAATTAATCCTCTGCTCCGCCCGCAGGCGCCACGCATAGGTCGAGAAGTGGAAGGCGGTGGCAAACGAATGAAAACTGAGACATGAAGGCGGAAAGCGCGCCGTCTTAGAATCGCCCGACCGGGATGTCACTCGCGATGATTCATTGCGCTAGGTCAACGACTGCTCGCCGCGCTGATCGCCCTCGCGATGATGTTCGCCCTTTCCGCGATTCTGTGGGTCGTCGCGCCGCATTGAATGGTGCGACCGCGAGGAGCGCGCGGACAACGGCGAGCCCGTCGTAACCTAAGTGACCCTCAGCCGTGTGTTCTAGACCATGAGCAGGAATCCCAGCCCACCTCCCCCTTCGTCAACAGGTCTGTCCGCGGGCGCGAAGGGCGCTCAGCGTATTCGCAGATTCATCTTCACCCTTCGTGGCAAGCCAATCCTGACATTCTACTGGGAACCTGGAACGGATGGTTGGAGCGTCCTAGGGGTGTCTGATCCCAACCCAGATGGGGCCCACCTTTCTACCGCGTTTCTGAATGGAAAACTTCGGACACACCTTACAGATCCCAAAGCCGAGAACCCTGAAGTACTCGGGAAGGTGCAAACGCCAGAGTACTTCGCCAAGCAGCTCGCCCCTCGATACAAGCGTGCGGTCAAACCTTACCGGTACAATCGGACCGCATGGACGATGACTCCCGCTCTGAAGCGGAAAGTGAGCCGGATTCTTCCACGAGTCGATGGTGATTCAGTTGTCATCCCCTTTGAAGGATACTCAGCCGAAATCCGGCTCAATTTCAGCAATTCGAAGAGGTGGAGAAGGACCCCTATCCGTGGCCTTATCGGACGGGTTGAACCGTTTGCCTTTGTCCGTGAGCGCAGCCGGGACTACATCGTTCATCCTATTGACGGGAAATCCATGCTCAAGTTCACACCGAGGGGTCTGGACTCGCTCGTCGACTTTTGGGCCGCGCCGTTGGGCCTCGATGACTACCTGGACTACATCAGCGATCGTATCGCGCCGGAAATTCGAAGGCGAGTAAAGAAGATAGACGACGCGAACGCGAAGCGCAACGGAACGAGGAAACGTTCACGCCCTGCGCGAGCACGATTCTAGCGAGCGACGCGCGCGACCGATGACATGACCGCAATCAGCGCGCGGGACGAGACGAGGTCGCCGACGTCGAAGAGGCGACGTTCCGGCCCAGGCCTGCTCGCGCGACGAGCACGGAAACTAAGAATAGAGCAAACGCGACAAACGGCAAGTACCAGCCAACCTCGGGGCCCCAACTTGAGACTCTGCTGAACGGCTCGGCGGGTTTGGGCAGGCAAGCGCTTCCGCTACACGAACCGAGAAACGACGTGGCCGGCGAAGCCGGCCAGGACTTTGCGTAGCCGTCCTGCGAGAGAGCCGAGGGTTGGAGGAGGGCCAGCCCGATTGGAGCGAGTATCGCCATAATCAAGGCGGCGAGGATCACGTAGGTCGCCCACGATGAGCGCTTTCCGTTACTGAGGAAGAATCGCAGCATCCCTCCGGTGATTCCAAGGGCGATCCCGATTACTACGACGACCTCTATCCCGGCGTAGAGGAGTCCCGTGTGGTTCATGCCCACCCCAGAATACGTGGAACCGACCGACCCATTCGTGCAAACGGGCGACAAACCATTACAATACCATCCTTGGTAGAACGTCTCCCCGAGGTAGAATGTTCTGGTGCCGCCATAACTGGCAGGTCCCATCTCAGTGGCGGAGACAGTATACCAGCCCAAGAACAGGGCGACGATGAGAATGACCGCAGCCGCGATGGACAGGGAACTCGCGACGGTAGTCTTAGTGTTCATGGATTCAGCCTTCCGTTGGTCGGAGCATCGGAGGAGGCATCGCCGCTAAGGAGAGCGCAGACCCGGCTGGCGCCATGGAAGTGCGGACCGAAGAGGCGAGAGAGCCACCGCAAACGCCTGAGTCGGGCGACACCCCGACGGGGCACGACTTTTGGATCGCGATCGTCACCTGGACATTGCTACCGCTCACTGTAACCGACCCATGCGAAGGGTAGTCGCCGTATCCGGACGGGGCGGTGTCTGTGTAAGAGTAGGTCCCGTTCACCTCCGTGAACATGATCGTACTCGTCGTGGAATTGTGCTGAGTTCCTCCTAGTGTGACCGACCAACTCGTTTCCCCAGGGAGGCCGGATGCTGTGAACGTGACTGTGTACATGGGAACTATGTCAGTGAGGGCCGCTGACGGACCGCTCGTGCCCCCCGAGTCGACCGCTTTCACTTCAAAACAGTAGGCCGCGCCGGTCGTCAAGCCCTTCACCGTGTAGGACGTCGATGAATTTCCCGTCGAATAACTCGTCGAGTAGCTCCCGCACGAACCCCCGCTGTAGGTCGCCTGTAGCACCGTGTAGGAGGTGATCACGCCCGACGACGGTGTCGTGCTCGGAGCGGTCCATGTGAGTGGAATGGTCTTGCTCGTGACCGTTCCTGCGGCCAGAGACGTCGGCGCTGCCGTGAGCGTGGCAGCCTGCGTGGCGCTGGTCCAAGTACCCGTCCCGCCGGCATCGACCGCCGCAAGATAGAAGCACAACTGGGTTCCGACGGCCACGCTGTTGACGGTATAGCTCAACGCCGTCGCCGAGATGCCTGTATAGGTCGCC